>PJEL010004625.1_pt1 | contig 11268 bp, 4 predicted proteins | sample 1853271 | NCBI WGS metagenome assembly PJEL01 (sample SAMN08108733, study PRJNA415343) | Invertebrate metagenome, whole genome shotgun sequencing project. | host: Globobulimina | place: Sweden: Gullmar Fjord | collected 2015-08 | reverse complement strand
CAACGATGGTGACCTCTTCGTCTACGTCGAGGCGATCGGCGGATTGTTGCCAAAAATTGAGCAAACTCTCAGGGCAGCAGCTTCGAGGCGGCATTATCGCAATCTTTTTGGCGTCACGATCGGTACGGGGTTTGGCGCCGGGCTGAGCATCGGCCAAAGACCGTACCTCGGAGACAACGGCGCCGGAATGGAAATTTGGTCGACCCGGTCCAAGACTCACGGGGACGGTATCGCCGATGAGGCCGTCTCGGCGAGGGCGCTTCGCCGGGTTTATGTCCAAGAAGCGGGAATTCCGATGGATGAGGCGCCTGAGCCACAGCAGATATGTGCGATTCTTGAGGGTGATTCAGAAGGGAATCAAGCTGCGGCGGCGCGGGCATTTACTGTTCTTGGGGAAGCGCTGGGAGATTGTCTTGCAGACGCCGTTTGTTTGACCGATAGCTTGGTCGTGATCGGTGGTGGAATCTCGCTGGCTCATCACCACTTTCTAGATACGGCGATAGCGAGAATGAACAGCGATTTGACGACCATTACAGGCGGCAGGGTTCGACATATGGAGGTTACGGCGTATAACCTGGAGGATGCCGGGCAGCGCACGGCCTTCTTCAATGAGAACCCTGTGGAGTTGCAAGTACCAGGTACGGAACGCACGGTGCCCTATTTCGCCAATAAGAGCATTGGTGTCGGAGTCAGTGTCCTCGGTACAAATGAAGCGGTGACTTTAGGTGCTTATCATTTTGCCCTTCGGGCCTTGGATCTGAAGTGATGAATCGCGGGTTTAGCCCACATACCGCACCGATTGACGGCTCAGAGGCGAGCCGGTTTTGAACCAGCGCCGGTAGTGGCCGAGGACACCGAAAAAAAGAGCCGTCCTGATGCGTAGCGCTCGTATTCGGCCAAAACTGAGCAGATTCAGGAGCGACGCTGCGGCCAGGGGCACGGTGCGTTTGGCAGCTTCGGTGAAATGAGCAGCAATCGCTTTGGTCCCGCTGTAGTTTCGGCAATAAAAGAGGTGCTTTGAGATCACCACTTCGGTTTTGGTCAGGATTCTGGTGGATTCGTTGCGGCCTGACGCACCGCCGTGGCAGTGCGTCAATACAACATTTGCTGTGATTCCCGCTCGAAGACCGTGGCCGCGAGCGCGGTAGCAGAGATCGATATCTTCGGAGTACATCCAATAATAATCGTCAAACCCGCCGAGTTGCTGGAAATGATCCCGGGCCATCACGATCGCCGATCCGGTGACCCAGTCGGTGATGCTCTTGTTGTCATCCGAGCTGAGTGAACGACATATTGAGCGCCAATGGTTGAGCACAGATTTACCCAGGGGCAGATTCGCTATCGCACCAGGGAAGAGATCACCCACTTTTTGCGGCCTTCCTCGAGCATCCACCTGTAGCGGAGCGAGAATTGCGATGTTTGCTAACCGCCTCTTCTCCTCAAGAAGTTGCAATAGTTGTTCTGGCTCGGCTAATACATCGGGATTGAGAAATAGCAGCGTTTCAGTGCTTGCCTCCGCTGCACCGAGGTTGCACGCGTGGGCAAAGCCGTGGTTCCCGTTATTGAGAATGAAACTGGCCTGTGGGTAGTTCTTTGAGAAGTCCTCGAAAAGCCCGTCGTTGGAGAGGTTGTCCACGACGACGATCTCCAACTGGTTTGCGTGTTCTGAATCCGAAAGCAACTTCGACAACGAGGCCTTCAGATGGGTCCAGGAACGATAGTTGACAATGACGACCGTCAACTGTTTCTGGACGTCTGGATTTTTGATTGTGGAAATCACCGTTGCACCTTGTCTCTTGATGGGTAGATGGAAATACCGCATTTCATTGTCACATCATGGAGCCGATTTTGGAAATCCAGCTAATCGCGAACGAAGACCTGCACTGGAATGCTGTAACCGTCACCTGAAACATTGTCGACCACCGAAGCGCTCGCGAGAAATTCTCCTCCTGGTGTAACGGTCCACAATCTTGCGTAGCCATCTTCGATATCCCCTTCGGTGACCGATTCGAAGATCTTGTTCTTCTGGATGTGTTGGTACGGGCCGAGCAGGAATGATAACGAGCCCAAGGACGTGGCGTCGGCGGCGAAGAGATCCACCCCGACGGTTATTGCTGAACCTGTCACGTTGACGAGGCTTATGTTGGTGCGAAAGCCACGACTGGCGTCCTGGTTATGAGACAGGTGGGTGAGAAAACCGTGCTCGTCGAAGGCGACTACCCCGCTTTGAGGTACGCCGATTTTGAAAGAGCTTCGGGGCCCGTCTTCGGCATTGTTGTAGGTGCGGCCAACAAACGCTATGCCTGGTCCGGAAGTCGTCATCTGCACGGTGCCTGAGGTCTGTTCGGCAGAGAACAACGAGCCGAGAATGTCATCGAAACGAGTGCACGATCCTGGCTCGAGGTCAATCGTGACAACTTCTGGAGTCGGATTGTTGCGCCCCGCTCCGAAGAAAGCAAGGTCGCACGTTCGTGATTCGGTAGTGAATGAGCAAACGTCGGAACTGCTACGCCAATGGGTATTGTTGTAGCCTGGCGTATGAGCTATGCCCATGAGAAATGCAATCGATTCTTCCGGCGCTTGCAGTGACGGAATGTTGACCCCGTCTCCCGATTGGTTAGAAACGAGCGAGGCTTCTGCCAGTACGAGGCCTCCTGGCGTCGATATTCGCACCGTAGCGTAGCCGGCGCTCACTTCGGATTGAAGCACCTTCTTGAAAACCCGGGTCACTTGCCGGTATTCGGATGGCCGGAGATGAACGGGGACTGTTCCCAGGAATTGGGTGTTGTTTGAGAAGAGGTCGATTTCTACGTCAACCGCGAGGTCTGAGATGTTGAGCAGGCTTATGTTGGTACGAAAGCCCTGCATTGGGTTCGCGCTCTCGGCGAGGTGGATCAGTCTTACGTCTTCCCCGGGGCGTGCTGCCCAGGTGGAGGACCGTGCGAGTTTGAAGGAGCCAAAACTACCGTTGTTTGTTTCATTGTAGGTTCGGCTTGAGAAGAGGACCTTCTCGCTGGAGGTGAGGATGCGTAGCGCACCGGCGGCCTCGCGGCCAAAATCCGACAGCACAATGTCCTTGTGACGACGGCAGGCTCCCGGAGCAAGGTCGAACGATCGCGCCGGTGGTGATGGATTGCTGTAATCCCGTTGCAAGAACGCCATTTCGTAGCTCACCGAACCTTCACTCAGATTGCATGCCTCGACGTCACTGCGCCACTGGGTACCGTTGAGTCCAGGAAGATGAGCTACGCCGGGCAGAAACAATTCGCCGGTAATGTCCCGGCAGCCGCGAAGAGTGAAGTAACCAGTGCCTCCAGCCACCACCGCCCGCTGTTGATTCACCGCGATATCGTGCGCCCAGCCAGGAATACCTGTCGCGCCGACCATGGCCGGAGCAAAAGGATCAGAAATGTCAACGACACCCACGCTGAGGTTATCACCAATCCAAAGAAATTGACCGTCAAGAGCGACGGACGTAGCCCATCCGGGTGTCGCTAGAGAACTGATCTCGACCGGATTAGCGGGGTTCGATACGTCGATGATTCTGAGACCACTGCCGGCGGCGGCCACGTAGAGGATTCCGTCATCTGCGGCAATGCCGTTGACGCCCGAACCGAGATCAAGGCGGGTGATTTCTATCGGCTGCGACGGTGTTGTGATGTCAAGAATGACCAGCTCGCGACCTTTCCCGACGAAGAGGTGGTCGCCAAATGTGGCGACGGCCCCTACAGTACTGTAGTCATCGACCACACCTTCTGTTGTGATTTGCGGATCCTGCGGATCGGAAAAATCGACTACGATGATGCTGCCGACTGAGGATTCGTAGTCGTTTAGAGCTCTGAATACGAAGTTGCCCTTGATCGCGATGGGACACCCGCCGAAATATGAGTGATGAGAGACGGAGCCCAAAGTTTGAGGATTGTACACATCTGATATGTCGATAATGGTGAGGTTTTTACCTCCGTCAACGATCGCGAGCGAATCTGAGAGCTGGACAGCGCATCCGGGCGCGTCGATACGTGAAATCACACGCATATTTTCCTCTGGTGACACGTCGATGATGGAAGAATCCTTGTTGGCAAGATAAGCATAACCACCGCGTAGCTCGACCGCTCTGGCATTGCCGTTAACCGAGGTTTCTCTCACCGACGGCGCTGACGGTGTGCTTACATCAAAAACAATCAGGTCTCGCCCGCTCTTAAATCCATATACGTTTGGAAGAGAAACGGCGAATCCATCGAGGTGTGTGTTGATTTCGCCAATCTGTTCTGGATTGACCGGGTTGCACAAATCAACAAGTAGAAGACGTCTGGGAGTCGCGAGGTACGCCAATTGCTCCCTGACAACGAGGGTGCTGGCGTAGCCGACGTCGAGATCAAACTCGCCGACCTCCGTGGGGGCCGAGGGAATCGCCATGTCGATTACCCGAAGTGCTTCGTCATCCACGACGATCGCATACTGCCCCATGACCCTAACGTTGCGCGCCTCACCTGCGGTTGGGTAGTTGCCAACAACTGTAGGGGCCGATGGGATTGAGATGTCGAGCACCACCAGACCGTCTTCACCGGCGGCGAGCAGTGCGAAGTTTGCGGCTCCTGAGGCATCATGTACGACCGAATAATCACCAGACCAAAGCAGTTGGGGTGTCTCCGGCGTAGAAACGTCGATGAACCAAGGCCCGCCGTACCCGGAAACAAGCAGCTGTGACCCGTGAACCGTGATGCCCTGAGCGCAACAGTAGGCAAACTGGAGTGAGCCCACCTCCTCAGGAGCATCGGGCCGGCCGATATCGAATACCCGCAGATCCCCGCCGTTGTTGCCGAGCAATACATAGATGAAGGAGCCGTCCATCGCCACTGCGCTCACTTTGGCACTCGTGGGGAAGAATCCGAGCACGGCCGGCGCTGCTGGGTCGCTGGCCTCCACTATGTAGAACCCATCGTAGGATCCAAGCACGGCTAGGTTGCCCTCGGCCGCCACCGAAGACGCTGAGTTGATCAGAAATGCCGCACCTTCGATATTGGGACAATCAGCAGCCGCGCCGATGGCAAATACAAGCAAGACCGAAACAACCTGGAGAATCTTCGCCTTTATGGTGCGCCTTCGGGTCGTGGTTGATCCGCCTATTTTGCAGGGAGTATTCATCGATTGCCTCCACCTTGCCTTTGATGACGTCGCTTGGGCGTCCTTATGACTGTTACTTCATGGTACGTAATCCAACCCGTTCGTGTCGCCTGTGGTTCTGGTGAGGTTGTGAGGGGGGGGGCAGCAACTATGCCGGTCTTGCGTTTCCGTTCATCAATGACAAGATCAACGGTGTCCCTTCGGCATCAGCAGCCTGAATCGAGGTAGTACCAGCGACAAAACTCTCGTCGCCGATCATAAGCCCGCATTTCTCACCAACTCTCTGCTGCCTTGTGTCGCCATGAAAGGACTCTTGTCTTCATCGTCAGGGTCAATATGTGCTGTCAGACATGTTAAATAGCATCCGATCTTGCTTGAGTAGAGGTAGATGGAAAAAGGAAATCACTATCCATAGTTGTAAAGATGCAATGGGTGGCACCCATCAAGGGTGGCACCCATCAGTGATCCTTCGAGGCTATCTACATTGTGTCAACGGTTACTGGACCTGCCCCCAGGCCGAAGTATTCCCTTGCTCGAATCCATCCTCAAAAATTAACATGAAACTACATAATCCAGCGGTGCAAGATGTGCCATCACCAAAGAATGTCTTTCCTTGCTCAGCAGAGCATTCGATTGATGTGGTTGTGGAACATGTAGCATCACTTGAGCAGCAAGCTCCGGTCGGCTCTTGGCAATCGGCATGAGGACAGCTTGAACCATCTCCCTTGTAAGCTCCGATACCTGCATCTGCTTCGCATCTTGCCTCCATCAGTTCAGCACAGGTACCATCACCCATACAGCAAGCGCCAGTCGGGCACAGGGCTGATTGACAGTCCGTGCCATCGCCGAAATATACGTTGCTGCCTTCGCTACAGCTGGCCTGTGAGAGAAGCAAACACTGGCCGTTGCCTAAACAGCAACCTCCAACCTGAGGACAGCTGGTTGATTGGCAAAAGGTTCCTAACCCATCAAAAACACCGGTAAGCTCGTTGCAGCCGGCAAGCGGTGTGTCGTCGCAGCTTCCGTCAGGAGAACAACAGGCACCTGTACAGGGGCTAGAGTCACAGTTCGTTCCTAACCCACGGAAAATCCCCAGGGCGGTTTCGCACGCAGCTGGTTGAACATCTTGACAGGTGCCAGCGGCGGAACAGCAGGCTCCGGTACAGGCAGTTTGACAGCTGGTCCCAACTCCTTGGAAAGCTTCGATAGGGCTGCATTCGTGCAGCATCACTTCTTGACAACCACTTGACTGGCAGCAAGCTCCCAGACAGGTTCCCGACTGCGGACAGTATGTTCCGCCACCTTGATAAGTCCCGCTACCACATGCGTCCAGAGAACCATAGGTGCAGTTACCATCTCCAGCACAACATGCGCCCATACAGTCACCGGTTACACAGATAGTTCCATCACCTCGATAGGTGCCACCGGTAGCTGTACAATACGCCTCGACGATGAACCCCTGACAAGTACCATTAGAGTAGCAGCACGAACCAGTGGGTGGACAGCCTATATCACAGCTGGATCCATTGCCCAGATACAATCCTATGCAATCGGCCTCGGTTGATGTTCCACAATCACCATAAGAACAGCAAGCCCCTTGTGGTGGGCTGGCACAGGTATTTGCCGCGACTGCACAGTTGTTTCCGTCACCATAATAGGTTCCGCCGTTGGTGGTGCAATCGTGTTGAGTCTGATTGCTGCAAACACCATCTACACAACATGCACCCATTCCGACCACCGAACAGTTGGCGGTATCACAATTGCTGTTTGCTCCCTGGAATACTCCTTGGGATTGCATGCAAGAGGTTACTGTCATCCCGTCCTCACAGCCACCGAAGTAACAGCAGGCGCCGTCGAGTGCATCCGGACAGCTAACATCGTTGCACAGCTGATCTGGAAAATAAGTTCCACCAACAGACCTGCAGTCCCCATTGAGCTGCTCAGAGCACACTCCCGCGACACAACAGGCCCATTCATCAGTACCCGGTGTTTGTGCCAGGCCGACAGAAGCCGGCCAAACCATGAGCACAACAACCACCAAGCCTAGAAACACCTTTGTCACTTTCAAAAAAAACTTATTATCGTCGCGCATGGTTTTCCACTCCTAGACTGGTAGATCGAGCCTTCGCACTCAACAACGATTCACTGTTTTTGTATTACTTCGTGAAACGATACGAAATACTTTCATTGAAATTTTACCCATCTTATTGAATCCTAACCCCTACGTGATCATAAGGCAACTCGTCACATCTGTTTTTGAAACCTGCGTATCCTCGGCAACAGGTTGATGGAATAATGAGGCTATAAATGGAAGTGTCACATGAGCCCAGATGAACTGTGGCGGGAGTTTCCAAGCAGCCTAACCCGCATCGCCTCCGGCTCCATGCCGACGGGCTGGGGTCACCATAAAATGGCCTGAGTGCTGCGCCTGGATATCGAGAGCGTCAGCGAGCGTTGCTCCGATTTAAGGGTGCCAGACACCGCTCTGCTGACCTAGTTACTCAAGGCTCCTCACTTGAAGCGTGATCCAACGCCAGTGCGAATGCCGCGAATTCTGGATCTACCGCTCGCCAAATCGCTCCCCGGCGACCCCAACGGCATTTTCTCGCATCGCGGTGCTCGACGAGCCCCCGCTAGCCCCCTTCGGGGTCTCACGCCTTCGGCGTTGCCGCCTGTTCGGGCGGAGCGCGAAGTCCCTACAGTCGAGTACGACTGAGCGCCCCTCCGGTCGAAAATGCCACTGGGCACAGCACCTCCCCGCCCTCGCGACGAAATTTAGTGAGATAAACCGGTTAGGCGCTTACCAGGCGACCCCATAATCTTCACCATAGTCACTTGCGCCGCCCCACATGGTGCCGTTTTTTCGATCAAAATAGATCGCGGTAATGGGGCTGTACGTGCGCGCCACTGTCTCAACCGAATAACCCATGCGACCCAATTCATCCCGTGTCCATTCAGATACTTTCGCAGTGAGTTGCAGCCTACCGGGTTCGGCCTTATGAGCGCCGAATGAACTCTGCATCTGATAACTGGTGATGTTATGAGCTTCAGCCGCTTGCTGCACATTCATGCCGAACTCGATCATATTGAGGAAGAACTGCAACAAATTCTGTTCTTGCGTATCGCCGCCTTGCACTGAAAAAGCGATCAGGGGTTTGCCTTCTTTGAGTGCGATACTGGGTGTCAGAGTTGCTCGTGGACGTTGACCGGGTTGCACCACATTGAATGGATTCATCGCTTCAGAAAGAACAAAGCTCTGCATTCGTTGACTGAGTCCAATGCCGGTGCTTCCAGCGATGAATGCAGGTATCCAACCGCCGCTGGGGGTGACTGATACGACCCATCCTTCGGCATCAGCAGCCTGAATCGAAGTTGTACCAGCGACAAAACTCTCATCGCCAGACATGAGGCTGGCTTGCTGAAATCCATCGACGCCATCAGAGATGGCAGCCGGTGGAATTGGGCTCCAGTCCTTCAACAACTGAAGATAGGGGTTTTTCTCATCCTGAAATGGATAAGGATCGCCGGGGTGGATATCCGGGTCATTTTGTTGTTGGTTTATCAGCAATCGGCGCTGCTTCGCATACTCCTTGGAGAGAAGGCCCCTAATCGGTTCTTCAGGCGGCACATATGGGTCACCATAGTAGAAGTCCCGGTCGGCGAATGCGAGGTTCATTGTTTGGTACAAAGTATGGATATAGCGGGTACTGTTGTATCCCATGCTTTTGACATCGAGGTCTTCGAGGATATTCAGAGCTTGAAGCATAGCGGGGCCCTGAACCCAGGTGGTGAGTTTATAAACGTCGATACCTTTGTAGTTGGTTGTGACGGGCTCTTCAATGTGAACCTGCCACTCATCGAGGTCTTTCATGGTGATTAAGCCGCCGTGCTCTCGCGAACTGCGCACGATTTCTTTGGCGATATCACCACGATAGAAACGATCGTAGGCCGCATAGATAGCGTCTTTGCGGCTTTTGCCAGCTTTGAGAGCTTCGGCCTCTGCACTGACCAATTTTTTGAGAGTTTCGAACAGATCATTCTGACGAAATATCTCTCCAGCCGCTGGCGCTGCTCGTTGATCTTGCTGTTCTTTGTCGAGGTGGGGTAAGAAGACGTCTTCTGAATACGACCATCGTGATAAGACCTCACGGCGGCGTTCAATATTGTCCGCCTGAGATTTTTCGATCGCGTAACCTTCGGCCATCTCCATTGCCGGTGCCAAAACCTGGCTCAGGCTCAGGCGGCCGTACTCGGCGAGCATCACCATGAGTCCTCCTGGCGTACCCGGCGTAACCGCTGCCAAGGGGCCGTACTCCGGCGGGTAGAGCAAACCCTGTTCTTTGAAGAATTCCGGTGTTGCCCCTGTGGGTGCGACACCGAGGGCATTGATCCCTTTGACTTCGCCTGTATGCGGGTTGTAGATCAAGGCCTGGGTTTCACCACCCCAGCCAAGGGTGTCCCACATGGTTGAGGTAGCTGCAAGCATCGCGCAGGCCGCGTCAACTGCATTGCCACCGCGGGTGAAGGTCATCGCACCGGCGGTCGCTGCTAGTGGCTTGCCGGTTACAGCTACCCAATGTGAACCATGCAATACGGGCTTGGCCGTTTTTTGGGCGAGCGCCGGTGGTGTGAAACAGAGCAGGGCGGCCAGGAGAACCAGAAAGGATGAAAACAGGCTGTGGATATTTCTGAGACCTTGAGGACGCGTCATGAAGCACTCCTTGTTCGGATAGCATCGATAGTTAAACCGGGGGCAGAATCGAAGATAAATTCGAGTGTGTTCAGGTCGCCCCTTGCGATTCTAACACCGGGTGATGCGGGTATCGAAGCCGCGGCAGAACGAGGTTATTGCGCTTCGCATTGATCTGTTTGCCGACCAAAAGCGTCGGTATAGTTGAACCGCTAAGACGCAAAGATCGCGAGGATTTTCGTTAAATGTTGAAATGACAATCTTTGCGGTCTTCGCGTCTTGGCGGTTCAATTTCCGGATTCGACGCCTCAGTGGCTTGTCGCGAATATTGGGTTATGATCTACGGCATGATGAATACCACCATACGTATCACTGTTCTGTGCTTGCTTGTGTTGCAACCGCTTTTCACTTTTTCCGCCAAAGAAAAACCGAAGGATTCCGCGACCAAAACGGCCGCAGAGGAGGGTCCTCTCACTCTCGAGAAAGTTTCCCTCGAAGGGCTCGCCTTCCGCAGTATCGGACCGGCGGTGACTGGCGGCCGGGTGATCGATATCGAGGTCAATCCTAATGATCCATCCGAGTATTACGTTGCTTCAGGTCACGGCTCACTTTGGAAAACCATCAATAGGGGAGTGACGTTTTCTCCAATTTTTGACGGGCAAAGTTCCTTCTCTATGGGCGCCGTTACCCTGGATCCTTCCAATCCCCATGTGGTCTGGGTGGGTACTGGTGAGAACAATGCTCATTCTTATGTTGTGCCTGGCGACGGCGTCTACAAGAGTGAAGACGGCGGCAAGAGCTGGGTCAATAAGGGGTTGAAGGAGTCGCAGCAGATTGGCGAAATCGTGGTGCACCCGGGCAATCCGGACATCGTTTGGGTGGCTGCTTATGGACCGCACCGGATCTCGGGAGGCGACCGTGGTGTATTCAAGACCACGGATGGTGGCGAGACCTGGGAAAACGTCCTGCATCCAAGTGATCACACCGGTTGCTGGGAGCTGCACATGGACCCCCGAGATTCTGATGTTTTGTATACGGTGGCCCACCAACGTCAACGCTACTTGACGACCATTGTGACGGGCGGCGACGAAAGCGGGATCTATAAGACCACTGACGGCGGCACAACCTGGAAACGGCTCAAAGGAGGCCTGCCCCAGACCATGGTTGGGCGGATCGGCATGGATATCTCGCCGGCGAATCCAGATGTGCTTTATGCGGTAGTGGATGCCAAAGAAGTAGACGGCGATAAAAAGAAAGGGCTCTACAAAAGCACCAACGCGGGCGCAAGTTGGTCAAAAGTGAGCGACTATGTCACCTCATACGCCTTTTATTGTCAGAAACTCTTTTGTGATACCCAAGATATCAACAGGGTCTATGCTATGGATATCTTCAACCAGGTCAGTATTGATGGCGGCAAAACGTGGTCGCGCCTGGGCGAAGACAAAAAGCACGTA
>PJEL010004624.1_pt1 | contig 11269 bp, 10 predicted proteins | sample 1853271 | NCBI WGS metagenome assembly PJEL01 (sample SAMN08108733, study PRJNA415343) | Invertebrate metagenome, whole genome shotgun sequencing project. | host: Globobulimina | place: Sweden: Gullmar Fjord | collected 2015-08 | reverse complement strand
GAGATAGACCCGGTTTTTCTGAGTCGCAACCGAGGCGCCATCCTGCTCCGTTTGACCACCAAAATGCGAGGCATTGACCGATTTCGCGAGGTTGGACCAAGTATGGAAAGGTGAGAAATTTGGGCTAGAAGGCCGGCCGAAAAGTGCTCTCCTAACGAAAATTGTGAGGAGTAGCGAGATGTGCGTTCGCAAGGCCGCAGGCGTAGTCTCTCTACTTCAAAGACTTACGAAAGTGCGGATAAGGACCCACTCTGGGGCAGTAGTCCCAGAGTGGGCGTCTATTCATTCGCAATTTGCAGCCGAGATGGACTTTCCGGCCGGCCTTCTAGTTCTCATCCGGGGATTCCGGACGGGAACGAGTTAGCGCCAGAGGCCGTTTTCTCTCGCCTTTTTTATTTTGCGGAGGAACATTCGCCTTTTGAGGCCGCGCAGGCGGTCGATGATGAGGATGCTGTCGAGATGGTCGAGTTCGTGACATATTGCCTGGGCGAGTAGTTCAGTCGCTTCGAGCTTGAATTCTTCTCCGTCTTTGTTCTGGGCACGGACGATAATTCTTTTGGGTCGTTTGATTGTTGTGTAGAGCCCAGGGAATGAGAGACAACCTTCGTCGACTACGACATGGCCTTCTGTTTCGATAATCTCGGGATTTGCGAGAACGAGTTTTTCGTTGGGGTCTTTGCCGACTGATGGATCAATTACCGCTAATCTGAGGTTGACACCGATCTGGGGAGCTGCCAACCCGAGGCCCGGCGCCTTCCAGCTCGTTTCAAACATCTCGTCGATCAACGTATGAAGGGAATCGTCAAAAACCTCGACATCGACGTTCGGTGCGACAAGCTTCTCGTTGCCGTAGACGAGGATACGGCGGGTCACGGCGAAAGTTGTTCCCGCATGCGGCGAATTACAGCTTCGACTGTTTCTTGGGCCCGTCGGGTATAGAAGTCTTCGAGCACTGATCTTACGCCCTCGTATTGGTTCGCAATCGCATCGATCTTGTCTTTGGCAAGCTCGATTGTAGTGACCTGATTCTTGGCTGTGATCGTTGCTGTTCGTGGCTTGCCGGTGAGCAGGGAGACTTCCCCAAAGAAGTCGCCGGCGCCGAGTTCGGCGAGGGGGAGGTGCTCGCCCTTCTCGCCACGGGTGAAGACTTTGACTTCCCCTGAGACGATCAGGAACAGGCTCGAGCCCTCTTCGCCTTCGGTGACGATAATGTCGCCTTCGTCAAAGGAGCGCAGCGCCGTTGACGAGAGGATTTCTTCGAGGGCACTTTCTGGAAACTCAGCGAAGAGACTTGATGCTTGAAGTTCTTTGACTTCCTGAGCTTCGGCTTCGGCAGTTTCGTCATGCTCGCTTGGTTCTTCGAATGAGATCTCTTCCGGAGTAATATCTTCAGCTGCGGGTGTGCTCTCAGGAACGGGTTCTGCTTGGGGCTCCGCCTGTGGCTCCGCTAGTCGCTCTGGTTTCGACGGTGGTTCTTGTGCTTCGGTCTTCGGGCGCGGTTGTTTTATTGCTGAACCGAGCTGATGAGTGGGGGAGAGCCGGTCACGTTGATCCTCTTCGATCAACCGAGCAAGCTCGGAGTGCACATCGTTTTCGGGGTCGAGTTTTAAGACTTTTTTGTACAAAGCGATGGCTTTGGCGTAGAAACCATCCTTCGCGTATTTCTTGGCCAAAGATGTGTAGACATTGATGGCTTTTTTACGATTTCCGGCCAATCCTAGGATTTCTGCTTGCCGCAGCAGGAGGTTGAATTTGCGCGGATTCTTCTTCAATTCATTCGCGACCGCCTCAAGGGCCTTGTCGTATTCTTTGTTTGTGAGATAGGTATTAAGGTCGTCGATTGAAGGGCGTGAAAAACCGAATCTCATGGGCTGGTCTCCATCCGGGACGCGGTAGCGCGCCATACTTGCCGGCAATTTTGTTTGATAGAATCTGCTTTTTCTGGCGGGTTGAGTTGGTGATCTTTGACAAGCAATTTTCCGTCAACGACAACGTGCCGCACGTGGCCCGCCGATGCACCGAAAACGAGTCTTGACGCCGGGTTTCCGGAAGGAAGCAGGGGCCAGTCGTCGAGAGCAATAACCGTAACGTCGGCACGTTTACTGACTTCGAGAGTGCCAACCAGGTGGTCGAGATGAAGAGCTTCGGCGCCGAGTCGTGTTGCCAGCGCCAAGACGGTCCAGGGATCAATTGCGGCTGGCCCATGGCGAAGGCCGTGAATTGTTCCAGCGAGCGCCATCTCATGAAATACTGAAAGACGGTTATTACACGGTGGTCCGTCAGCCCCAATGCCAAGGTGCACGCCGGATTTCATCAGCGTTGGAATATCGGCAATGCCGGAGGCCAATTTGAGATTGGCGCCGGGACAATGGCAAATACGCGTTCCGGTACGAGCGAGAATGGCGATTTCCTGAGGGGCGAGGTGCACGCCATGGGCGAGCACGACATCTTCACCCGTGAAACCTGTCGATTCGAAGAACTCGATATTGGATCTGCCTGTCAGTTGTCGAATCGCTGCGACTTCATCGATGTTTTCCGAAGTATGGCTATGAAGCATCCAGTCATTCGAACGGGCCAATGAAGCGCACTCTTTGAGCAGACGTTCGCTGCATGAGAGAGCAAAACGTGGTGCAACGGCGTAGCGGAGACGGCCATCCGCGGCGAGGTGCCATCTCGAGCCAAGGTTTTTGGCGTCGCTCAGTGAAGTGTCGGTGTCTTCGAGCAATCCGGACGGCAGATCAGCGCCGAGATCCATGTGGGTTTTGCCAGATACGAAGCGAATGCCCATCTCTTCTGCGACTCTAAAAACCCGATCGTGATCATGGGTAGTTCCCATGTCGAGAGCCGTTGTTGTGCCTCCGCACAAGAGTTCGGCGATGCCGAGCGAAGTGGCTGCTTCAACGCCGTCGGCGTCGAGAGCGGCCTCGTAGGGCAAGGTTTTTCTTTTTAGCCAATCGAGCAGGGAAAGTTGATCAGCCTGATGGCGTAATAAGGCCTGCACAACGTGCACATGACATTGCACGAAGCCCGGAATGACGACGCAGCCGGAAACATCGATCGTGAGTGCAGCATCAACATCCTTTGCGGGGCCCTTGTTCACATTGACGATGGCGCCGTCCCGAATCAGCAGATCTCCCTCGAACCAATGGTGGTCTCGGTCCATGGGCACAATGGTGCCGCCGGCGAAGTGAAGATCAATCTTCATCTATTGAGATGCTCCCACCTTGAATTACGGCTGTCAACACTGCCATCATCCCTTGTCACCTATTCCGCATCATCGCTTGGAAACAGCGGTAATGTCGGTTGCAGTTCTGGAAGAACAATATTGAGGATCTGGCGACACCATCGCTCTCGCTGATCTGCTTCGAGACGCAGAGGTCGAAGGCCTCGCGCGGCGATCATGCCGTCAAGCAGGAGTTGGATCTGCTCCTGAAATCGCGGATCGACTGCTCTGATGCCGTCGTAGGTGGGCCGCTCGATGATTGGAATGTGAATCAGAAGGTCGTAGGTCGTCAGCCAGTCATCGAGGAGCGCGTCCCAGGCCTTCGAAGCACCCCCGGCGTGCACCATGTAGCAATAATTGTCGAGAGCCGAGCGGTCGCAGAGCACCACGGCACTCGTCGATGTTGCAACGATCTCTTCACAGATCTGAGTGTGTAAGATCCAGGCCTGGGCTGCCGCCGTTGTGTCTTCGTTGATTGGCAGCGGGCAGCGGCGAGCCACCTCACGGACCAGTTCAACGTCGGCGTTTCGCTTCTTTAGATGTGCTGCAAGGTCATAACACAGAGTCGTCTTGCCGACTCCGTGCGTACCAATAAGGGCGATTTTCATACCCCCATTCTACCTTAGGGTCCACGCGGAAATAACTTCACATTTTCGAGGGGTATCTATACCACATCTTCGGCCCGCACTCAGTCGCGAAATTCTCAACGGAGGCCGAGCTACGCCTCGGACTTCGCTCAGTCGCGCAGGCCAAATCTGCGGCATATCTGCCCACAGAAAGCGCCAAGTTATTTCTGCGCGGACCCTTAGGGTCCTAAGCTGAAATGACTTCCGTTTTTCGCATTCCATGTGCACCACATCTTCGGCTCGAACTCAATCGCGAAATACTCAATGTAGCTCGGGCTACCCCTCGAGTTTCGCTCAATCCTTCGAGCCAATTCTGTGGCCCATATGGGCGCGCAAAACGGGAAGTTATTCTCAGCTTTGAACCCTTAGCTGCAGAAGAGATGATTGATTCATCGCCAGCTCGTGGTTTCCGAAAGTCGTTGATTGCAGGCTCAAGTTGAGCGCTAGCCTGCACTTCTCACCAAATTTCGCCGCGAGGGGCGCGAGGCACTATTCCCAGTTGGGATTCTCTCGATTTGAACGACAAGTCGTGGTTGTCACTACGTCGCGGAGGGGAAATTGAGAAAAGCACGGCTGGGGATGGTGCATTGCGTTCCGCAGCAGATAGTTGGTGAGAAGTGCTGGCTTGAGAGCGGTGTATAATCCCGGCTCTCATTGGCGGAGAGGTGAAATGCCGGAGGATAGAGTGAGAAACAACAGCAGAGGGCTTGCGTCTCACAAGCAGTGCAAGGCCGTGGATGAACAGAGTCTGTATATTCGTGGGTTCCACTTGGCAGTATTGTGCAATCTAGCTTTCGCTCAGCCGATCTTGGACCTCCTCTCCAGGCATCCAGAGCTATTCGTGATTCGGAGAATTGAAGGCTTGAGCGTGATCTCGCTAGTAATGATGCTTCTCGCTGGACCACCGTTGATCGTTTTCCTTCTCGAACTCGTGCTCGCGAAGGTGTTTCCGCGAATTCGCGCTTGGGTGGGCTCAGTATTTATGGGTCTTCTTGGAATTCCGGTTTTTGTCATGGTATTCAAACGCTTCAGTGACCTGCCTGATATCGTAATCATCGCCGCCGGAGTATGTGCTGCTGTGGTTTTCGCAGGTTTCTACAAGCGCACAGCTTCGGCCCGGACATTCGTGTCGGTGATGGGTCTCGTGATGGTGGCCGTGCCGCTTAGCTTCGTTTTGAGCCCTGGGGTTGGAAAGATTCTTTGGCCGGATGAGGTGTCAGAACTGAGCCTCGGATCGGTTGATAGTCGTGCCCCGGTGGTTATGGTCATACTTGATGCGCTACCTACCTCACTTCTTATTGAAGGTAACGGTCACATCAATTCTCATCGGTTTCCGAACCTCGCCGAACTCGTCAGCCGGTCCTATTGGTTTCGTAATGCAACCACCGTGTCTGAGATCACCGAGACGGCGTTGCCGGCGATACTCACTGGCAGATTTCCAGAGGCCGGCACGCTGCCAAGACTAACTGAATATCCGCAAAACCTGTTTACTCTGTTCGGGGGTGCTTATGATCTGTGGGCCCATGAGCTCGTTACCAATCTCTGTCCGCCTGAGCTGAACCTCTATCGACAAGGCTCTTCCCGCGGGCAACGTCTGTGGGCACTGATCGTGGACTTGAAGGTTGTTTACCTTCACTTATTGCTACCTGAAAAGATGGCCTCGGAGCTTCCTGCAATCGATCGCAACTGGATCGGCTTTGGCGCCGCCAATGATTCCGAATCGGTTCACGAGAGTGCGCCGACAACAGCGAAGGGCTTCTTTCAGGTCGCGCTAAATGCACTTCATAGCGATCGACGTCAGAGCTTTGAGGAGATCATTGCCGCACTCACACGATCGTCCTCCCCGAAGCTTTTCTTTTTTCACGTGCTCTTGCCTCATGGACCTGTGGAGTTCGTTGCACCGGGCTATCGGTACAAATCCGGGATGAAGGGCCAGAGAGCTACGTGGGGAAGTGACAAGAACCATACAGATCAGGTGTATCAACGCTACATCCTGCAGATGGAATATGTCGATCACGCCATCGGCGAGTTGTTTGATCACCTCCGTGAGCTCGATCTCTATGATCCATCATTGATTGTGGTGGCTGCGGACCACGGCGTGAGTTTTCGTCCTAACGATACGTCCCGTCTCCTTTCAGATACGAATACTGCCGATATTGTTCCGGTTCCTTTGGTGATCAAGGCGCCTCATCAGGAGAGGGGGCAGATTGTGGATACCTGGGTTCGTTCGATCGACATACTCCCAACAATGCTCGATCTTCTTGGTACGGCCTCACCGTGGCCGATGGATGGGATTTCGGCGTTTGAAGAGCAGCGTATTGTAGGTGGGTCCTTGCGAGTTCTTACCAAGGAACGTGGAGTGTTCACTCTCGACATGTCCGTTCTCGAAGATATGCGTGAGTGGGCGAAACAGAGAGACGAGCGCTTCGGCACCGGTAGCGACCCCTTTGACCTCTACCGAATCGGACCCTCGCCCAACCTCGTCGGCCAGAAGCTCACGGACCTTCAGCACGCAGAGCCCGCTCCGGCGAAGATTCGATTGCAGCGCCAGCGGGAGTTCGATGCCTTTGACCCCAACGGTCCGACGGCGCCACTGGCCCTCGAGGGCGAAGCATTTTTTGATCGTGGCGGGTCGATTAGTGGGGAGCTCGCGATCGCCATCAACGGAATGGTCTGCGCGACAACCCAAGGTCGCGAGTCGGGCAGCAAAAGTCTAGCCTTTTCGGCCATGCTGCCATTGCGGTGCCTGCAGCCTGGTCGAAACGAAGTAGAGGTTTTCGCGATCGATGAAAATGAAGGGCCTCCCCGGCTTCGCCTCTTAGGGTTTGACGAACCGGTCGAACGGTTTCAGGAGGCGTCCCTGCTCGGTGCGGATGAAACCCACGCTTGGATTATTCCAGCCGCAGCTCATGGGACGGGCGCCGGTGGTGCTCAATGGCGGACTGATCTGGTGCTCCATAACCCGAACTCGGAGGAAGCGACGGTGACGCTAGCACTGCTTTCGAGAGAAACGGAGAGCCCCCAGCCGCAAGGGAAGAAGATTAAGGTTGCACCATCGGCTTCGACGAAGTTGGTCGATATTGTCGGTTCGACCCTTGAATGCCCGGGACAGGCAGGAGCGATTCTAGTCGGCGCCGACCTCGCGCTGCTTGTAACGTCGAGGACCTATCGGCAGGCCGGTCGCGGAAGCTGCGCACAGACTGTACCCGCCATTCCAGTTGAGGAGGCTACTAGAGGCCGTGCGGCGGTCAGGCTCATTCACCTGACAGGTTCCGATCGATTCAGGACAAATTTTGGTTTCGTTAATCTGGACTCAGAAACGGTCAATCTCTCAATAGCCCTCGTGGCAGATAACGGCAAATCCGTCAAAACCATGGCAGTCGATGTCGCGCCGTTTTGTACGCGGCAGATCAACAAGGTGATTGATGAAAGCTCATTCGCCGATCGCAATCTCTCTGCGGTGGTACGCTCGTCTTCAGCGCGAGCGAGCTTCATGGCCTATGCCTCGGTCATCGATAGCGGGTCCGATGACGCAGTCTTTGTCAGGCCCGCCGAGGCCATTTCGGATGTAGTCTTCATTCCGACAGCAACGCATTCTTCAGGTGCGCACGGTACCTGGAGAACAGAAGTCAAGGTGTTTAATAGTGCGGGCCGGAACGCTAGCATTAGTCTTAAACTCCTAGAGGATGAACACACCGGAAAAGTGGAATCGAGGGAGTTTTTGGTTCGTTCAGGATGCATGGCTAGTGCCGGAAATGTATTGGAAGACGTGTTCAATGTGAACGACACGACGGCTGCTCTTCGAATCGATGTTCTTACTGGCGAAGTTATGGTGAGTAGCCGTACCTACCTCGATCTGGGTGAAGGCTCTCGCGGGCAGCTCGTTCCTGGCATGGGTTCTGCCGAGAGCCTGCTTCAAGGTGAGGAAGCGCGGTTGTTTGGCCTTGGTACGTCTGGCGGGCATGCCACGGGCTTCCAGACGACCTTCGGCTTGTGCAGTGGTAGCGATCGCAATATCGAAGTATCTGTCGATCTGTACGCAGGTGACGGGACGTTGTTCGGCCGGCGGGTATTCGATCTTCCTGGGCACGGCTCACTCCACGACTCCAATATCTTTGCGCCCGATGCTGCCGATGATTTGGCCGGCGCCTTTGCCGTAATCCGAAGCGAGACCCCAGGCGCACATTACTTCGCTTTTGCCTCGGTATTTGACGAACACACAGGTGACGCGCTCTACATTCCTGCCCAGCGTTCACCCTAGCCCGCATATCTCGCCAATGATCTGCTGCGGCGCAAAATACGCAGCGACCTGCCGCGTTTGCGCGAATTCACTCGATCGACGTACTGCCGAGTACGCCTCATCCGTTCAATCTACGAAAACGCAGCATCTCACTACGTCTTTCACGCCTCGTAACGATAATTGGTGAGATATACGGGCTAGCCAGCGTTGATCAACTCACAGTGTTGATGCAAACTCATAGAAGGCCGGCAGGAATGTCCATCTTGGCTGTAATTCGCGAATGAGATACGATCTTCACTTCCGTAAGTCTTTGAAGTAGAGGGACTACGACTGCGGCCTTCCGAAAGCACAGCCCGTATCTCCTCGCGGTTTTCGCAAAAAGAGGACTTTCCTGCCGGCCTTCTAGCTGGCTTCTTCTATCGCTTGACCATCTCAACTTCCGTTTCTCACCAATGTGTTGTGCGCGCCATCTCGCGCTCCTCGCGAAGAACATTGGTGAGATGCACGGGTTAACCGAGTGGTTTGAGGGACCTCGGCAGGCTCTCGGCGCCGTCGAGCATGGTTTCGAGCATCGATTGCGCATCCTTGGCCTCGATCAGGCGGTTCAGGCGTCCCGAACTCCTTACGATCCATGCAAGACGTGATAACCAGCGTAGGTGAAGAGTGTCATTACGCAGGGCGAGCAAGAAAAAGACTTTTGTTTTGACCATGTCTGGCGAGCCAAACGCAAGCCCATCGGTGCTGCGGCCGAGGGCGATGAATTGCTGCGGAAACATGTCGGTGGCCCGGCGCCGCGCATGCATGAAAGCGACTCCTTCAGGAACGGCGGTAGGAACCAGGCGTTCCCGGGCTGTCAATGCAGCCTCAAGCCATGATTGGTCATTGACAAGACCAAGTTTGGTGACGTGCTCTGACATCGCGTGGATCACTCCGGCGCGGTCGCTCGCATCAAGGTTGGGGATGATCTGGTCGGCACTGAGAATCTTATCGAGTCCGACGTCAACGGCTTGCGCTGGAGCGGCGCCCGAAGAAGCGACCGATTCCGATGCGAGGGTGTCGAGATATTCATCAAGGAGGGCGCGTCGAAAACGCCATTGCCCGCCGATTTTGACGCCAGGAATTTTTCCTTCATGAGCCAATCGAACCAATGTTCTTTCGGCGAGTTTTAGATAGTCGGCTGCTTCTTTTGCTGTCATATACGCTTCCATGAGTGCCCTCCCGTTACGGACCGAGTGTGGTCGTATTTGGCTGGATACTCCTATTTTCGGCAGATGTCAAGGAAATACGGCTTTACTTGCACAGATTCGGCCAATATGGTATTACGGGTGCGGCATTCGATGACGAGTCTGTAAGACACGTCGCCGTCAGCCATTTCAGAGATCAAGCACGTATTTGTGCTTGCCAAATAATCGCGAAATTGGGAGAATCCATCGTCGACTTGTGGTGGTGGTTTCTTTCGCCAATTGCACGAGTGGTTAATATCACTTAAGTGTGTACTTACCTGTATGGAGGATCGATCATGAATATTCAGGAAAAAGTAATCGAAATTATCGTTCAAGAGGTCAGAGACGAGGTCAAAGGAAAAGTGACGTTGGATGCGCACTTCATTGATGATCTGGAACTTGATTCCCTTGGTGTTACCGAGTTGTTGATGGCTTTCGAAGAGGCTTTTGATGACATGGAGATTCCTGAAGAAGATGAAGGCAAGATCGCGACCGTCAAGGACGCGGTTGCTTATTTTGAGGAGTATGTTGCTTCGCAGGAAGGCTGACGGTGTTCTCTCCTTTCGCTGATGATACTGTGTTCGATTTTTTTGGCGTCATTGTCGCGCTGAAGGATATCGCCCATTTTGATATGGCTCATTTTGATAGGGCCCGTTTTCTGGGACACACTTCCGTCTGATGGCTTCATCTGGCAAACATCGTCGGGTTGTTGTCACCGGGATAGGCTTGGTCACGCCGATGGGCATCGGGACCGAGAAGACATGGGCTGGTTTGCTCGAGGGCCGCAGTGGTGTGGCTGGGATCACTCTCTTTGATGCTTCGGATTATGCGGTCAAGATTGCCGCTGAGGTCAAGGATTTTGATGCCGCCGAGTACGTTCCCAGTCAGGATGTCAAGCGCTTTGATCGCTTTGTCCACCTTGCATCAGCTGCTGCTGGAATGGCGCTGACCGACTCTGGTCTTGAAATTTCTGAAAGCAATGCTGATCGCGTCGGAGTTGTCATTGGCGCCGGAATTGGGGGCTTGCCCCTGATCGAGAGAACCCGTGACAATCTTGTAAAGCGCGGTCCGCGCCGGGTATCACCTTTCTTCATTCCCGGCGCCATCATCAATATGTGCTCTGGCGTAGTCAGTATTCAAACCGGGGCTAAAGGTCCCAATAGTGCGACCTGCACAGCATGTTCAACGTCGGCCCATGCGATCGGCGACGCGTATTTGTATATTCAGAATAATTACGCTGACGCCATTATCGCGGGAGGGTCTGAGTCGGTCATTACGCCGTTGGCAGTCGGAGGTTTTACTTCGATGAAAGCCTTGTCGACGCGCAACGATGATTGTGAACGAGCTTCGCGGCCATGGGATCGAGATCGCGACGGTTTCGTGATGGGCGAAGGTGCTGGGGTTGTTATTCTCGAGGAGTTTGAATACGCCAAACGCCGCGGTGCGACGATTTTAGCCGAAGTCCTCGGTTTCGGAATGTCGAGCGATGCTTACCATATTTCGTCGCCTGCTGAAGATGCCGATGGCGCGATTCGGGCTATGAATCAAGCGATTCAACAGGCCGGTCTTGATCCTTCGGATATTAACTATGTGAATGCCCATGGCACATCTACGCCCGCAGGTGACGGTGTAGAAACCCTGGCTATCAAGAAGGTTTTTGGTGATCACTCCCGCTCGCTCATGGTGTCGTCGACAAAAAGCATGACCGGTCATCTGCTCGGCGCCGCTGGCGGACTGGAATTTGCTCTTTCGGTGCTCTCCATTGTCAACAAGGTTGTACTGCCGACCATCAATCTCGATAATCCGGATGAGGGCAATGACCTCGACTATGTGCCACATGAGACGCGTGACGCGGAAATCGATGTCGCTTTGAGTAATTCATTCGGGTTCGGTGGCACCAATGCCTGCCTTGTAGTTGGCAAAGTTCGCTGATTCCACATCGATTCGTAATGATTAT
>PJEL010004623.1_pt1 | contig 11270 bp, 11 predicted proteins | sample 1853271 | NCBI WGS metagenome assembly PJEL01 (sample SAMN08108733, study PRJNA415343) | Invertebrate metagenome, whole genome shotgun sequencing project. | host: Globobulimina | place: Sweden: Gullmar Fjord | collected 2015-08 | reverse complement strand
GTCGGGCATGTGAAATCCAGTTTGACTACGAAAAGAGATATCCTTAAGTTAGTTCGTATACTAGAAGTCCTTGATGACGTTTTTATTTCAGTTTTTTGTCAGAAGAGTTACATATGAAAATCAGAAAAATGCTTGCAGTTACAATAACTTTAGTAACATTGACTGCTTGTAGCTCTACGCCACCGCCTTTTAGTTACAATAAAGTACCGTCAAAACCCTTATCGAAATCAGAGCAAGCTACCGCAAATGCGTATTTGAGCGTGTACGAGCAATGGAAAGGTGTCCCTTATCATTTTGGCGGCACTTCATTTCGAGGAATAGATTGTTCGGCTTTCGTTCAAATCGCTGTTCAGAATGCAACGCAACAGGCTTTGCCGCGCACGACCAAAGATCAGAGTAAACAAGGTGTAGAAATTGCGTATGAGCAAGCAAGAAGTGGTGACTTAGTATTTTTCAAAACCTCACCAAAAGTACGACATGTAGGTGTTTATCTGGGAAACAAACAGTTCTTACATGCGTCGACATCTAAAGGTGTGATTATCTCAAGGTTGGACAACCCTTATTGGGCTTCGAAGTTTTGGCACTTTAGGCGCATATAACGCGTCAGTCTTTCGCCTCTTTGATAACACTGAATGTAAGCGATGACGCTTAAGACCCGGTGAATAAATGTACATAAGAAGCACTAACGCTTAAAGTATTAGTGCTTCAAATAGAGTCGTTCAAAATACTGGTGCTTAAAACTTCTAATGCTTAAAGAAATAAGCTCTGACGGTTAGTCGTATTTAGCGACAGCAGTATCAAATAAGTTTTTAACTAAGGCGATGTATTCGTCTAGGAACACAATCTGCTCGTTAGTTGCTTTCTTTGCCCAAACGCCCGCAAGCACTTCACCTAAATCAGCGACTACGGCATCTGCTTCTTTCAACAATTGAAAGCGCACGCTAGAGTGCAGTTCAGGATTTTGTTCAAAGATCGCCATGATGTTGGTTGAAATCATGTCAGTAACAATGTCTTCGACACTTTCATTTCCTGTATCACCATTACTGTTGGTAAATACATCCAGATTGAACGATAAGTGCTCGATTAAAGCCAAATAGCCATCGGTTTCTACAACCACAATAAATCTCCGTTTTAAGCTCTAGAGCAGATTAATACGTATTAGGCTAATACTATGTAAATGAAGTCATTTGTCATCATTTTATTATCAAAAGTCGTATTTAAATGATCCCTGTTAGCATTTAAGCTCAAAATTGAATCAATATACAAATAAAGCCCGAAAGTTCGACTTAGCAATAGCTTTCAACATTTTTAAAAACGCAAGAACATAAGTTTTGCTATCCATGACTTACCCTAGCATGAGTACCTACTAAAATTTAAGCGTAAACAATAACAACCCATCCGCACTTTTCCAGTTAGTAGCCTAACATTGAACGTCAAGTGTGAGGTTTATTCCAAAGTGCATATGGCTACCATTTGTCATTTTTTATCGAGTTATCAATGGTATTGAATTAGCTTGAGTTCACAGATTAGCCAATTCATTCATCCTAAGAAGGCTTAGAATTAAGAACATTGACTAGTGCGTCTATAAATCGCTCAGTTTTATCCTAAACTATTGTTAATCAACAAACCGTATTTCTAACCAACCGTTCTTTGAGGATTTCCTATGTGGCAGGCCATTTCTCAACAGCTTTCAGATACACTTTTATTCAACTTTCAGATCACTGAACGTACTAAGGTTTCTGGTGGTGACATTAACGATTGCTATATGATTAGCGACGGCAATGAGCGTTATTTTGTTAAGGTAAATCAACGAGAGTTTCTACCTAAATTTGAAATAGAAGCTGAGAACCTGCGCTTATTAAGAGATACCTCCACCGTTTATGTACCTGAGCTTGTGCTTATTGGTAAGACTAAAGAGTGCTCGTTCATTATCCTGAATTACTTGCCAACTAAGCCGCTTGAAACTGGCAATAACAGCTTTGATTTTGGTGTACAGCTTGCCCGACTTCATCAATGGGGAGAGCAAAAAGAGTTCGGTTGCGATCAAGACAATTACATAGGCATTACTCTTCAACCTAATCCGTGGCATAAAAAATGGGGACGTTTTTTCTCTGAACAACGTATTGGTTTCCAACTTCAGCTGTTGAAAGAAAAAGGCATCGAATTTGGCGACATTGACGATATAGTCGACATGGTGAATATGCGACTAGCGAGCCGTAACCCACCCCCTTCACTACTTCATGGCGATCTTTGGAATGGTAACGTGGCTAATTCAGCGTTTGGCCCTATCTGTTACGACCCTGCATGTTATTGGGGTGACCATGAATGTGATATTGCATTAACAGAATTGTTTCATGGGTTCCCTCAAGAGTTTTATGAAGGCTATCAAAGCGTCATGCCTTTGGACGTTGGCTATACTGATCGAAAAGACATTTATAACTTGTACCATCTTCTCAATCACTGCAATCAATTTGGCGGCGAATATTTAGCGCAAACCGAAGCATGTATTCAGAAGATTCAAGCCGTTTAGTACCAATCATGGTGGTTGGCCAAAACGATTCAAGCTATCACGATCGATATAAGCGACTTAGGTTAGTATCAGTTACAGTGAGGAGAACTTGCCATGCATAAATACACAGAAAAACACGTGTCCTGCCCTCATTGCGGGCATGCAATCAGCATAACGCTCGACGCCTCCAATGGCAGTCAGGATTTTTACGATGACTGCCCCGCTTGCTGCAACGCCATTCACTTGGACATGCAGGTCGACGAAGTTAGAGATAGGATAAACCTATCGATTGATGCCGATGACGAACAGGTTTTCTAAAAAAGGTTTGCTAACAAGTATGACTGTTGCCACATACCTAAAGTCATACTAGCAACAACAAAGCTAAAAAGAGCACATCAAGTGCTCTTTTTATTGTTTAAGCCATCGAATGATACAGCTTGTGATTTTCACTAGTTATTCAGCCGCCAGCTTCAACTTTTATTCGTTTAACCATCATAGTTAAACGTGCAAGCCAGCCTAAAGCTAACGCTTCAGGCTACTTTTTGTTCGCCATAACACGTTCAACGGTATCGACGATCGCTTGTGTTTGAGGGTCGAATTCAATATTGACCTCATCTCCGACTTCACGTCCTCCAAACAAAGTTCGATTCAATGTTTCTGGAATGAGATGCACAGAGAAACGGTTGTCTTCGACTTCACCAATAGTCAGTGAACATCCATCAACACCAATGTAGCCTTTACTTAGCACGTACTTCATCGACGCTTCTGGCATTTCAAACCATAGTGTACGGTTGTTTTCCGTTTTGATGACTTCAACCAGTTTTGCCATTAGCGTAATGTGTCCGGACATGCTGTGGCCACCAATTTCATCACCGAACTTAGCTGCACGCTCTACGTTTACTTCGTCCCCAATATTCAACTGACCGAGATTAGTTAATCTTAACGTTGCTTGCATTAAATCAAACGCAACACGGTTTCCTGAAATTTCAGTTACCGTTAAACAACAGCCATTATGAGCTACTGAAGCACCAATCGCTAAGCCCTCTACCATTTTGTCTGTCAACTCAATGGTATGGGTTTGAAACGACTCTTTTTTGTTTATCGCAACCAGTGTTGCCATACCTTGAACGATACCTGTAAACATAAGATTCCTATCTAGCATTTTAGTAACAGTTTTTCATAGCAGTTATTGTGACATTTCTTTATGATTCGTCCAGTGGAAGCTTAATGATCAGCGTCTTTGATTTCTTCAGAGTGTCCATTCCCACATTTTCAATCTAATTTAATCTCTAATCTGGAGTAATTTGTGCATCGTTACAAAGAAGAAGCCTTGAATCTAATCAAACTTGCGACCCCAGTGTTGATCGCATCTGTGGCACAAACCGGAATGGGTTTTGTCGATACTGTGATGGCAGGTGGCGTAAGTGCGATTGATATGGCCGCAGTATCTATTGCTGCGAGTATTTGGTTGCCTTCGATTTTGTTCGGTGTCGGCTTGCTGATGGCATTGGTCCCTGTTGTTGCTCAACTTAACGGTTCTGGTAGACAAGCAAAGATTCCATACGAAATTCAACAAGGCATAGTGCTTGCGTTAATTATCTCATTACCAATCATCGGTGTACTGTTCCAAACTCAAGCAATACTTGAGCTGATGGATATAGAAGTCTTAATGGCGAAAAAAACCATTGGCTACATGTATGCAGTCATGTTTGCGGTACCAGCCTTCTTACTTTTTCAAACTTTGAGAAGTTTTACTGACGGCATGTCTTTAACGAAACCCGCGATGGTCATTGGTTTTATCGGTTTGTTATTGAATATCCCGCTCAACTGGATGTTTGTATACGGTAAGCTTGGCGCACCGGCTCTTGGTGGTGTTGGCTGTGGCGTCGCAACCGCTATCGTATACTGGATAATGTTTGCTCTGTTGTTTGCGTATGTGCTGACTTCAAAACGACTAGCGAAGATCAACATCTTTGGTCAATTCCATAAACCAGAGTTAAAGGCACAAATTCGACTGTTCAAACTCGGCTTTCCTGTTGCTGCTGCTCTGTTCTTTGAAGTGACCTTGTTTGCTGTTGTTGCGCTTCTGGTCGCTCCATTAGGCTCATTGATTGTTGCTGCGCACCAAGTTGCGATCAACTTCTCGTCTTTGATATTCATGATTCCAATGAGTATAGGCGCTGCTGTCAGTATTCGTGTTGGTCATAAGTTAGGTGAAAACAATACCGAAGGCGCAAAGATTGCTACACATGTTGGCATCATCGTTGGTTTGGTGACTGCATTGATGACAGCGGCCCTGACAGTGTTGTTCAGAGAGCAAGTATCATTGCTTTACACAGAAAACACAGCAGTAATCACCATTGCAATGCAGCTGCTTATTTTCGCTGCGGTTTATCAATGTACTGATGCAATTCAAGTGATAGCTGCGGGCGCTCTTCGTGGATACAAAGACATGCGATCGATTTTTAACATTACTTTCGTCGCATACTGGTTACTTGGCCTACCGATCGGTTACATTTTAGGTATGACAGATTGGATTGTTGAGCCTATGGGCGCTCACGGCTTTTGGATTGGTTTCATTATCGGTCTAACATCAGCCGCTATTATGCTAGGCATGCGTCTTCATTGGATGCATAAACAGGATGATGACGTGCAGCTCGAGTTTAGTTCTCGTTAATTTAGCTCTCAACAAACAGCAAGAATCGATACCGCATACAAAAAGAGCTCTGATTTTCAGGGCTCTTTTTATAAGGTAAGCGTAGACAGGCATTTATTTCTAAGTCGATATAGCATTTGTCGGGTCACTATATCGAGTATGTCTTAATATTCACTTTTCTCTCTGACAAAACGCGCAAATTTGGGCTTGCCATTTTGAGTGAATCCGTTGTATCGAAAGGTAATTCGACTACCAATCTCTGGCGGCGCCAATCTCAATTTATCGCTAAACCCGCTTCCTATGTAAAACTCAACACCCTCTTCGGTATGAACCAGTATCGAACCCATCATTCCTTTGTATTTACCCGTCCCACCTTTATAGCCAATCACCGTTGCTTCGGCATCGTGGTGCCTTTTCAATTTCAACAAATCATTACTTCGACCTGCTTGATAGCGACTGGTGATTTTACGCAGCATCAAACCTTCACCATTACGTTCATCCACATTGTCTAATTGGTGAAACAAGGTCTCTTCGTTATGAATTGGATAATGCTCGACATAACCAACGTGGGACTCATTAATCACACTGACCAAATGAATAATATTGTAATAGCGTTTCTGATAATCACCTGCTGCGCCAGGCATATCAAACAACATAAGATCAATCTTTCTCCATGCGGTATCACTGGGTATATGATCCAAAACAGTTTGTTGAACGATATGAAAATTACCTCTTCCAGCCCACAACTCTCCTTCTAACTGAACTTTTGGCAGTTTTTCTATAAACCAATTAGGTGCATAAATTCGGTTGCCATTGCGAGTATAAAGATGTTCGCCATCCCACAAGGCTCGAATACCATCTAGCTTTTCACTGGTCCAGTATTGAGAAACATCGATGCCTTGCTGGTAGTTGTTGGCTAAAACCAAGTGTTCTGGTGGTAAGTAAGAAGAATGAGATGTGAATGAACAAGCCCAAAGGGTCGCAATCGCCAATTTCGTTAATCTCATTGTTTGCTCTCTTTTTATCCCAAGTACGCTATATCCTAAATGGTCCTTAGTTTCAGTATGTGGTATTTAATTAAAGATGCGACTCAACCATCAACCTTATTCGGACTAGCGTTTCATTCGCAAAACTAATTGGTTATAGCTCTCAAAAAGCCACTCATTTTTAGTTCTCAGAATGAGAATTTAACTTTCTCAATATGATAACCAATTCAAACACCAATTTAAGCTATTGAAAATAAACAATATAAAAGTTGGCATATTACGTGCTCTTGTTAACTCATACATTCAAGGAGATAACGCTATGGAATTACGTAAGATTGACTTAAACACAACCACATTGACTCTTTCAATTTTTGGTAACCTAGACGCAGCGGGTAGCCGAGATGCTCAAACCGATATTGATGATGTTATTTCAAACGATGGTCACCAAGAAATCGAAGTTGATTTCAGCCAAGTTCAGTTTCTTGATTCATCAGGCGTGGGGGCTATTGTATACATGTTCAAACGTCTTACTGAGCGAGAAAGGAACATGCGCTTAGAAAATGTATCAGGCCAACCACTTGAAATCATGAATTTATTACGCATCGGTCACGCGATCCCAGTTAACTCAAAAAATCCTACTAATTCATGAAGATCCACTAAGCTAGAAGTAACAAAAAATAATAATAAAAAGAAAAAACAAGGACGTTGGCATGAAAATACTGAAAAACTACATAGCCCTTTCTCTGTCTGCTCTACTTCTGGGTTGCACAAGCTACCCAGAACATGGTACCGGCGGATTAGCTGAAAGTTACGATTCCACAAACTATCAAAATTCAGATTTCTCGCCTGTTATGCCAGACGAACCTCTAGGCCCAGAACACGGCCTGCGTTTCGATTGGCAACTAGCAAAACTCCATCTAGATGCCCTAATACAAGAAGGGGCACGTTGGTGCTTCCCTGCGGCTGTCGTTCAAGCTATCGAAAAACAAAACCGTATCGCTCGTGAACTGCAAGGCGGATTGCTGTTAGATGCAGCTAACGATTTGGTTATCCAAAGAAAGCGCTTGAATGAACTGGAAGTTCAACTTGATTACGTGACTTCTCAAGCGCGTTGCGAGCCACCTAAAAACGAAAACCAATTCCGTATGCAACTTTCTGTCATTCAGCAACTGTACGATTTACTCAACGTCGACAACCAATTCGCTGAAAACTCAACTGAAGTTAACCCAAAATACATGGGACGACTTGCTGAAGCGACCAACCTATTGAAAGAACACAAATCGCTGGACTTAGTTGTCACTGGTCATGCCGATGCTTCAGGTCCTGAAGAATACAACGACAAACTGGCACTTGGACGTGCTAAACAAGTAGAACGTTACCTAACTATATTTGGGTTAGATGCTCTTAGAATTAAAGCTGTTTCTGTTGGTGAAACCGTACCACTTTTCGAAGGTGAAACAGACGGGACACACCTGACCAATCGCCGAGTAAGTATTGAAATTATTTCGCCTGAAAATGCTGAGAAAATGGGAGGTGCGCTATGAAAATTATAATGACGCTGATTTTCAGCATCTCGCTTTGTTTTTCGACACTGACCACTGCTGAAGATGAGTTTACAGGTGCAGTACAAGTGGGCGATCTTATTCAAGTTAATGTACCCGGTGAAAGCACTTTGAACACAGGCTTCCAAGTCGACAAGCGCGGCCGAATTACCCTTCCTGAAGTCGGCACTGTGTTTGTTGCGGGTTACGATAATGACCAATTAAATAAAGTAGTGTTAGAGGCACTGGCAACCGCTTACAAAGATCTATCAAACGCTTCCGTTTATGTGAAAGAACAGCAAATTATTATCTCTGTCCAAGGTTACGTTGAGCAACCTGGTGAGTACACATTGTCACTGGGTTCTAGCATTCAGATGGCATTGTATGCTGCGGGTGGTTTACGTCCCGGTGCACAATTAGACAAACTCATCCTAAAGCGTGGCTCCGATAACACAGAATTTAACTACAAACGTTTCTTAGATTCAGGGGACGAATCAACTCTTCCAACCCTTCAATCGCTCGATTCGTTGTTTGTTCCAGCGTCTCCTTTAGTGGGCAACATTGAACAAGAGTTTGATGCCGCGAAGCTTGCTAACTCAGGTGATAGCGCTGATTCTCGTAACTCTATCAAGGTTTTTGGTGAAGTAAATGCTCCAGGCTCTTTTACCTATAAAGAAAACTCAGACTTAGTCGACGTATTGATGCGATCTGGTGGCGTAACGCGTTACGCAAGTGTCGAGCAAATCCGTGTTATCTCGAACAACACACCGACTCTGTTCAACTTAAAGCGCTATCTAGATTCCGGCGATGAAAGCATGCTTCCAATTCTCCGTCCGGGTTCAACGGTTTTTGTCCCTAAACAGGAAGAAGAGATTAAATCTGGTGCGAACACGGTTTATGTCATGGGTGAAGTTGCTGCGCCTGGTGCTTTTGAAGGAAAAAAAGGCGCGACCTTTATGGACATATTGGCTAACGCAGGAGGCCCGACTCGCTTTGCTGAATCGAGACAAATCCGTGTGATCAAATCCAACGGTCGCGTACTTAAGTTCGATCTGGCCGCTTATACAGAAGGTCTTGCAAATTCAGCTCCCCCTTCAATTCAAGCGGGTGATGCGATTTTTGTTCCTGAGAAAACAGACATGAACGAAAAATCATGGTTAAAAATCACACCAGACAGAGCCGTTAACGTGATTGGTGAAGTGAACCGACCTGGCCGTATCGAATGGTCAGATGAAATGAACTTCATGGGCTTGTTAGCACACGTTGGCGGTCCAACACTACGTGCAGACACCTCAAAGATTGAAGTTGTGACAGGTAGAAAGTTAGTTGTGTTTAATCTTGATGAGTTCATTAAAAATGGCGCACCGCGTGATCAAATGCCTTATATACGAGCAGGTTCTATCGTAAGAGTGCACGACTTACCACAAGACCCATCCGACAATAAATCACAATGGGTACGTCAAAGCTCAGACGCTTCAATCTACATTTTTGGACAAGTGAATGCGCCAGGTCGTTACCGCTTTACAAAAAACATGCACTTCTTAGATATCTTGTCAGCAGCTGATGGTCCAACTAAGGAAGCTGACATACATAATGTTCGTGTTACACACCGCGATAAAACTTATTCTAAGGTCAGTAAACTAAACCTGTCGCTGTATTTTGAAACAGGTGATGAATCGTTACTGCCAAACGTAACTACTGGGGATACAATCTACATCCCAGAAAAAGGCAAAAACTGGTTAGATACACCAAAAGAAGAGACGGTTCGTGTCCTTGGTGCCATTAACAACCCTGGTCGATATGTGTTTAATGACAACATGACCATTCTTGATATCTTGGCCGAAGCCGCAGGCCCTACAGACAGTGCTTACGTAGAAAAAATTACCATCGTGAACATGTCTTGCTGCCAAGGGCAAGCTCGCACCTTTGACCTTGTTGAATTTAGTAAAACTGCCAATATTTACAACCTACCGGTGCTGCGCGCAGGAGACACGATTTACATCCCTGACCGCCGTGAAAGCTTTATTGAAAAAGCACGTGTAGGTTTAGACGACATCTTACGCATCACGACCACTATCGTCCTAATAGGAGCTTTATAATGACTATTTCAGCAACACATGCCGAAGTTGAACAATTGTACCTAGCTTCAGAACTTAACGATCAACGTTCAATTTGTGTCACTGCTTGCCACTCTGGTGACGGCGTAACATCTGTTGCTACTGCACTTGCAGAGCGTTTCTTATTGGCGGGTCATTCGACTCTATATGTTGATCTTAACTTGTTTAATCCCGCTTTTAAGAATGTGAACGTGCTTGAAGAAGATCAGTCGGGGCAACTTATTGAACACATCGAATCACAGCGCATGTTCATAGGCGTCCCAGCTCCGGACGTGGTATCGACTCAATTGGCATATAAAGACCCAGCAACGCTTCAAAAAGCAGTGACTCAATGGTTAGAAAAGTATGACCGTGTGATCGTTGACACCTCACCTTTGCTCAATATTAATAAAGGCAATATTCCAGCTCAATCGGTTGCGAGTGCTTGTGATGGTGCGCTGCTGGTTGTTGCTTACGGAGAAACATCAATCCATCACCTCGCTCAAGCGAAGAAATTACTCGAAGCGAAGAGTATTTCTATGATGGGTTGTGTGATCAACATGAAACAACACCCTAGTTTTGCTCAAGAGCTTGTTAGACAGGTGAATCGGATGAAGTTTATCCCTCAAAAAGTTCGCGACAACTTGGCGAATAGACTTCATCGCAATGAATTCTTGAATTTACCAATGTGATGGCCTAATTCTTCAACAGAATTAGGTTTCGGCACCATTTGTATCAAATACTTTGAGCTCGTCAGATAATAAGATTTAAATTGCATTTACTCGCTGCCATTCTAAAGTGACAGAGACCTGTTTAGTCGTTTCCCTTTACTTTTCACTCAAATCAAAATTGATAATTTTTGCCGAAATTAACTGTTAAAATCAGATTTTAAAGCACATTCAACGCATTTCACACTCGCCAATCATGGTCTTAGCACCTTCAAATCCACTCTAAAATCAACACCTCTGTGCCTAATTTCGCTGGAATGTGACCCAGACTGTTAAAGTGCCACGTAGATCGCATCAAAGATGGAATTTGTACGATTATTCCCTAAGATTATAAATAGAGGTGGTTTTTGACGAATTTGTAATAGTTTGACAAAGTTATCCGATGGCTGTGAAACACAGTGGATGAATCAAGCGAATCACACTTATCTGCTTTGCGCGCTTATCTACTCTGTTTTATCCCATCCCTCCTTCGGACTCAACAATTTCTGCATTGCCCCCTGTTTGATCAGCCGTTTTTTCTCTATTTGATTTTCGAGGGATTGGATCAGGTTGTCGGTGTCGGATAATACTTCGGCAATGGCTTTTTGTTCGGGGAGTGGAGGTAGAATTATATTAAAATCTCTGATTTTAGTCATTGACAAACTTGGCTGTGCACCAATACTTGTTCTATCTTTTCTCTCATTTTTAATTAGCCAACTTTTAAAATAAGAATAGATGTAATTTTTATTTATTGATTTTTGAAGTGTTATTTTTG
>PJEL010004622.1_pt1 | contig 11272 bp, 6 predicted proteins | sample 1853271 | NCBI WGS metagenome assembly PJEL01 (sample SAMN08108733, study PRJNA415343) | Invertebrate metagenome, whole genome shotgun sequencing project. | host: Globobulimina | place: Sweden: Gullmar Fjord | collected 2015-08 | reverse complement strand
GGCATATGTGCATCAATATATCAAGTGACTACCGTGTGTGCACATCTACTCAATGAATTTCGGCTGACTGCTCGTTTTCTTTATTTGGCACTTAATTTTTCCACAGCAGTTATGGTCCCGTGAATACGAGACCCCTCCAAATCGCCAGCCACTACACAAGAGACTAACAGTGTAGCAGTCAAACAAATTTTCTTTACTAGGTTACAGTCACAAACGCAGGGAAAAACACATGAAGAGCGGTTACATTATCTCATCCTACGTTCCTACCAAAAGTAACGAGCCTACGTGGTGAAACATTCCCAAAGAACGTTCTACTGTTCCGAGAACTCTAACTTGAGTTCTGCGTTTCTCATTTTCGTTGAACACAACCCACTCGTCCCAATCACAACTATGAATCATATAATTGAAGGGTATGGGCCTTATCAACCTAATTCAGCCGGCGCGGCTTCACACTGAACCCTGTCGCCAAAGCGTGAACAGGGGAAGCTGTGTTTAGGTTATAAAAATTTTATGTTTGTCACATTTCCTAAGCCATAACATCCGGATGTTATAATATTGAATCACCTACGTCTAACATTATGTATTTACATAAATATATTAAACCTAAATATAAGCTCGATTTTACTTGTAAATTTCCGCATTTTATTATAATCCACACAATTCCGTGACTGGAAATTTATTTCAAATTTCAAATTCCAACTTTTTTTCTGCAAGTAGGGATTTGAATTTCAAACCCCCAGAGTTCAAATGCCTTACAGCCAGAAAGCTTGAGCCCAAGGACCTCTTGGGTTACCCTGACCCTGTGCATTGCCCTATACCACTGCTTAGACTAGTGTTAGCCTTAAGCTATTGTAATTATTGGAGGTGAGTGCTTGATCTACTAAGGAGAATTTGAAAGGCACTGACCGTGATGTCTTGAGGTATGGAGTTCAGGCTGGATAACCCTAAGTAGGGGGAAGTGAGGACTCTGGGGTGGCGTTTTCATTGTGATTTATGGTTGTATATAGCACTGATCCTTCTAGTGCTTTGGTACTCTTGTCGTCGTGGCTGTTATAGTTAGGTAGACTTGATGTTAGAGTGATAGAGCAGGATTTGAAATACTAAGTAGGGGGAAGTGATGACTCTGGGGTGGCGTTTGTATTGTGATTTATGGTTGTATATAGCGCTGATCCTGCTAGTGCTGCTTTGGTACTACTCTTGTATTTGCCCCATCATCGTTCCTGTTGTAGTTAGGTAGACCCAATGATAAAATATACTAGTGTTGCTATTTTTGCGGTTGCCACCACCGCCGTGATGGGTTTTATCTGTTATAAAACGCTATACCCATGTAACTGTCCAGTCCATTTGCGTGAGGTAATCTAGATATACCCTTGCTTTGAAAGACAAGCTTCATACTTTCAATCCCATCCTTGTTTTGATCCCTTTTGCGCTGCTCTGACAGGGAGGGGATAGATAGAGTTGCCAACCAGGATTGCGATGGAGGATTCAGTGATGATGAATTCGGAGCCACCAACACTAGTGGCTATGGAATTGCCTGAGCAGCCTGGGTTGTATTGGCCTGCTCTATGGTTTCACTCCCACGAAGATATGAGTACGTGGGGGAAAAAACTGCGAAATAACCGAAATCAATTTAGCCTCGGGGAACTTTTGGTGCGAAAAATATAGGCTACCAGACCCGCTGATGATTTGGTTATTTCTCATTGTTGGTGTCTTGTTGCTTTGTTGCTGAACAGGTGAATCAAGCGAATCAAGCAAGCCAAGCAGGCTATGGTTCAAAGGAGGATTTTCCGATTGTGGCATTTCCCCTGTATGCTGACCGACTTGTGGAGAAATCCCGTGCAAATAAGCCATGTAAGTCACGTGAGTCAGCATCTACTGGTAGACTGAAGTCCCAACCGATTACGGATAAGATGGAACGTAATCTCCGTCGTAAATACGACGGAGATAAAGACATTTTGGCAGACCTTGAGTCGGCATTAAGCGCTCTCGGGGCTATGGAAAAGCTTGGATGTTGCTACACAACATCCGCCGTGTCTCACGATTCACCTACAGTACACACCTGTAATTTAACAAAAAAGGTCGTAGCACAATCATGTTCTTCCCCACTTCAACGCTCGCAAGCAGGCGAGTCTGCTATGGTAAGTGATTCAAGTGCAAGTGGAACTGAACAGGAGGAGGCTGGAGCTGCCGATTCTCCCTCTGAGCAAGATGAAGTCATGTCATATGATGGAGAAGAAGAAGAGCAGAACTATTGGCATGATTATGAAAATGACGAGGAGGATGGGCAAACCGATCAAGAGTCCCCCTCCCCATATCAAGTACCAGAAGCAGTTGGGCTCCTTTGGAAGCCAAAGGAGCTCTGGTCAATGCTTAAGGGATTTGGGTGGAAGAAGAAAAATAGCAACTTCTATCGTCCTATAATGAATGGAAAATGTTTTGCTCATTTTTCGGATGTGGTGTTATTCTGTGCCATGAACATTCACCACGCAGGGAATGGTATGTCACTTTGGCAGGGCAGTACCTCATGTCCAGCCGACATCTGCACTAATCAGAAGAGTTTCCTATTGTGGGGTACACTCCTTACACGGCTTGGTGTAGCTGGCTGGAATATTGAGTACTACAATACAAGACTCGCTGGACCATTGTGCGCTGAGGCTTACCTTCGCCCTGGAGTAGACCCCGAAGATAAGGATCTTGTGCTCAATCTTCACTACTTTCGGGACAAAGAGAAGGTTAAAGCGTTTGTTTGCAAGTACTGGGACAATCCGAGAGCTTGGCTCGGTCATTACAAGGACGTAGAAGGACTGGAAGCTATTCCAATATCCAATAGAAGGAGAAGCAGCGACCCAGTTGAGATACCATCCGTTAAAAGGAGAAAAAGCAGCAACCCAGTTGAGATATCATCCGTTGAAAGGAGAAAAAGCAGCAACCCAGCAACAATCGCTTCTAAGTACATGCACACTGCTGAAGGCAAAGATTCTGTATTCTTCTCCTGGCCATGGGATAAAGTATGGGAATGTTTGACACGGGGGGGTAAGGAAGCTGGGAATAAATTGCGGCGGGCATCAGCAAGATTCCTTGTATGGACATGTAGAGATGGAGTGCTGGGAAAGAAACATGTTTATTTTAGACCTGGATGCGAGAAGAAGGTAATAGCGTCCTTGACAGAAGAGACTCACTATTTTACTTCCCAACAGGCGGTGAGAGAGTTCTCTGCAAAGCATGAATATGGAGACAAGTTTATGGAGCAATGTCTGTCCTCAAACTGGGCATGTCTGTGGAAAAGGCTAAAAGATTCTGGGTGGAAGCATTTATATAAGAAGATAGACGGCATATTCGGCTTATTGGGGTATGAAGACTGGTACCTCAGACCATGTAAGGATTTTCTTCATGAGGGAAATTACTGGGATGACCAACTTGCAGCCAGTCTTGGTTTGAGGATGAACCTCCACTACTTCACCACAAAAGATGCTGTAGAAGATTTTTTGCGCATCAATAGTGATTCTAGCGATAGGTTGGAAATGGGTGACTATACCATGCCTGCCATATCTGCCGATGGTGATGAATGTTTTTTTATTAATGAGAAAACACTGGCTACTCCGAAGGGGAAAGCAGCAGCATACGTTCCCGCTAAGAGAAGGACTAATAACACTGCAATGGCCATTCATTCCAAGTCTTTCACAAATCATGATAAGACCCATCGATTGACTCCATCACCCTTTAAGAAGAAAAGAAGCAATAACAGCCAGCAGAGGGTGCCAAATGAGTCTCTTATCCAGCAGCTAGATTCACCTGCTCACTCTGTTATTCGCAGGGCATCTTCGCAAGATGTAAAAACTCTGAAGAAAAATCCAAAAGTACAGCCTATAAGAAATATCCGTCGTATTCTTCTAGGCCGAGGGTGGAAGGAGAAAGAAGGAGAGGAGGTTTTAGTTAGGCCTCACTGTTGCACTGGATCTGGGTGGATACTTGGTCTGGACTACTTTGATCACAATGATGGGGAGCAGCTTTTGGAGTGTTTCTTAGAAAAGCACCCAGAGCTACTGCTTACAGATAACCAACTTGCTGATGCCTTGAGAAAGAAGGGTTGGAAATCCTCTTCCCCCCCACATAAATGGGTACATCCCTCCGGAGCAGAGCACTTGGGAGAAGGGATATTTGATAGCCTCAAAGCGGTAGAGTCTCACATTCATCATTTCCCTATTGTTCTCTGTGGAGAAAATGATGAGGTAGGGCTGCTGGAGTGGCTTCGTGCTCGTGGATGGGAAGAGGATGAAGCTCCTAGTGAAGATGGATCTTGTAAGCTTCGTCGCAATTATCAATCGCTGTCCAGGTCTGAGGTCTACCGCTTGGCTCGCATCAAACCTGCTGATGTAGCTCTGCCTCTGGTGTTAGACGGAGGAGGGCACGTTTCACAAATGCAGGGATCACCGAAATTGGTGGATTCACCCCATTATACAACATCGCTGACCTGCAGCCAAGATTTGACCCCTCTGAAGACAGAGTTACGCCTGAATGTCTGTACTCCTCCTCAAACTTCACAAGCAAACGTAGGAAGTAGCAGTATGAAGATGAAGAAACAACAACAACAGCAGCCTTCATTGCAAAAGCAAAAAACTCTGGGATCTTCTAATTCTCCTCTGCTTTTCAATTCATGCCGCCGCACTAACAGCAGCCGGCGAAGTACTCCCGAGAAGGGACAGTCATTTGATCCTGCCATGAAGACTGATGCTCCTTTGTTGAGCATTGGGGATAATAGCATGGGGGTAAACCGTAGTCCTGAAACGACTGGAATCGAGGACGACATTGAACTTCGTGCCAAAGTGCTAGACAGCGGCTGGACAAAATGTGAAGGTAGAATGTGGGTGAGTCCTGGTGGCAAAGATACTCTTTCAAACTTCGAAGCAGTACGGCATCACTTTCAGCTGCGTTCTCAATCACTGGCGCTACTTCAGAGTGCAAATGACAAACTGCAGCTGGGATGGAAATGTGATGAGAAGAACTTTATGAAGACACGGACGAAGTATGAGGAACTTAAAAAGCACATCTTGCGGAGCGCTGAGAAACGTCTAGGAGGATCGATCCTGTTAAGTGGAATCGCAGGGTCTGGAAAGACGCGGGCTGCTTCTATTTTTGTGGAAGAACTGGAAATGATGAAAGAAAAGCCTTTTAAGCTCTCCCCAGTCTGCCTACATTTACAGGGCACAGCATCCGCCTCTAGAGAAGCCATCATCCAGGACCTGTGTGACCAACTGGAGAGAAAAGGGGGAGGGAGCGGTGAAGACATTTACACTTCTTCTGCGGAAGAGCACTGGAGTAAGGAAATACACGTTAACCCATCCTCAGCACATACAACTGATATGCCTATGGTGATCGTTGTTGTGGATGAAATTAATTGCCTGGATAGTAGAGTCATTTGTGACCTGTTTACCTGGGCTCACAGTGAATCTCGACTTATTTTGATTGGGATCACAAACAACAGTGACTTTCCAAATGAACCTGTTATGGAGTTTCAGAGGAACAGGGGATGGAAATCCAAGCATATTGTATTTCCAGCTTATGATTTTGATTCACTCTTCCAGATCCTAAAGCATCGTGCTGACTTTGTGGCTGAAGAGAAAGCGATCGAGCATTGTGCTAAATGGGCAGCAAAGTTTGCTTGTGGAAGTGCCCGTTCGGCACTGACTCTACTCCTTAAAGCAGTGGGAATTGCCAAAGTGGATTTAGAGAATCATGTGCACTCTGAATCTGAACATTCGCCTTACCCAGTTCAGGTAATGCACAGCTTGCTTGCAGTCAAGGCATTTAGGAATGCTGGGTTACCCACAGCTGAAAATATAAATAAATTGCCAACGATGGCTCTGGCGACCCTGTGTGCTGCAGGCAATACGGCCTCCGCTTCCCGGCATGGGAGAGCACCCACGAGTAGCACGCTTCATCCTGATGAAGACGTTGAATTACTCGTCCTCTCGGAAGAGGAAATGGAAAGAGGTGTCATGAAAATTATGAAGAAAGAATTCTCTGGCATAACTACCAACAAGATCAATGATGCTCTCCAATCTCTTGAAGATTCCGCATTGATCAAAAGGGAAAGAGGGGGCGGTATTAGGAATGGGAGCACCAAGCTGATTCGGTTATCACCTAGGGCAAAAACACACAATATCGAGATTTTGGTGCCTTTTTGTCTTATCAAACAGGCTGTATCCAATAATGAAAAGTATGTCAAAATCCTAACTACTAAGTCATAATAGCGAGTTGGGAATCGAAGGGAAAAAAGATGTACTGTTGTTACACCTCAGGGATTAGTAAAGTGTAACATCCGCTTTCCAGTGTTGTAAATGTATAATAAAGAGATTATTATTAAACATTCGGAAATACAAATTTCCTCTATTTGTCATTGGCTTAGTCTTCTTTACGTGTGTGGTGTTTCATGTCCATCTGTTCTCTTCTCTCCTTCTGCGCAACCAACGTTTCTCTCAAACTGAAAGCCATAGCATGAGCAGCCTTTGATGCAGCAGCACTTTCTGAAGCGCCACTTTCCACGCATTGCATGGCAAAGGTAAAATTGTGCCGGCCAGAAGGGACGAGGTATTTCTCCCTAACGCAGGCTGACCTGTACACACCACAGGGTAAGATATGTGTTATGAAACATAGTAGTTGTCACCACTGTAGTGCAATTAAGGAATTTTATGAGGGCCGTCATCGAGTTTTTGAGTAATTTTCAAATAATCAAGGCAGGGAGGTTTCAGGTTTCTTTCCAGGAATAATAACAACCACAACAAATGCATTGCATTGGCGTGAATAGTCAGTAGTTCATACCAGGAGTCATCACTACCCACTCCCATGTGCTTGTAGTCAAGGTTGAGGCATGTGAACGGACGAGGCGATCTTAAAGCTTCTTCCGGGTGGAGCACAGATTGCAAATCCTCAGGAAGGTGGTGTAGAGCAGAAAATGTGAAAAGTTGATCTGAAGTAAAGATCAAATCAGGCAACATTGAACCCCCCTTTCCACTCTGAATCAGCATCCATCGTGTATCCGTCTAAATAGATCCATCAATTGGAATTTGAATTGGAATTGGAATTGTGAAGAAGATCGTTAGGTTATTACGTGCATCTGTGTAATAAATGCAACAGGCGGCATTGTTGTAGAACTTGAACTCTCACCCTGGCACCATTTTCTGATGGTCGTATGTATGGCACCAATAGGTCTGACACAGAAGTCGGTCCATGTAAACCTAGTAATGAATAACCAGACCAGTAGTAATAGTGAGATGATGATATGGCAGCAGCACCACCACTATTCTACTGTACTCTACTACGGAGCGAGCACATGAAATGGAGACAGAACAGACCTGTGTACGCTGCTGATCGGCGATCTGGGTAGCACTCGTCTGGTCCTCTCCCAAACCATTCTACAGCTTCATACTCATCACCAAGCAAAAGACGTAATCCAACCCTTGGTAGAGGTGGCCACCATGTTGGGGTTTCAACCCTACACCTGATACAAAGAACACCTGTTTCGGCATTCAAGTGGTATTCTGTCTCAATCTTAACACGGGTAGAGGTAGGGATATGTTGCCCTTTTCGTACAAGCGCAGGTGGTGGATGAGAAACTACAGAAACTCCTGTATCATCATCAATATGAGGGGATACTGTAAGAGAACCCCAAAAAGCTTTCATCCCAGCTATGTCCACCACATCTTCCTCCAGTTGTACAGTTGAGTTCAACACTCGATCCTTCACCCAGACCTTAATGCAGTTGGTTGATTCAAAATGGAAGCCTAACCTCCAACATTTTATCAAATGACCAACGAATAGCATTTCTGGAGGAGACAAGTCCTTTAAAATTAGCGGTGGTGGTGGTCGTAAATTCATAGAATGTGCCACCTGAATATTCTCAGCAGGCGTAGTAAGATTGAGATGTGACATCCTCTTCAATATCTGAATTTTATCCATGTCCTCATCAGTGGGTTCCCAATCCTGACGAACAGTCAATACAGCAGAAGCCCCGCCATCACATACCCGCCATACGAGGGATGGCTTGCCTACTGACTGAAGGGGGGTTGTAAGTGACAGACCCACTGCGTTCCATTGATTGATATAACCTCCTCTGTCATTGTCAGTTGGGGCCCTTAACAGTTGCACAGTTAGCAAAGGAAGCAAAAAATCATCCCCATTATTTTTATCGTCTGGAGCTCTGTAGAGTAGTTCGTGACCTGATAGACTGAAACTAGCGAGATCTCCACTGGAACTGTTGAATGACGCTTCAACCATTCCAGCAGACAGTACTATTAGCCCATTATGGTGATCTTCAACTAAATTGGCCCTTTGCCCAGGTGACAAGGGCAATGAAAGTGGAATGTTGTGGTACACCACTTCTGTGTTATTATTGCTCATGTAGTATGCTTCAGGTACGATCTGAGGTCTCAAGAGCAGTTCCTCAAAACCCATAGGATAGCCACAAGAAGCCCAGTTACGGTCATGACGCAAATATGCCATTATACGGATGATTAAATCTGAACGGGGGGAGATTGGAGTAACATGAAACGTAATCAACACTTCAGGCCATACGACGCCCCTCTTACTTCTCTCTTTTTCCTCGTTGGTTTTACAAATACCATCATTACCACAACCCAAATCATATCCTTCACATACAGTCTCACCATTGACTTGTGCAACCCAATCAAACTTTAGTACATCTAAAAGATTTTCCACGTGTTCAAATCTGTTGGTGAAATAAATTACAAGATCCACTCGGCACATTCCCGAGCCGTCACCTAACAAAACACCAGCTGTGTTGACAATCTCTACAGAAAAAGGTTGGCCAACTTTTTTGAATTCGCTTAATCCAGGATGGGGAGTGCGATCAGGCCTTATACGTAGGAAAAAGAGAGAGAGAGATACAGTTAGTTAATACAAATGCATGGAGGTCGTACGCGACTACCATAGACCATTGCAGTAATAGCTTGCTTTAAATGAAACGGAAGTAACGGGGGATGAGTATTTGAGGATTGGGTGGCATTGACTGGTTACCAGACAATGCCATTGATACAAAATGCTCCATCATGCTCCGGATACGAAAAATCGTTGCCGTAAGCCCAGCACGGTTTCCCTCCAGAGACAACCGATGAATGATATATGCCTTGATCAACCCAATCCCAAACTGAATAGGTGTTAGGAGTAGGAATAGATCTAGTGTAAGCATTCTAGTTACCATCCTCTGCAACAACAATAACTGTATGCTAAGAAAACAAAAAAAATACCATCATATAAGAGACGTAAGAATATTCCATCTCTCTACATCTTACCGAAGCCACCTTGACATCTAGGATGTGACCGAAAGAAATCCCAGTATTCCTGTAAGTTCCCGGTAGAACAACCCATTGAATGGCTATACTCATACAAGATAAGGGGAAGTTCTGGTTGCTCATCCAATAGCAAAAGCATCTCTTTCTCTCTGGCATACATTGGAAAAAGTACATCTGTTGCCAATTGGCGATTGTCTGTGTCTTGACTTTGACGATGGCCATAACTTGCTAAGAGTAGTAAAGCATGAAATGGGTGATTGGAAAGCAGCAGTGTTATTGTTTCACAACATATATTTACCTGGTTCGTAGACCACCAAACGTGATGGGTCCATATTTCTAATCCATTCGGCCATTGTATCATGGTGACTGCCGTATCCACTTTCGTTTCCAAGGCTCCATGCAATAATACAAGGATGACAATGATCTCTCTCCCACATACGTGTGAGGCGTAACATGAATGCTTCTAGCCATGATGGATCACTCGCAAGTCTACCCCCAGGGGAAGGCTGCAGTCCATGTGTCTCTATGTTGGCTTCATCTACAACGTACAGCCCAACAGCATTGCAAAGCTCATAAAATAAACTGTCCTGCAAGACCAGTACTGCACTCATAAGCAAAAAAGGCGAATGAGAGAGTGCACTTTATTTCTAACCCTAACCCCACCTGAGGGTAGTGTGATGTACGAACGGCATTGATATTGTTTCTCTTCATGAGCAGAACGTCACAAAGCATTGTTTCACGAGGAACCGCCTTTCCGTACCTATGTAATAAATAAGAGGATAATTGTTAATGAGACAGCAACGGCAACAGCGTGTGCTTCCCTTAACCCTAACCCGTAACCTGAGTGAGTGATGTGTATGTACATCTATATCTGTGTAATTACACTTTAGCCTAACCCAATCCTAACCTTAGCCCCACCCTAAAAGCAAGAAATGGTGTCTTTCCTATGTATATGCAGTTTAAAGGGACATAGATATGGCAAGAAAGTGAGTGATGAGCTGTCAGAACAATGCAAAAATAAGCTCACCTTTCATGGTGAGCATGCAAGTTAGCTCCGTTTACCATTATAGGTTTACTGTTCACACAGACTTGCCCTTTGTCGTTAATATTCACATGGCGCAAACCCAATCGCGCGCTTTCGCACTGCAATACTCGGCCATCAGGATGCAGAAGTGAAAGAACCACAGTATATAGAAATGGGTCCTCCGGACACCACAGGTGCGGCAATTCTACGATTAAAGACAGCTTTGCAAAGGAATCTAGCGTCAAGATTTCCTTCGTAGCAACTGAAGAGTCTATTAGAGGTTGGTTCTGAGGCTTTATTATGCGTTCTAGAGGGATTATCCCATCCTCAAAAATTTCAGCCCGGATAATTACAGGTTGCTGCGGCTGTTGCCACTCAACACGTTCACGATAAAGGGAAACATTGAGGTTCACGACTGCTGTCATTTCTTCTAGGATTACGGACCAATCCCAGTCTTCAATGCTAGCTCCCAATGGAAGACGCATGAGGTAGACACTACGCTGGATTCCACTGGGCCATTTCAGACAGCAGTTGTTTTGGGACAATAACGTGGCACGAAATCATATGGTAAGAGGAGATAGATGAGAAGAGAAAAGGGTGTGAATATAGTATAACCATCACATTACAAATTATTTGCAATACCTTAGCCACCACATATCCTGGTCTTCCAAATATGAACCATCACTCCATTTTATTACCATTACACTAAGAAGTTGCTCTGAACTTTCTTCGGTATGTAGAAATCCCTTGGAAACGTCAAATTCTGCAGGAAGTCTGCTATCTTTGCTAAATCCACAAAATTGGCCATTGAGCCACACGAAGAAACAGGAGTCAACACTTCCAAAGTGAAGGATCACACGTGATGATGTCCCAGTTTCCATCCAAGTTTCTGGCAAACGGAATGAAAGGCTGTAGCAGCCTGTTAGATTTGATGTTGGGA
>PJEL010004621.1_pt1 | contig 11274 bp, 8 predicted proteins | sample 1853271 | NCBI WGS metagenome assembly PJEL01 (sample SAMN08108733, study PRJNA415343) | Invertebrate metagenome, whole genome shotgun sequencing project. | host: Globobulimina | place: Sweden: Gullmar Fjord | collected 2015-08 | reverse complement strand
TCATCGCTCAACGGATAAAAGGTACTCCGGGGATAACAGGCTGATAGCATCCAAGAGTTCATATCGACGATGCTGTTTGGCACCTCGATGTCGGCTCATCGCATCCTGGGGCTGAAGTCGGTCCCAAGGGTTGGGCTGTTCGCCCATTAAAGCGGTACGCGAGCTGGGTTCAGAACGTCGTGAGACAGTTCGGTCCCTATCTGTTGTGGGCGAAGGAGATTTGAGAGGAGCTGTCCTTAGTACGAGAGGACCGGGATGGACGAACCTCTGGTGTGCCAGTTATCATGCCAATGGTAACGCTGGGTAGCTATGTTCGGACTGGATAACCGCTGAAAGCATCTAAGCGGGAAGCCAACCTCAAGATTAGATCTCCCTTTTTGTACTTCGGTACAGAACTAAAGATCGGTCGTAGACTACGACGTTGATAGGCTGGGTGTGTAAGTTCGGTGACGGATTAAGCTAACCAGTACTAATTGATCGTGTGCCTTGACCCCCTTACTCTGAATCCTACAGTTAATAATAAAAAGAGGTCATCATTTATTGATGACCTCTTTTTTATTGCCCGTTTAGTATCTGATAGTTTATGATTTTGCATCAGGGACAAGGCTATCGGGTTCATAACCTTCCTGATTTATTTCAACGATTTTCTTGAATGTGACAAAAAGTTCACAAAAGACAGAGTCTATAAATCATGGTTATGGCGAGGATATATAGAATTCGTTCAAATAAGTTTATTTTATTGTTAATAGTTTAGGGAACTGGCATTTCTGACAATGATATTGAAATATCGAAAAAGATAGAATATATATATTAATTGTTATCCATTAAAATAATAATAAGATATAACGTTTGACGTTATACGTTATACGTTATGCTCGATATAATATAATTGTGATAAAGACATTTGATTGTAAGGAAACAAAGAAAATACAACCAATTCATCCTGGAGAAATTCTCATGGAAGAATTCCTGACTCCATTGGGGTTAAGCCAGAATAGGTTGGCCAATGATATTGGTGTACCTCCAAGGCGTATAAATGAGATTGTTCATGGAAAACGGCGAATTACTGCAGATACTGCTCTTCGTCTAGCGCATTACTTCAAAATGTCACCACAGTTCTGGCTTGGCTTGCAGATGGATTATGATCTTGATGTAGAAGAAGATAAGTTGGCAGTAAGGCTTAAGAAAGAAGTTAGTACATATGAGTTGGTTCACAAAATTGCATAACCAGCGAATGGATTTGAACAGGCTATAGCAGGGACCTTTTTCATGTTATTCAGAATGCATGGTCTTTTTTGCTGTTGACGGCTTTTCGACGCTCTGCCTGCAGTCATTCAATCGTTAGGCGATTATTATCTTAGTAAATATAGACGCCCTCTGAACTACCTCCAACAATAGCATGCTCCGAGGAAATACAAAGAGATTTCAAATATTGAGGAAATTTCGCGGTTTCGTTCATGTTGGTCCAGCCGCCAAGCGGTTTATGAAACAATAAAGCAGAAGGGCTGTTATTATTCCCACCCAGTGCTCCGGCAAGGGCATAATCTCCATGAATACTTACCATTTCTCCGAATTTAGAGTTAAAAGATGGTATGGCAGGCTTGAGCTGAGCGGTCTCGGTCATATCTGACCATCCCCCATCAGGTCTTACGAATATATATGCTGCCCCGGCTTTTCTTGTTCCGGCAATAGCTGTATCTCCGGAGATGCCAACGGACGTGCCGAACCAGTCGTTTGTTTTACCGTTGCTCGCGCTGAGTTTTGCGGTCTCGTTCATGTCCGTCCATCCACCTGCAGGTTTCTTGAAAATGTAGGCGGCGCCTGTATACCTGGATGTTGTCTCTGTTCCGCGGTCGGCCACAGAGGATCCTAAAATTACATAATCACCGGATATGTCTACTGAAGTTCCAAAGCCTTGATGTTTTTTCATTGGGGCACCTGGTGTAAGCCGTGCTGTCTCAGTCATATCAGTCCATCCTCCTGCCGGTTTTTTAAACACGAAAGCAACATCAGATTTTTTAATATCCACTTCAAAGGATGTTGAAGGTGACCCCACAACAGCATATTCAGAGGAGAGGCTGACTGAAGTGCCAAACCTGCTCGTGGCTGTACTACCGGGCGTGAGTTTTGCGACCTGCACCCAATTGCCCGCTGTATATTTGAATATATATGCTGAACCAGTCGTACCACTTTGATAAGCACCTATGATGACATGATCACCTGAAATACTCACCGAGTCTCCGAACTTGTCATCTGATGAAGCACTGCCTACCGAGAGTTTTGCCTCCTGTACCCAACCGTTCACTGCTTCTCTATATATGTATGCTGTGCCCGGACGTGTTCCAGGATCGCCTATAACAGCCAGGTCTCCGGAAATGCTCACCGAAGCGCCGAAATCCGTGTTCTCCCCAGACGGGTCTTCCGCGGTGATGTTAAATTCCGGTCTGCCGCCTGCCTGGACCAGCTCAATATTTTGAGGAGTATTCGTATTTACCTGAGGCGTAACAACAATCCAGGCTGATCTGAAAAAGCCGGTATTTGCATCATAGCTGACAGAGATCGTTCCTGAGTCAGTGCCTGAACTTCCTTCAGTTATCGTGAACCATGTGTCAGCAGGGTCTTTCTCCGAATTCCAGAAAACAGTCTCATACGAAATGCCTTTGACTTCAAAAGATGTTGAACCGCTCCCTGCAGAGACTTCCTGTTTTTGAGGGTTTACTGAAAAAATCGGACCGACGCCTTCACCCTTGAGTTCTGCGTTAGTGTCATTGGTCGGGCCACTGCCGTCCACAAACAGCGTCGCCTTTTTTTCTCCCAGTGATGTCGGTTTGAAACGGACATTTATCTTGATGCTTTCTGCATCCGGCAGGCTAAATGCCCCACCTCCGTTAGCAATCTCAAACTCATTCTTATCATCACCGGTCATAGATATCGTACCGGTCGCTGTTTCCCCTCCGTTATTTGTCAGGGTAAACTCTATTGTTTGGTCCGTCAGATTAGTTACCTGCCCTTCAAAATCTCCTTTATCAGGAGATAAATTTACTGATGGAGGGGCCGGATAGGTCGCTGTCCATGTCCCGCTGCCGTAACCCATAACGCCATCACGATATTTCCAGTTGCCTGTACAGGTAGAACCGTTCATGGCTCCGTTTACATCAAAATTAGTTGAACTGTAACTGAAGGATGATCCGTTCATGGAGAGTGAAAAATCTAATGCCTGCTCAAAACATCCGAATCCGCCGCTTCCACCTGAGAGGCATACCCCGATCACGAAGTCCAATATTTGGTTGCCGCTTACCGAAAATGTAACGGCTTTACCGTCACTCGTCACGCCAGCCCATTTGTCCTTTTTTGCGCCTCCTCCGCCATTACTATTTCCACCATTGCCGCCGCCGCTGCCGCAGCCAATGAGAACTAGTATAAGAAAGAGAATCGGAAAAAATATGAGTTTATTTTTGTACGATCCGCTACGAATTGTTCTGTTATCAACGTTGATCATATTAATTATAAACCGCCTTAAAGAGATATGGTATTGAAGATGTTAAGGGTTAAGTGATTTTAACATAAATAATTTGTGATAATGTCAAAAATGCACAAAAAGTAGTCAAATTTGCAAGGGTAAAAAGGAGCTGTATTTCTAACCGCTTAATTTTAAGTGGAAATTAAACGGCATAATTATTGCTTAATCTGTTATAATCATTAATATCTGACAAATTTGGAGAGGTTTATGGAAAAGAGATCTACTGAGAGAGTACCTGCAAATCTTGATACAAGATTTTTGTATGATGACATGTTTTATTCGGGAAGGATTTTAAATCTTTCTGAAAACGGTATGTTTATCAGTACAATGAAATATGTTCCCTCAGAATCCAAATTTCTCGTCGTGATCCGCATTAAGAATGAAATTTATAAAATGCCCGCAAAAGTTAAACGTGTTACTCGAAGGAACACATATTCTGATGGGATTGGTGTAGAACTCATTGAACCTGACGAAGAATATCTGAAGTATCTGAAAGAATTGAGAGTCGCTGTATAAGTATCGTAGTTCTTTCCATAAATTCCGCTCAAAGAATATTTATTAATACATTTCAGTCCTGATAGGGTGTTTACTCTTTCCTTTAAATAAGCAGTGGAAGAAACTATTTTTATCCATTTGACGAAATTAGATGAGATTGATATAATAGACTCTGATAATGGGATAGGAATATTCTGAATCGGCGATATGCAGAGTAAACAACCACTGGGGATTCATATCAACGATATATCAATCAAATAGCTTGAAGGGAATATTAGTGAATTTGTACAGAACGGGATCACAATTCCACATCACGTTTAGAATAATAATATAATGAAAGAAAAAACCAAAATACTAATAGTTGAAAACGATGGCATTATTGCCAAAGACATGCAGAAGATTCTGGAGAAGTTCGGTTATAGTGTGCCGGCTGTAGTGTTTTCTGGAATTGAAGCCTTACAAAAAGCTGGGGAATATAAACCTGACTTGGTCCTTTCTGAAATCGGACTGGACGGTGCAATGGATGGTATTGAAGCTGCTTACCGGATTCAATCAGGACTTAACATTCCTGTTGTTTTTGTTACCGCCTCTTCAGACAATAAGACAATTGAACGAGTAAAGAAAATCAATCCATATGGATTTATTATTAAACCATTTGGAGAAGAGTTATTACATGCTACAATCGAAACAGCCATCTATAGGCACAGGATGGAAAATAATATTAATGAAGAAAAGAACGGCATAATACTGAAAAGTGATACTGTACAAAAAACCTCTGAGGCAGGCTTGCAGGATGGTTGGACAAGGGCCACGTTTATTGTGCAAAAAGAACAGCTCGAAAAAATCAAGGCCCTGGCCTATTGGGACAGAAAAAAAGTTAAAGACGTAGTAGGAGAAGCCTTGGGAGAGTACCTTGGAAACAGGGAAATTGTACCTGCAGCAACAGAGAAAAACTAAAGCTTCAGTTTTCACCACCACCTGATTTATTACCCATCATAACAAACCTCTGTCTAATGTTATGTATTATATAGCCTCCGCAATATGGTTCAGCCTCAATCACAGGAAAATGTACTAAATATGCCCCAGAATGGGACAACTTGTACTTATATTGATATATACCAATATTTTATATAGTTACAGTTATATCTTGCAGTAGAGTGGGACATATATTCTACAATCCGCTTATTCCATAGCAATACATATACAAGTAAGTTTATTATGCTTTTTATTATTTATATTAAGGTGCTTTCATTATGTACAAGGTGTTTTATTTTGATTATTTTTCTTGGCATATTTGTTGCTTCTTGTCAAATGGCATGTTTTTCAATGTCAAGATAATTATAAACTTGTATTTATTTTTAAATAGAAAATACTCAAAATAAACCGATTTCTAAATAAGAAAAAAATGTACAAAATTATTTTAATTATTGTGCTGTCCTTTTTGTTTTTATTTTCTAATGCCAATCCTCAGGATAATAAAAAGAATGTAGAAAAAAAGGTGACATTTAAACAGGACTCTGTTCCTGATGCAAAGAAAGAAGCAAATAATAATAAAGCTAAGGATGATGAAGATGATGATGATGATGAAGATGATGAAGATGATGAAGATGATGAAGATGATGAAGATGATGAAGATGATGAAGATGATGAAGATGATGAAGATGATGAAGATCAAATTGAAGTCGACTGCAAATGTGTTGATGAAGAACTTAAGTGTGCCACAGAAAAGGAAGAAACAAGGTCCGAAGAGTATGGTTGCGGGTGTGATGAAGGCGAGGTTTATTGTGAAGGAGAAGAATACAAACTTGGAAAAGAGCTATACGATGGATATTGTGCAAGATGCCATGGATTTGAGGGCGACGGGAAGGGCGAGGCGAGCAATTTTACATATCCAACACCAAGGGATTTTACATCAGGCATTTATAAATTCCACTCTACTGCCTCAGGTGAGCCCCCGATTGACTCTGACATAAAACAGGGCATATTACTGGGTTATCCGGGAACATCCATGTTTGGGTGGAAAGGGAAGTTCACGGATGAACAACTTGACGTCCTGATTGAATATATCAAAGGCTTCAATTATGAAGTTTTTGAAGAAGAGGGTGAAGTAATTGAAATCGGAGAACCTCCCCCTGTAAGTGATGAACTACTGAAAATAGGTGTTGAGATCTATGGTAAAGCAAAGTGCTGGGAGTGCCATGGTAAATTCGGCAGGGGGGACGGAGAAAAAGGGTGGCAGGAGAATTTTAAAGACGACTGGACTAATAAAATATGGCCGACGAATCTTGCGCACTCATGGGAATTGAGAAACGGTTCTAGTCTGAAAGACCTGTTTCGCTCGATTTCAACCGGACTTGACGGGACCCCCATGCCTTCTTTTGCTGATTCCTACTCAATGGAAATACGATGGGGTGTCGCGTACTATCTGAAGTCCCTCCAGATAAAAAGGAAATTAGGAAGCACTGTAACCATAAACAAGATAGATTCAATTCCACTCACAACGGACGATAAACTCTGGGAAAAATCTGACTATATTGATATGAAGGTGGAAGGTAAAAAAGTGTTCGGGATGACCTTGTTATCGATGATTACAAATATGAGGGTCAGAGGATTTCATAATGGCTCAGAAGTGGCAATAATGCTTGAGTGGATAGATAAAAAGCCTGACAAGGGAGATGATGTTTTTCCGCCCGATGCTGTCAGACTTCAATTCCCGGTTAAAAAGAACCTCATTAACATCTGGCACTGGAAGGTTGGTGATAATAGCGTTACTGAATTGAATGCTTCCGGACAACAAGTGAACGTGTTTGCTGAACAAAAAACCAGTGATGTTAAAGCGGTTTCGAGCTATACGTTCGGTTTGTACAGACTTATACTTAGAAGAACCTTGAAGGCAAGAGATAATAATGATGTTTTTTTCAGGTATAATAGACACATCCCGTTCTCAGTTACAGCTTATGACGGTAAAAACATGGAAATGGGAACAAGGGGTGCAATGTCATCAGTCCGATATCTATTGATCAGGAAGTAATGAACCTGGAGATACAAACAGGACCGGTAACAAGTCAAAATGAAAAAAGCCATTATTTATCTATGTCTGGTTTCTTTTTTTTTACTAACTAATCCTGCCGCGGCAGCAGATACCGTATGGTGGAAACTTCCTCCCTTGCCCCCGCCTGAACTTTATGGGAATATCCTTATTGACAGGGCGTCAACTGGTGCCGGTGTTAAGTCTGTTACATTTTCGCACTGGAGTCACCGTCTCAAATATACGTGCAGGGTATGCCATTTTGAACTTGAGTTCGATTTGATTCTCAATTCCACGACAATAACTGAAGAGCAGAACAAGTACGGCAGATACTGCGGGGCGTGTCATAATGATATAATTGCCTTTGGACATACAAGAGAAAATTGTGATAAATGCCATAATGGAGATATTAGTTATGGAAAAGAGAAATTTGAGAATCTTTCTTCATTGTCACAGGCACCGAGCGGCAACAGAGTTGACTGGGTGAAGGCGCTCGTGAATGAAGAAATAAAACCAGCAACCTATGTATTTGAAGAGGAAGGACCGATGGAGTTTGGTAGAACAATAATCATTGAGACCAAATGGGCCGGTATATCACCTGTAATATTTCAACATGAAGTCCATGGGAAATGGCTGGATTGCTCTAATTGCCATCCTGAAATATTCGCGATAAAGCAGGAAGGGACAGAAAATTTGGCAATGGAGAGTATACTGAATTATGAATTCTGCGGGGAGTGCCACGGGAAAGTCGCCTTCCCTCCAAATGATAATTGCAAGAAATGTCATCCCAGATTAGAAAGACCAAAAAAATTATTTAAGAAAATACATTAATCGGCGGAAGTCATATTCATACCATGTTTCTTGAAAATTCTATATATGGTTTTTCTGTCAATTCCGGCTTTTTTGGCGGCTCGTGAGATGTTTCCATTTGATTTCTTAAGGATGTCGGAAAAATATTTCTTTTCAAATGAGTCAAGCCATTTTCTCTTGGCCTGTTTAAAAGGCATGTCTTTAAGATAGGCGACTGAATCCGTTCCCCCCAGCACATTGTCCGGAAGATCAAGGGAAGCAATATAATGACTATCAGTCAGAGACATGGCCCTTTCAATTACGTTTTGCAGTTCTCTAATGTTTCCTGGCCAGTCATATCTCTTCAGTACTTCCATTGCCTCTTTTGTTATCCCTTTGATATTTTTGTCGCTCTTCTTCGAAAACTTTTCAATGAAGTGGTCTGTAAATAAATCAATATCTTCTTTTCTTTCTCTAAGTGGAGGGATTTCTATTGTTATTACATTAAGCCTCCAGAAAAGATCTTCAATGAACTCGTTTTTCACGATGGCCTCGTTCAAATCTATATTGGTTGAAGATATGACCCTGAAATCTATATCTATTAAATTGCTTCCTCCAACCCGTCGCAACTGCCTTTCCTGCAGTACCCTGAGGAGCTTTGCCTGGACTGAAAGATTTATCTTTCCTATCTCATCAAGAAAGATTGTTCCTTTATCCGCAAGCTCGAACAGCCCTGACCTGGTCGTGCTGGCTCCTGTAAACGCGCCTTTTTCATGACCAAACAGTTCACTTTCGAGAATACTTTCAGAAAGGGTAATACAGTCAACCGGTACAAAAGCATTGTCATTGCGTTTGCTGTTTAAATGTATACTTCGTGCCGTCAGTTCCTTGCCTGTTCCACTTTCTCCGTATAACAGTATATTGGCATCAGTTGAAGCTACCTTATTTACGATCTCAAAAACATTTTTTATTGCGGCGCTGTTTCCTATAATCTTATTAGAGCCGTTATTAGACTCTATCTGCATACGAAGGTTTTTATTTTCCTGCTCCAGTCGTCTATGGTTCAATGCCCGTTCTATCGAGATAATCAACTGGTCTGAACCGAATGGCTTTGAAATGAAATCAAAGGCGCCCTTTTTCATGGCCTCAACCGCGGATGATACGGAAGCAAACGCTGTAAGGACCATCACAATGACAGAGGGATCGATTTCCTTTAATTCTTTCAGGAGCTTCATTCCGTCTTTTTTTGGCATTTTTAAATCCGTTAATACCAGGGTCGGACACTCCTCAGCAGCTATCCTGATTGCATCAAAAGGATCCGTGGTAGTTATACAATTATAATTATTTCGTTCCAGTATGCGTGCACAGTTTTCGAGCATGTCTTTTTCATCATCAACTATCAAAATTTTTTCATTTGCCATTTTATTAAACCTCTTCTGAAAGATTATCTTTTAAAGGCAGGATTATTTCAAAAGCGGTACCTTCGCCAATATTGCTTTTGACATTAATCTCACCATTATGACTCTTGATTATTCCATACACTACCGAGAGACCGAGACCTGTACCTTTTTCATCTTCTTTTGTGGTGAAAAAAGGATCAAAGACTACAGCCAGGTTTTCTTCAGGGATACCGATACCGCTGTCTGATATCAAAATCCGAATTGCACTGTTGCTATTGCATTCCGTATTGATATTTATCCAGCCCTTTTCAGACATGGCATCTCTCGCATTGTAGAATATATTGAAAAATACATGTTGAAGCTGGTTTGAATTCCCGTATATCTCCGGCATGCTGTAGTCCATATTTTTAATAAAATGAATATTATTTTGCAGGAACTGTTTCTCCAGAAGCAGTAAAGTTTCATCAATAACCTTATTGATATCTATGCGGCAGAATTCCATAGGAGATTTCTTGGAGAACGTGAGTATGCCCTGTGCGATTGCGCCAATTCGGTTTGAATGTTTTCTTATTACCTCTATATCCCTAATTAAGTGGTCCGAATATCCCCTCTCATCAGCGTCCATAAGTATACATTCCGCCCTCGAGACAATTATTCCTGTGGGATTGTTTATTTCATGGGCTATGTAACCGGCAAGTCTTCCCATTGAAGCCAGTTTTTCTGTCTGAAGAAGCTGCGCGTGTGATTGCTGAAGTTCCTTTGTCCTTTCCTCTACCATCTCTTCAAGGTTTGTTGTATATGTTTTTATCTCCTTTTCTCGTTCCATCAGCGAATTAGACATCTGGTTGAATGAACGTGAGAGATGACCTATTTCATCCTTTGAAGATATAACTATTTCCTCGCCTGCCTTGCTTAACCTGATCCTGTCCATTGCACGGGAGAGATCTATTATTGGTTGGGTGACCATTTTGTTCAGGAAATAGTTTATGAACAGGCTTAAGAGTACAATTAAACTAATGGCAAATATGAAATGCCGGATAAAAGATTCCTTGATCAATTTCTCCAGTCTTAAATAGGGCTCCACATAATGAAGTGCCCCGATGATTTTGCCTTTCTCCCGAATCGGTACAGAAAAGTCCAGTACCCTGGTACCCTTGAACTCTATTTGTTCGACGGAATATTCTACTTTGCCCTCTAATACATTGTTAAGTCTTTTTTCCTCATCTGTAACATCTTCCAGTGGATTTCCTATTAATTCAGGCATGGTGCTGGCCATAACAATACCTTCCGTGTTCACAGCATGGATTTCACGAGGAGGTATGTTAAATGGATCAAGTTCATTGTCTGCAACGGTATCATCGCTCTTGAAAATATTTTGTGCATATTCTTCCAGAATTGATTGAATAAGCAGGGGGATGCTCACACTTTCTATACTGTTTCTGATCGTGAAGGAGTTCGCCTTCATGTTTATTACCTGCTGTTCGTAGATGTATTTTTTTTCTTTATTGAATTGAAAGATAAAAAAAATGCAGACCAGGACGGAAATAGTAATTGAGGTGATAAAAAATATCTTTCCCTGTAAATTCTTAATGTTATCCCGCCTGAAATATTATAGGGTTATATAAGGATACCTTATAAGGATATTTATATGATACTATACTTTCATATTATGTCAAGGAAAATGTACTAAAGATGTCCCAATATGGGGAACTTATGTCTATTGAAAATATGCTTAAATTTCAGTGAATTACATGTGCAAATAATATGATGGGGCATGAATTCTACAATAAGTGCAATCAGCTGTTTCAGGTTTCACCAATACTAAAAGCTAATGCCATTCAATTTATGAGAGAACGTCATTTTCATTAACAATTATAAGGGGTTTCAAAAGCTTGTCCGGCGCAGCATAAGTCTTGTTTTTAGGCATTATTTTTGCTTTATTATTCAGTATATTCTCACCTAATATAATTGAAAAGAAACAAAGATAATTTGATCAAGTATGATAAAGATGATAATCATTATATTTACAACATTTTTATTAG
>PJEL010004620.1_pt1 | contig 11276 bp, 12 predicted proteins | sample 1853271 | NCBI WGS metagenome assembly PJEL01 (sample SAMN08108733, study PRJNA415343) | Invertebrate metagenome, whole genome shotgun sequencing project. | host: Globobulimina | place: Sweden: Gullmar Fjord | collected 2015-08 | reverse complement strand
CAGTACCAGACACATTTGAAGCATACCGATGGCGATCGTTTCAAGGGTTTCTCGATTGAGCTCGTATTTACCGAAGGTCATAGTCAAATCGGGGCTGATTTTCACCGTAGCGAGTACTACCACAAAAAGAATGATTAACAATACGATATCAAAGACCCTTTCTGCTGCCACCGTAGCTAAACCGGTGGATATCGGAAAGTTATCTCGTTTTCGCAAAATCACGGGACGGGCGATCTCCCCCAATCGACCCGGCAGGCGAGGCCCATCCAGCCGGCACCCATGAAGAATGCGAGGATCGACAAAACTGAAAATAGGGAAAACGCTGCGTCGGTGCCGCCGTCAGCATCGAGCGCGCCATCGGTATCGCCATCCATACCGAAGAACGACAAGGCAAGTCGCAGCAGGAACAGCGACGTGCCCACGATGGCCATAACGAAGTAAGCGGCCGCGTCGGAGCCGAAACTCACTAGCCCGGCCCAGTCGAAAAGAACGTCCCACATGGTTCAGATTGCCGACAGCTCCCGCAAACCGACACTATATCGCCACGACCGGGCGAGCGGGGAACGGGGCCTGTGCGGCGAGCCCCGGCGCGCGGTCAAGCCGCGGCTTGACCCCATAAAAAAAGGCGCCGGTCTTTCGACCGACGCCTTCTTCAGGACGGCTGTTGGGCGAGCCCGGAGGCCCGCCCGACACGCTTAGCCTTTCTTTTTCTTGAGCTCCGCTTCGATCACAGCCTTCCACGAGTCGAACGAGCGTCCGGCCGGCTTCTTGCCGTTGATGAAGAACGTAGGAGTCCCGCGAACGCCGACCTTGCCGGCCTCCTTCATCTCTTGCGTGATGTGAGCAGCGGTCTCCGGAGAGGCGTAGTCCGCCTTGAACTTCTCAGCGTCGAGGCCGAGCTCGCCTGCCCACTTGTTGAAGTTCTCGTCATTCAACGCGCGGTAGTTCTCGAAGATGAGGTGGGACATCTCGTAGTACTTGCCCTGCTTACCGGCAGCGACGGCCGCTTTGGCTGCCGGCATCGCCTGCTTGTGGAAAGGCAGCGGGTAGTTCTTCAGGATGAACTTGACGTCGTTCGGGAAGGCTTCCAGTACTTGATCGACCAGACCGGTCGATTTAGCGCAGAAAGGTCATTGAAAGTCCGAGAACTCGACGATTGTAACCGCCGCGTTCTTCGGACCCTTCACGAACGAGTTCCCCTCTGGGATCGTGTAAACCTTGTTGGGATCTTCTGCCGGACGGCTCGGCTTGGCTGCAGGAGCCGGCGCCGAGGCCTTGGCGAGAATTTCTTTCTGGCCCTTGGCCAGCGCGTCGATCTTCGTCAAAAGATCTTTTTGTTGCGCCTGGACTTCGTCGACCTTGGCTTTGATCTCGCTTACTTCCTGCGGGTTGGTGCAGGCGGTAACTACGAGAGCCAAGGCGCCGACCATCACCGACGCGCTTGCTGTCTTCCGCATTTCTTTCCTCCGAAAAAGTGTCAGGGGTTCCTAAAGTTCGCCATTGTTCGAGTGCCGGTCGGGGGTGTCAAGGCTGCGCGCGCATTTTCTGTCGAGTGGTAGGGCATGGGAATCGCTGCTAATCACGGGTCGTGAGCGTGGAGACGAGCGATCCCGTGGGCGATACAGACGCCGATCGGGCTGCGGAGCCGACTGTCGGCGGGGCGGGTGCCGACCCGACCTCGCCCGGTAGCCGCGACGCTTCGCCGGCTTCCGAGGGGGCCGGCGCGGGCGCCGACGGCGCAGCTGCGGAGTCTTCCGCGGGCCACAGCCGGCTCCGGAAGCTCGCCGTAAGTGCTTTAAAATTAGGCGTTTCGGCAGCCGCGGTGGGCCTCGTCGCTTCTCAGGTGGATACCGGAGAGCTGATGGCTGTGCTCGCCAAGGCCGACGTCTCGCGCTTCGCCCTGGTGATGGTTCTCTACCTCCTGGGCCAGGCACTGACGGCCTATCGGTGGCATTTCATTGCGCAGCGCGTCGGATTCGACCACGGGCTGCGCGAGGTCACGCTCTACTATTTCATCGGGATGTTTTTCAATTTGTTCGGTCCCTCCACGCTCGGAGGCGACGTCGTGCGCTCCCTTTATCTCGGGCAGCGAGACGGCCGGCGCATGGTCGCTCTCAACACCGTGATCTTCGACCGGCTCTCCGGACTCGTGATGCTCGTGGTGCTGGCGATGCTCGCGATGGCGGTTTTCGGCACCTTCGGCCTCCCGGAGTTGCTGGTCTGGGCCACCGTCGTCGGCGCGCTCACGCTCGTGGTCGGATGGTGGCTGCTCCCGCCCGTGGTGCGCGCGGTGTTCCCGGAATCGAGCAGACCGGTGCGGATCGTTCGCGACGTGGCGCCGTTCTGGCGCGACCGCAGCCTCTTGGCCCAGGCGGCGTGGGTCTCGCTAGGCTTTCACTGCCTGCAGGCGGGGTCGCTGATCCTACTCGGCCAAGCCGTCGGCATGGACATCGACTGGCGCTACTACTTCGTCTTCCACCCCTTGGTCACGGTGCTCAGTGCCGCACCCGTGAGCGTGGCCGGGCTCGGTATCCGAGAGATGGGCTATCTGTGGTTTCTCGAGCGCGTCGCGGTCTCTACCGACGTAGCCGTTGCGTTCGGCGTACTGTGGTTCGCCGTGCTGACGCTTTCGGGTTTGGTGGGCGGCCTGGTCTACCTGGCCGCCGGAGTGGGGTTGCCCCCGGTGCGCGCTCGCCGCTAACGACGAGCGCGCATCCGAAAGCCCCGTCGGGTTTAGGCCGACTCGCGCGGGAGCCAGTTGCCGTCGTCGTCGTACTCGACGTCGAACTTCGCCTTCATGTGATCACGGAACTGGGTGGCCGACTTCTCTTTGCCCTTGCCGAGGAAACTCGGGAACTCCGAGACGATCCAGTTCATGTCCTGCGTGATGTCGCCGCCGTGCGTGGTGTTGATCACGTAGACGGGGATATCGGTGAGGAACAGCTTCCAGATCTCGATCTGAGCTTCGAGCCGGTTGAGCACGAACGCGCCGAGCGCTTCGTCGCCGTTCATCAGCGCGGCGACGTCGCCTTTCTTCGCTTGCTCGTAGGCACCGAGCAGCCGATCGGCGACGACACCCTGGTGAATCAGCAGCCCTGAGATGTCGGTGTAGTCGTTGTAGAAAGGATGGAACTCGCCGTTCCTGTTGCGGCCGCGCAGCACGAACTCCAGCGCGTGGCTGGGCGAGACGCGTCGTACGGCGAAGTCGAGATCCTCGTCGCTCTCGAGCAGCACCAGCGTCGAGATCGGGTGTACGTCGCGGTCGCAGTAGTAGGTGTCGCAGTCGGGGTCGAAGAACAGCCGCTCGTCGGGATAGTCGTGCGTGGTGCGTCCGAGCGCCTCACGTTCTCCGGCCGCCCCGTAGTCGGCAGTCGCGTTCTCGACGATGGGCTCGCTCTCGGCCAGCACGAGATCGCGGCTCAAGAGGCCACGGCTTCGCATGTAGAAGAATCGCTCCGCCGGCCAGCAGTCCCACTGCTGATCGCCCGACGGCACGATCTGTACCCAGTCGTCCTGGCAGATGAAGCCGGCCCCTTTGACGATTTCTTCCGGCGTCTTGTCGCCTTTCTTCCCGATGGCCGTGTAGCGGCGAGTCAACTCGTCGCGGCGCGTAGTGTCGTTACGCTCCCCCCACGAAGTGGCCGCCAACGTCTTGCCGGAACAGTCGGCGCCCATGAACAGGGTCGTGCCGCCCTCGCTGTTGAGGATCGCGGCCGAGGCGTGGGCCGACAGGACCTCGGCCATCGACATGACCGCGGAGACTCCCGAGTGGATGCCGCGGCTCTTCACCTCTCCGTGGTAGTCGGTGTTGACCGTGATCACGTAGATCGACTCGCCGACGTCTTCGAGCATGCTCGCGAACAGGAAACAGGAGGGCGGAATCGACTTCGTCGCGCCGTCGAAGAACTGCGAGTCGCGAAGGCGGCTCGGCAGCCCGAGCGCCATCGGATTCTGCTTCTTCGCCTTGAGCTGTGCGACGAACTCTTTGTAGGCGCGCTCGTTGGGCGGCACGCCGACGACGGAGATCACACGCACCATCGGCACCGCGCGGTCGAGGAGCTGGAAGCGCTCTTCGAGCGCGGTCTGCAACTCGAGCGCGACGGGGTCGTTGATCTGGAAGAAGTTCGCCTGCGTGGTCTTGTAGAGCTGCGGGACGTTGCCGCGGTGCTCGCAGGCGACGCCGGCGCTCAAGAACCGCGCCCGCAGGGTCTTGCCGCCGCTGATCGCGTTCATCGCCTCGAGCCAGGCGCGCGCTTCTTTGACGTCGCGATCGTGGGTCTTCTTGTCGATTCTGGCCACCACGCGATCGACGAGGGTCGATTGGGTGGTGTTGTAGGAGGCGAGGACCGGCCCGATCGTCGGATCCTCGGCGGTCTCGAGGTCTTGCCGCAGCACCACGTCGCCGCGGTCGTTGATGCCGATCTCGCGCAGTCCCGGGTTATGCCTCAGGTAGAGCCCGCCGTCGGTGATGAGGCGGCCGATCTGGACTTTCGCCCCGGCAGCCGGATCTTCAGGGCCGGCGGTGATTTGCGTGACCTCGATCGGGATGATGTACGAAGCGATCTGCTTCGTCATGTCCGAATTGTAGACCCGGACCCGGCGGCCGAGATCCGACACCGTAATGCCGGCGTCTCGAATTCGGTCTAGATCGAGAGCGCTCTCCTCGGCGAGCATGAGCCGTCCACCCGGGTCGCGGGCCAGTTTCCTCGAAGAAACCGCCTTCGGCTTGAGGAATCGTTCGATCTGGGTAGAGAGTTCGGTGTCTTCCATTCGTAGTACCTATGGCCGCAAATACAGATAAACGCGCGCTTATACTGGATTCGTCGCACTGCGTCAATGACGCGGACGTCATGACGGAGGCGTGCCCCTCATGAAAATCCTGATCGCGGGCACGGGCGCGGTGGGCAGCGTGTTCGGCTGCCTGCTCGCGAACGCCGGACATGAGGTGACCGCCCTCGGTCGAGGGGAGCACTTGGCCCGGATCGCCGCCGCCGGCGTGCGAGTGACGGGAATCTGGGGAGAACACACCAGCCGGGCGCTTCGCGCGACCGAGAACGCGGCCGAACTCGGGCGCGACTTCGACGCGATCCTCGTGGCGTGCAAGACGTTCCAAGCCGATGAGTTGCTGGCTGCGGTGGGAGACCGGTTGGCTCCGGACGGCTCGGCGATCTCGTTGCAGAACGGCCTCGGCAACGTCGAGCGGCTTTGCCGCGTGTTCGGCGCCGAGCGCAGTCTGGCCGCACGGGTGATTTTCGGGGCGGTGGTCGAGCGACCGGGTGAGGTGCGCGTCACCGTGGAAGCGGCTCCGGTGCTCCTCGGCCGTCTGGGCGACCAGCGCTCGGCAGCGCCGGGCGGGACGGCCGAGCCCGATCCGTCGGCCGTGTACTGGGCCGGGATCTTCGACGGTGCGGGCATTTCCTGCGGCGCCAGTGGCCAAGTCGAAGCGGCGCTGTGGGGCAAGGTTTTCTACAACGCCGCGCTCAATCCCATGGGAGCGCTGCTCTCGCTCAGCTATGGGGAGTTGGCACAGGATCCGCTTCGTCGAACGGTCATGGAGCGCGTGATCGGTGAAGCCTATGCGGTGGCCGTGGCCGAAGGCGTTCGCATGCCGTGGGCGAGCGCCTCTGAGTACGCCCGCGTGTTTTTCGAGGAGCTGCTCCCTCCCACGCGCGGACACCGCTCCTCGATGCTGCAGGATCTCGAGCGTGGGAAACCGACCGAGATCGACGCTATCTGCGGCGAGGTCGTTCGCCGCGGCGACATTCATGCGATCGACGTCTCGGTCAACCGAGCGCTGCTGGCGCTCGTGAAAGGCCGCGAACGGCGCCGCTGACGTCGAGTAGAAGACTTCCCGCTATCCGCCCGGACCCCTTTCGTACTGTACGTCGCGGCCATCGAGCTTGGCCTTGCAGCGCGAACACTGAAGTTCGAGTACGAGCTCGCCGCCGCACCCTTTGTGCGAGAGTCGCAAGGGAGCGCCGTCCTCGGCCAACCAACGATCTCCCCACTGCATCAGGGCGACGACGACGGGGTAGAGGTCGCGACCCATATCGGTCAGCCGGTATTCCTCCCACTCGTTGCTCTCGGAGATGCGCGCTTTGATGAGCACGCCGTGCTCGACGAGTCGGTTCAGCCGGTCGGTCAGTGTGTTCCGCGCGATTCCGAGGCTCCGGCGAAACTCGCTGAAGCGGCGGACGCCGAAGAAAGATTCTCGGAGCACCAGAAAAGCCCAGCGTTCGGGCATGATCTCGAGGGCGGCCAGGACGCTGTCTTTGCGGTTCGTGCCGGGGGGTGTCTGTTCGTTCTTACCCATGAGTTGCACGAGTGTAGCGATTTTTGGTTGCAAATCGAGACCAGATTGCTAGATTGTGGTCTCGATTAAGGACCACTACGACCGAGGCCCCGATCTCGCCACTACGGGTGGCGGCTCTCGGCCGACGGCAAGCGAGGCAAGCACATGACCGAAGCAATCGACTCCCCACTTCACCTCGGTATCGATGGCGACACCGCCAGGATCATCCTCAACCGACCCGAGGTGCGCAATTGTTTGAGCATCGAAATGTCGGAGCGGTTCGTCGACGCGATTGCCACGATCAAGAGATCCACGGACGTCAAGTTCGTTGTCATCCAGGGAGCGGGAGGGACGTTCTCGGCCGGCGACGACATCACCGAGATGCCGAAGTGGGGCGATGACGAGCATGGTCAGTCGACCCAAGGCGCCAACGGTGTGATGCGCCGAGTGCGGGTCTACCAGGACATGGCGAACGCGCTCGAAGACCTCGACAAGATGACGATCAGTGCGGTGGACGGGTTCGCAGTCGGTGGAGGACTGGAGATCACCATGGCCAGCGACTTCGTCATCGCAACGGAGCGGTCGGTTTGGGGAATGCCGGAGGTGGACAGTGGCATCACTCCGGGCTGGGGCGGCACCACTCGCATGGCCAGGTACATCGGCAAGCGTCGGACTAAAGAGGTCAACATCATCGGAGCGCTCATGTCCGCCGAGCGTGCGGTCGACTGGGGCCTGTGGAACCGCGTCGTGCCTACGGGCCGGCTTGATGCCGAGGTCGATCTCTTGGTGGAGATGCTTCGGGCCAAGAACCAGCAGGCATGTCGCCAGCTCAAGTACATCGTGAACCGAGGCTGCGAGACCGACCTGTACACGGCCCAGGGATTCGAGATGTTGTCGGCGGGACTGAGCGGCGCAGTCAACGGCTTCTGGCAGGTGGCCGACGCGGATCAGGGCGCCGGCGTCTTGGATTTCGCCGGCAAAGGCAGCCTGTGGGCGAAGCGACGTTCCCTGGCGAAGTACTTCTGGTCGGACCTGAAGCGCTGATACCCCTGGACCGCTGAGGGCCCCCGGCAGGCACAGCCGGAACTCGGGCGTGGGAAAATGACGGAGATCGGTGCTATCTGCGGCGGGGCCGTTCGCCGCGGCGATGCCCACGTAACCCGCGTTTCCGTTCATCGGACGGGAGGGCCGCGAGCGATCCCAGCCAGGAGAATACGTAACGATGAAGCTTCCCGAGGCCGTGCTCGACTCGATGGCCGCGCACGCTGCCGAGACCTACCCCGATGAATGTTGCGGACTGCTGGTGCGCTCAGCCGACGGTGCGGTTTCCGTCCACCGCGTGCGCAATGTCCAGAACGAGATGCATGAGCAAGACCCCGAGCGTTTTCCGCGCACCGCGCGCATCGCGTATTCGGGCGATCCGAAAGAGTTGAAGATCGCGCTCGACGCCGCGGATGAGCTGGGCTGCTCGCTGGCGGCGTTCTACCATTCGCACCCCGATCACGAAGCGTATTTCTCCGATGAGGATCTCGCTCAGGCGACGCCGTTCGGCGAGCCCTCCTACCCCGACGCGTTGCAGATCGTGCTGTCGGTCTACGATCGTGAGCTTCGTGACGTCAAGGCGTTCGGCTGGTCGGCCGAAACCGAGACGTTCGAGGACGTCGCCGTCGAACGCGTGGGGGGCGTGCGTTGAGCGCGCGCGTGCGTGTGGGCGAACTCGACGTTCGCTATCAGCTCGAAGGCCCCGAGGGTGCGCCCGTTCTCGCATTCGTTCACGGGATCGCTGCCTCCCTGGAAGTCTGGGCCGGGCAGGCCGAGCGGCTTTCGGACGCTTACCGGGTGCTCAGTTTCGATCTTCGCGCGCACGGCTCGACGACGGCCGTCGATCGGCCGGTCACACGCCACGACTTGGCGGCCGATCTCGTGGGCCTACTCGACGCGCTCTCCATCGAGACGGCGTTCGTCGCGGGGCATTCGGCCGGAGGCGTGATCGCCATGCAGGCGGCGCTCGACTTTCCCGGCCGCGTGGCCGGGCTCGGTTTGGTCGGCACGGCGAGCGCGTGCAACGACAAGACTACGGCGTGGTATGGCGAGTGCATCGAGTTGGGCCGCACCGAAGGTGGCGAAGCGGTGATGCGTACGATGGGCATGAAGCCCGATGACGGCCCGGTGCCCGACGGCGTCGGACTCGGGCATCTGGTGGGTGCGATGCGCACCCTCAACGCCGATCCACTCACCGAGCGCTTGAAGGGATTGCGGGTACCGACGCTGATCGTTGTCGGCGACCGGGACTTCCTCGGTGCGGGCGGTTCGGTGATCCTCTCGCGCACCATCGAAGGGAGCGAGCTCGACATCGTCGAAGGCCGCCGCCACGGCATCTTCTTGGAAGACCCCGACTGGGTAGCCGAGCGCGTCCGTCGCTTCTGCCGTGAGCGTGTCTGGGGCGCCGAATAGCCTTTCGCTCAGAAGCCCTCGACTCGGTGGATGCGTTTCCACAGCAGCCAGGGGGCGAATCGACGGATCCGCCAGCCGATCTTGGTGCCCTTGCCGGGGAACGCCCAGAACGACCCGTCTTCCAGAGTACGATCGATGGCGTCGAGTACTTCCTGCGGCTCGATCGGCGGCGCGTCGTCGAGCAGCTTGGGCCACACGGTGTCGCGGCCTTGTTGCAGGAGCGGGGTGTTGACCGGGGGTGGGCACACGCAGGCGAACCGAACGCCGGCGTCGCGGTTCTCGTGGTAGAGGACTTCGGTGAAAGCGACCACCGCGAACTTGGACGCGTTGTAGGCGCCCATGTAGATCGAGGGTAGCCAGCCCGACATCGACGCGAACACGATCATGTCGCCGCGCCCGCGCGCCAGCATCTCGGGCAGCGCCGCCTTCACGAGGTTGACGACACCACCGTAGTTGATGTCCATCACCCGCTCGATGGTCGCGGTTTCCTGATCGACCAGCCGGCCGAGCGGCATGATCGCCGCGGCCGCGTACACGCGACCGACCGGGCCCATCTCCCGCTCGACTTGCTCGACGACACCCGCGACGGACGAAGCATCGGTCACATCCACCGTGAACGGCCGGATCGAATCAACGCCGGCAGCGGTCTCAGCCAATCCGGCTTCGCTCACATCGAGTGCGGCGACGGCCGCGCCGGTCGCTGCCATGTTTCGAGCGGCCAGCCGACCCAAGCCGCTGCCCGCGCCGCTGATCAGGACGACGTCCCCTTTGGTGCTCATGATCCCCACTTCCTTCCGGTCAGGTGGCGGCAAAGGCCGAACAGTATCGGCGGCCTCGTGGCGACGCACGGCGAGCGCCACTACGAATCACAGCCGTGCACGCTGAAACGGTCAACTCCGGGAGCGATCCACTGTACTATGTCGAGATGTCCGCCGAGTTTTCCCCTGGTTCTCACGTCGTCGCCGTCATCGGCGGCTCCACCGCCGGCGCGGAGGTTGCCGCGCGCTTGGGCGAACGCGGCGTCAAGGTGGCGGTGTTCGAGATGAACCCGCGGCCGTTCGGGAAAATAGAAGACGGGTTGCCTCGCTGGCATGCCGGACTGAGGAACAAGGAATACGGGCTCATCACCTCCAAGCTGGCCTCGTCCGAGGTCTCGCTGGTGCCGAATACGAAAATCGGCCGCGACGTCCAGTTTTCCAGCCTGGTCGAGGACTGGGGGTTTTCCGCGATCGTTCTGGCGACCGGGGCTTGGAGCGACCGGCCGCTTTCCGTCGAGGGCGCCGAACAATGGGTGGGCAAGGGGCTCACGTACCAGAACCCTTTCATCATCTACTTCAATCATCTCGAAGAAGAGGGCTCGGCCCACGAGGTTCACGAGTTCCTCGACGACGCCCTGGTGATCGGCGGCGGCCTGGCCTCCATCGATTGCGCCAAGGTGCTCATGCTCGAGACCACCCGGGCGAGGCTCGCCGAGCGTGGCATCGAAGTAGAGTTGGGCGCGCTCGAAATGAAGGGCATCCCGAAAGTGCTGGAAGCCAACGCTCTCACGTTCGGCGACCTCGGGCTCGAGGGCTGTACGCTCTTTTATCGGCGTCGCGTCGAGGACATGCCGCTCAATACGATCCCGGAAGGGGCCGACGACGAACGCGTAGCGAAGATGCGCGCCACGCGACGCAAGCTGCTCGACCGGGCTTGCGCGAAGTACTGCTTCGCGATCGAGGAGCTGTCGTCTCCCGACGCGCTGCTGACCGAGGACGACCACGTCGTCGGGATGCGAATGGGCCGCACTGAGATCCGAGATGGGCGCGTCGTGTCCACGGGAGAGACGTACGAACGCCGCGGCTCGTGTGTGATCAGCTCGATCGGGTCGATCCCCGAAGTGATTCCCGGAGTTCGAATGAACGGTGAACTGTTCGCGTTTGCCGACCGGAGCGTCGGGCGCATCGAAGGCTTTCCGAACTTGTTCGCGGTGGGTAATGCGGTGACCGGGCAGGGCAACGTGGTGGCCTCGCGTCGGCACGCGAGCGCCATTGTCGATGATGCGCTCGAGTCGTTCCTCGGGCTGTCCGAAGACGGCCACGGCAGCGAGTCGGTGCTGTCCGACGGACTTGAAAGCCACGCGACGCGAACGGCCGAAGCCGTGGCGGCGTCCTTGCAAGCCACGGCGCCACCGTCCGCGGCCGAGTTGGAAGCCACCTTGGCCCGCGTGCGCGAGCGCCAGCAGGCCGTCGGTTACGACGGCGACCTGCACGCGTGGCTCGCCGAGGTCGCGCCGAAACCACGAACATCCTGAGCGTCGCTGCGAGGATGGGACGGTCGAGCCGGAGGGCCGGCCAGGAGCCTAGATGTCAGACGACGGGTTCGTAGACTACTACGAAGAACTACAGATCGATCCGCGCGCCGACGTGGACGTCGTCGAGCAAGTCTCGCGTATACTCGCCCGGCGCGTACATCCCGACAGCGCCGCAGGCGGCGATGCCAAGCGTTTTCAGCGCATCGTGGACGCCCACGAAGTGCTCACGAACAAAGA
>PJEL010004619.1_pt1 | contig 11276 bp, 12 predicted proteins | sample 1853271 | NCBI WGS metagenome assembly PJEL01 (sample SAMN08108733, study PRJNA415343) | Invertebrate metagenome, whole genome shotgun sequencing project. | host: Globobulimina | place: Sweden: Gullmar Fjord | collected 2015-08 | reverse complement strand
TGCAGTTGCAAAAGTAGCTATGATGCTAGATTCTGATTTACGTATGTTTAATAAACTCAAACGCCATGATATTTCTCTTATGTTACATATTCAACCCTCAACCTTATCCCGAGTTTTAAATAGATTAAAAAAAGATAGTATTATTGATATAATACAAGGGAAAGTTTCTATTTTAGATAATCATAGTTTAGAATCAGTTTACAAGGAAAAATAAAATGACAAAATTAAAAGTAACTGGAATAATCATTTTTCTATTGTGTCTAATATTAGCAGTAGTTTCAAAAAATATTAGTGACCATAATAAATCCCATAATCTTTTACTAGAAACAATTAATAATCAAAAGGCATTTACACAAGAGATATCAAAAAATATATTTTTCATTTATAAAAACAAAGATTCATCAACTCAACAATTAGAAGATTCAATAAAAGAATTTCTTTATAATTTAAGTCAAAGAGAAGTTATATTAGATGAAATTAAATCTCCACTAATTGAACGTAAAAGTGCAGAAATAGTTCTTTTATGGAATAAGTTTTATTTAGATGTACAAAAGTTCAGATATCAAAGTAAAGTGATTACTCCCTATACAAATGTAGTTTTAGAAAAAACTGTTAATGACATATATAAAAAGAATTTCAAATTAATTTCTGAGTTTAACAAACTCATCTCATTACATCACAATCATTTTTATGATAAATTATATATAGGTAAAACACTTCAGTACGGTTTATTTTTTATTTTACTGGTTGCTTTTAGTTATTTCTTATTTTATATCTCAAAAACATCAAATAATCTGGATATCCTTATGAAAAAAATTGATCATTCAATTAAATCTATTGATCAAATAGAAGAAGATGCCGAAAATATTTTAGATAATAATGAATACACTGAAAAAGAAGATGCAATCATTGAAGCACTAGATGAATTGATGATATCAAGTATAAAACTCAAAAAATTAAAAATCGATTTAGAAAACTTAGATAAACTTAAAGATAAAAATTAACTTATTCTTTTTATAATTTGCCCTAGGTCAAATTATTTCTCTCCAACATATGTTACTATTTTATAGAATTTGAATTACGTGTGATTCAAAAGATAATTTTAGGAGAGAAAATGAAGAATTTTACAAAAATTACCTCTTTATTACTTAGTGGAGCTATCACTGCAACCGTGGCTGGTGCAGCAGAAAGTTCATTACAGAAAGTAATGAAAGAAAGAGGTCTTAGCGAGCAAGATGTTGTAAGAGCAGCTAAAACTTATAATCCTACAGGTGTTAAAGATAAATATGTAATCTTTTCATCAGGTGGTCAATCAGGACAAGTAATTGTTTATGGTGTTCCATCAATGAGAATTTTAAAATATATTGCTGTATTTACACCTGAACCTTGGCAAGGATATGGATATGATAAAGATTCATTGAAAATACTTAGACAAGGTAATATCAGAGGTAGAGAAATAAATTGGGGAGATACACATCACCCGGCACTTTCTGAAAAAGATGGTAAATATGATGGAAAATGGTTAGCAATTAATGATAAAGCTAATCCAAGAATTGCTGTTATTGATTTAGAAGATTTTGAAACAAAACAAATAGTTCCAAATCCTGTATTTAAATCAAATCATGGTGGTGCATTTTTTACACCAAACTCTGAATATATTATCGAAGCATCTCAATACGCTGCTCCTTATGATAATACATATCATTCTATTGAGGATTATAAAGAATCATATAGAGGTGGTGTTACTCTGTGGAAATTTGACCATGATAAGGGTAGAATTCAACCAAAAGATTCATATACAATCGAATTTCCTCCATATCACCAAGATTTATCTGATGCAGGTAAAGGTGAAAGTTACGGTTGGGGATTTACAAACTCATTTAATACAGAGATGTATACAGGTGGTATAGAAATTGGTAATCCGCCAAATGAAGCTGGTATGTCAAGAAATGATACTGACTTTTTACATGTATATAACTGGAAAAAACTTGCAGAAGTTGCAAAAGATCCAAAAAATGTAGAAGTAATTAATGGACATAACGTTGTTCCTATTGAAGTAGCTGTTAAAAATAACGCGCTTTTCTTAATTCCTGAACCAAAATCACCACATGGTGTTGATGTTTCTCCTGATGGTAGATACTTAATTATTTGTGGAAAACTAGATACACATTCTTCTGTTTATGATTTTAGAAAAATTCAAAAACAAATTGAAAATAAAGAATATATTGGAAAAGATCCATATGGTATTCCAATTTTAGATATGAAAAAATCTTTACACGGACAAGCTGAATTAGGACTTGGGCCATTGCATACACAATATTCACCAGTTGATGGAGAAGTTTATACTTCATTATATGTTGATTCACAAGTTGTTAAATGGAACTACAAAACTTTAAAAGTACTTGATAAAGAAAATGTTCATTATAACATTGGACATCTTGCTGGTATGGAAGGTAAAACTTCAGATCCTCAAGGTGAGTATATTATTGCTTTAAATAAATTAGCAATTGATAGATTCCAAAATGTTGGTCCTTTACATCCTCAAAATCATCAGTTAATTGATATTTCTGGTAAAACTATGGATTTACTTGTTGATATGCCTTTACCTTTAGGTGAACCACATCAAGCAGTTGGTATTAGAGCTTCTAAACTTCACCCACATGTAAGATACAAAATGGGTACAAACTCTAAAACTGGTAAACAACATATTGGTAAAACACTTGCAGGTCAAGAAAGAATTGTTAGAGAAGGTAATCATGTAACTATTTACTCTACTTTTGTAAGATCTCATATTAATCCTGAAAGAATCACTGTTAATAAAGGTGATTTAGTAACTATGCATATGACAAATTTAGAAAGAGCACAAGATGAAACTCATGGATTTACTATTGGTGGATTTGATCAACATGCTTCATTAGAACCAGGTGAAACTACAACTATGGAATTCGTAGCTGATATTGAGGGTGTTTTCCCTTACTACTGTACAGAATTTTGTTCTGCACTTCACTTAGAGATGATGGGATACATGATGGTTAAAGATCCTACTAAAAAGTATGAATCAGCTATTAAAATGAAAATGAAAACTATGAGTCCTGAAGAACTTAAAGCTGAATATGACAAAACTGTAGCTGTTAATGCTGCAACTGATTCTGTTATTCAAAGTGTTGTTGCATTCTTAAAAGCAAATGGTTTTGATAAACATGCATCTGTTGCTGCTTTAGTTACTGATGCTTTTGATCAATATGGTCAAATTCCAGCTGAAAAGAAAAAAGCTAATGCTGCTATTGCTTCAGGTGATATCGAAAAAGCTATTTTACATGAAGGTATGATTTGGCAATTAATGGTTAAAACAGCTGACGTTGGTATTAGAGCAAAAGATACATTAGTACAAAAAATTGCTACTAAACAAAGTCCATCAGCTGCTAGAGGTGCTACTGCATTCGCTGAAGGTGGTTGTAATGGTTGTCACGTTATTGGTAAAGTATCATCAGGTCCAGATTTAACTGGTGTACTTCAAAGACATGAAAATGCTGAAAAATGGGTAACTAAGTTTATTCTTGACCCTGAATCAATGTATGAAGATCCATATGTAAAAAGTATGATTGATTACTTTAATTTAAAAATGCCTAACCAAGAAATGAAAAAAGAAGAAGTAAAAGATATTATTGAATATCTTAAATGGGCAGATACAAATGCTAACTTATTCTAAAATATAGAGTTAATAGAGAAGAAAAAAAAAGGAAAGGACTAGCGTCCTTTCCTTTTTTCGGTAATATTGACATACATCATCTTTTTCCCAAACGATTGGGATATAATATAGCAATTAGACACAAGGAATAAATATGCACCCAAGTTTTATTAAAGCTAAAATTTATGCGATACTAGCGTTAGTAATTTTAACTGTTTCTTTTACATTTCCAATGATAGCTTTTCATGGAACTTTAAATTTAGTTCACGATGGTAAAGGTGAAGAAGTATCTTCATTTACAAAATCTGTTTGGAATCTTTACTCACAAGGTAGATACAAAAGTGTTACAACAGATAAAGATGCACATAATGATTTAGGCAAGATGATTGAATCACAAGCAGAGTTAGGGGCATGTTCACTTCCTATTTGGGCAGTATCTCTAGAAGCTCCAAATTATCCAAAAGCAGCATTTCCAGAAGGAATTCCTGTATATTTCCATTTTGATGGATACAGTGGTGAAGTTCATGAGATGAATACTATTAATCATTATGTTGGTATGGATCCAATGTGGGTTGGTGGTACAATTGAGAGAGAAATCGGTATTTATGCGTTACTTCTTTTAAGTTTAGGTATGATTTATTTTATACTTTACAATAAAAAAATATTAAATTATGTAATGCTAATTCCAGCATCCCTTCCTCTTTTATTTATTGCAGATTATGCTTATTGGTTATATTGGTTTGGACACAACCTTCACAACTGGGGTGCTTTTAAAATAAAACCATTTATGCCTACAGTTTTTGGTGATGGTAAAATTGCTCAATTTGTTACACACTCGTATCCTACTATTGGTTTTTATCTTATAGTTGCAATTAGTTTACTAAGTTTATTAGCATTCTTTTCAAAACAAAAAGCTATGAATGAAACAAAATAAAGTGTTTGGATTAGGTCAGGGAATGATTAAAAATTTATTTATATTATTTACTTTTTACTGTTCTTTATTCACAACTGTAAATGCAAATTTACTTCAAGATGCAATTGATAAAGCACCAAGTGGATCAATTATTAAATTATCAGCTGGTGTTTATAAAGGTAGTATTGTTATTGATAAACCTATTAGTATAATTGGTACTGAAAAGGGTGTAATAATTGATGGAGAAGGGACAGGGACTGTTATAAAAGTAACTGGTTCATATGTAACTTTAAAAAATCTAACTGTTATCAATAGCGGATCTCAACACCATACTGTAGATGCTGGAATAACATTAATCAAAGGGAAACAAAATGAAATCAGTGATTGTACTGTAGATAAATGTTTATTTGGTATTGATGTACAACAAGTAAGTAATTCAATAATATCAAATAATACTATTAGTTCAAAAGATGTAGATTTAGGTTTACGTGGTGATGGATTACGTCTTTGGTATAGTAATGATAATATTGTTAAAAAGAATTCTTTAATAAAATCAAGAGATATGGTTGTTTGGTATTCTCACGGTAATATTATTGAAGATAACTATGGGGAATATGGTAGATATTCTTTACATTTTATGTATGCAGGCAAAAATCTTGTAAGAAACAATAATTATAAATATAACTCAGTTGGAATATTTTTTATGTATTCACAAGATACAACAGTAACTGGAAATGTTATACAAAGCTCACTAGGTGCTACTGGTATGGGAATAGGGCTGAAGGATGTTTCTAACTTTATTATTAAAGATAATACAATCATATATTGTGCACAAGGTTTATATATAGATAGATCTCCTTTTGAACCTGATACTCATAACTGGATTACAGACAATAAAATTTTGTATAACTCTGAAGCATTACATTTTCATTCTAGAAGTGAAAATAATATTATTAAACAAAATACCATTATGGGTAATATTGAAGACATAGTAAGTGATACTCGAGGAAGCAAAACAAATGCAAATGACATTGAGAATAATTTTTGGGATAATTACGTTGGATTTGATGTAAATAAGGATGGAGTAGGGGATACACCACATGAAGTGTATCAATATGCAGATCAACTTTGGGTTTATAACGCAGAGGTAAAATTTTTCTATGGAAGTCCTGTGATTTCTTTGTTAAATTTTTTAGCAAAATTAGCACCATTTTCAAAACCAGTATTTTTAATGGAAGATAAAAAACCTCAAGTTGAGATAAAAGGATAAATATGGCAAAGGTAAAAACAGAAAGAAGAACTTTCATCAAGTATTCAACTTTGGGAATGTTAGCATTAGCAGCCGGTGGTGGTATGTTATTTAGTCCATATGTTTTAAAAGCTGAAAATAGACTAAGACCTCCAGGTGCAGTATCGGAAAAAGAGTTTTTAGCTCTTTGTATTAAGTGTGGACAGTGTCTTCAGGTATGTCCGTATCACTCAATTGAACTAGCTGACTTAGGTAAAGGTCATGGTGCAGGTACACCATATATTGATCCATCTATTAGAGGATGTTATGCGTGTGAGGCAGTGCCGTGTGTATTAGCATGTCCAAGTGGTGCACTAGATCATCATACAGAAAAAGCAACAGATATTAAGATGGGTGTTGCAGTTTTAGAACATAAAAGATCTTGTTTAGCTGTACGAAAAGAACCAGTTCCAGCAGGTTATGATAAAAAGATGAAAGATTTTTTATCGAAACAAACAAACCTAACGGAAAATGAAAAAAAAGTACTTGAAAGCTTTGAAGGATATGAGGGTAAACCTTGTACATTATGTGCAGATATGTGTCCAATGCCAAATCCATTAAGTGCAATAGCAATGGTGACAACTGCTGTTGGTACAATCAGACCTGAAATTTATGATGGATGTACAGGTTGTGGAGTATGTGAAGAAGTATGTCCTACCGAACAAGCATCTATTGTAGTTCAACCTAGATTATCTTTTGAAGATTATTATATTAAAGGAGTTAGAATATGAGTTTAAAAAATACACTTTTTGCAGTACCTCTTGTTTATATGTTTATATTAACAGGTTGTGGTGATAAAGAACAAAATAAAAAAGAAGAAATAATACCTGTGGCAACTGCTCAAGCACAAAGTATTGAAGTTATACAAAATACAAATTCTCGTGAAATTAAAGTTGAAGAGAAAGAGAAAACAAAATTACAAACTAAAGATGGTAAAGCATATTATTATGATTATAATGTAAAAAATGAATATGATCCACTTACTCAACCTGCAAATAAAGATGCATCAATTAGAGTAAAACCAAGAACAGTTCTTGATGCAAATATGCATATTAGAAGTCCTTATGAAAAAGTTCAAGTTTCTTTAATAGCAAAACAATTAAGTCGTACATTTAAACTGAAGTGTTCTGCTTGTCATGATGACTATGCAAATGGAGTTATTGGCCCATCATTAAGAGGGAAAGATGCTGATTTTATCTACGGAAAAATCATGGACTTTAAAACAGGAAAAGCGTCAAATCCATTAATGACTGATTTAATCAAAAATACAAAAAATGAAGAGCTTAGAACAATTGCAGAAGAGATTTATGCATTTAATAAAAAAGTTGAAGAGATGAGGAGTAAATAATGAAAAATATTATTGCTGGAATTGCAACACTAGTTGTACTTTCTCTAGCGTTTTTTACACTTTCTAAAGGTGGCGCTTATCACGGTGGAGAACATGGAAAAGTTATAAAAGATTTTGAAAACACTAAGAAAAGTTCACAACAAAAGGTAGTTAAAAAAGATACTGGTATGGATGAATTAAGTGCACTTAGAGATAAAGCTGGAAATGCAGGAGCTTTTAAAGTAAGTCAAAAATATAAAAGTAAATGTGCTTCTTGTCATGGGGTAAATGGTTCTGGTTTTCAAAATGGTAGAGCTATGATGGGACCAAAATTATTTGGTCAATCTCAAGAACAAATTTTGAAAAGTTTAATTGATTTTCAAGATGGTAGAAAAGAAAATATTGTTATGCGAGGTCTTTTACTTTCTCTTGATAGAGCATCATTAGAAGAGTTTGCAAAAGAGATAGGTGAATTTCCTGCACGTGCAGAGGCTTTAAATAATAAATAATTTGGATGGAGTTTTATGGATAAGTATAATAAAAGAAGTACAATAAAAAATACAACCTTTTTATCAACATTTTTTGATAAAACAAAAGAGGGTAAGTCTAAATTTAGTTATAGAATGAAAAGATGGATTTTAGTTATATCAATCAATCTTTTCTTCTTCTTATCATTTTTTATTGATTTACAAATGTTAGAAGGAACTTTAAGTGGGTCACGATTTTTAGGATTTCATATGATAGATCCTTTTATGACGATACAAGTATTTTTATCAACATATCATCTTCCTATTAATATGATAATAGGAACAAGTACAATACTAATTGTGTATCTTATAATGGGTGGTCGATCATATTGTTCATGGGTATGTCCTTATGGAATTTTAAGTGAAATTGGTGAAAAGTGGCACAATACTTTAGTATCAAAAAAGATTATTAAAAGTAGAAAATTTGATCATAGAGTTCGTCATATCTTTTGGTTTACATTTTTAGCTTTATCATTTACTAGTGGATATTTAGTATTTGAAACATTTAATGTTGTTGGAATTTTAAGTAGAATGGTAGCTTATGGATGGAGTGTTGCACTTATTTGGGTTGCTGTTGTTTTTGCTATAGAAGTTTTCTTTTCAAGACGTGCTTGGTGTAAATACATCTGTCCTATAGGAACTACTTATGGATATGTTGGAAAAGTTTCAGCACTTAGAGTAGAGTGGAATGATAATTGTGATAGCTGTATGGTATGTCATGATGTGTGTTTTGAAAATCAAGTATTAGAGATCACAAAAGCTAAATATGATAAACAAAGAGAAGAAAAAGATATTAAAAAAGAATATATTACTGGGGCAGATTGTACATTATGTGGAAGATGTATAGATGTATGTCATAACGATGCGCTAGAGATGAATTTTAGAATAAAAGGCCTGGTTTAATAGAATGATAAAAGTAAATAATTTAACAAAAAAGTTTGGTTCTCACGTATCACTTGATAATGTAAATATTGAATTTAATAAAAATGATTATATAGCATTGATGGGGGCTAATGGTGCAGGAAAAACTACACTTATACGTTCTATATTAGGTTATTATCATCCAAACTCAGGTTCTGTTTCCATTGATGGGTTGGATCCTATAAAAGAAAGAATGAAAGTATTAGAAAATATTAGTTTTGTTCCTCAACTTCCACCACCAATAAAACTTAGTATTTCTGAACTTATGCAATATGTTAGTGTGAGCGCTAATGTGGATCAAGAGTTGATTAAATATTATTCAAATGAGATGAAACTTGCCATTAATGAAAATATGAATAAATCATTTTTCGCACTAAGTGGTGGAATGAAACAAAAACTTTTAATAGCAATTAGTTTGGCAAAAAAGAGTGATATTATAATCTACGATGAACCAACTGCAAATCTAGATCCAAAAGCAAGAGATGATTTTTATAGACTATTAAAACAAAATGAAGAAGAAAAAGTACTTCTTTTTGTAACGCATAGACTTGAAGAGGTTGAGACGATTGTTAATAGACAAGTATATATGGAATTAGGAAAAATTGTATCTGATGAAACTATTTAAAAATTTATTTGTAGGTTTAGTACTTATTACTTTTTTTATTGGTTGTACTTCAGATGATACAAAAACTACAGAAGATAAACAAAGCTGTAAAGAATGTTATATGCCATTACCAAATTCTCATATTCATACTTCCGTTCTTGTTGATGAAAAGGATAACATACTTTTTGATGATATTGGATGTATGATACTTTGGTCACAAAAAAATAAAATAGATTTAAAAACAAAACAAACAAAGATTTTTGCGAATGATTCAAAAAAATATATTGATACAGCAAAAGCGCATTTTACAATCAATGAAAAAACACCAATGTTATATGGGTTTTCTGCTTATGAAATACCTTGTGAAAAATGTATAGATTTTAGTGAAGTTGTAATTAGAATGGCAAGGGGTGAGCATATGGCAAATCCAAAAATTAGAAAACACATATTAGGAAATTAGATGAAAAATTTATATTTGATCGCTTATTTAGACTTAAAAGAGTCAATTAGAGCTAAGTGGTTCTTAGTTTACTCACTCGTTTTTGGAGGGTTAATTGCTTTATTTTTTATAGCAGGGGTTACAGAATCACAAGTGATGGGATTTAGTGGGTTGAGTCGATTACTACTTATGTATATTCAAGTAACTATTGTAATTCTACCAATATTTATACTTATTACTACGGTTCGATCAATATCAGGGGATAGAGATAATCATGTCTTAGAGTATATGCTTTCGTTTCCTATTTCATTAAAACAATATTATTGGGGTAAAATAATAGGTAGATTTATTACTGTATATTTACCAGTATTATTTGCTATGATTATTGCAATAATTTACGGATCAATTAAAGGGGCAACTATCCCTTGGAATATCTTTTTTCTTTATACAGGACTATTATTTTCAATGTCAAGTGCATTTTTAGGTATAGCATTTTTCATCTCTTCATTTGTAAAATCAAGTGAAGTTGCACTAGGAATTGCATTTTTTGTTTGGATAGTATTGTTATCGTTTATTGATATTGCACTAATATCACTTATGATGAGTCAAAGAATGAGTACAGAACTGATAATCTTAATTGCTATGATTAATCCTATGGAGATATTTAGAGTTGCTGCTATCTCTTTATTTGATCCAGAATTAACAGTTATGGGTCCAGTTGCTTACTATATTTTAGATTCTATGAAACAAACAACATTTGTATTTGTATCAATGGCATATCCTATCTCTCTTGGATTAGTATTTTCGTTTCTAGGATTTCAAATTTTTAGAAAAAAAGATTTAGTTTAATAAAAAATTATAAAAAAGGTATCAAATGATAAAATTAATTTTAACTCTGTTTATAACTGCTACAGTAGGTTTTGCAAGTAGTATTTTACCACCTAAAGTAGCAATCCCTTATGTGATGGATTATACACCTGAAACTATGTGTCTTATACGTAACTTCAAAATTTATAAAAATCCAAAATGGGCAGGTAAGATAGAACTGCAAAATGGTAAAAAAGTATTTTTTTCGAGTCCTAAATCTTTAATAGAATTTTACAAAAGACCAGGGAAATGGCATCAAGTTGGTGTAAAAAGCGAAAATGATTTTAAAGACATTATTGTGACAGATTATTTAACAATGAAACCTATAAATGCTAAAGATGCTTTTTATATTTATGGAAGTCGTGCAATCTCTCCTGCAGGTGATGATTTAGTTGCCATTGAAAAGAAAATAGATGCTCAGAAATTTGCTGAAAAATACAAGGGTAGAAGAGTATTCCAATTTGATGAAGTGTCAAGTGCTCTTATTCAACTTTTAAATGGAAGTATCTAAGATGGCAAATACAATAGAAGTTTTAAATGAAGAGATACCATTAGACTCTAAAAAATATATAATAAGTGAAACAGATGCAAAAGGAAATATTACTTATTGCAATGATTACTTTATTGAGATTAGTGGATACTCTAAAGAAGAGTTAATAGGAAGTCCTCATAATATAGTAAGACACCCAGATATGCCAAAAG
>PJEL010004618.1_pt1 | contig 11277 bp, 7 predicted proteins | sample 1853271 | NCBI WGS metagenome assembly PJEL01 (sample SAMN08108733, study PRJNA415343) | Invertebrate metagenome, whole genome shotgun sequencing project. | host: Globobulimina | place: Sweden: Gullmar Fjord | collected 2015-08 | reverse complement strand
TAATATAATCAATTAAAATATAATTTATCATATGCGTAAATTCAAAGAACAAAATTGTAAAAAAAAGAGATCTTTTTCTTGTTTTTACCATAACGTTCAATGACCTCTTTCCGCATCTTTGATATACGAGTAGTATATATCTAGTATAGATTATCTTTTTATTATTTGTGATATTAATTTTTCAATTGTTTCTTTCAATATTTCTGATTCTAATTCAGCTTTAATTCTCTCTTGTTGATGTTTAGATACAAGAATTGAAATTTTCCAATTATGAACCACTTCATTTGAAATTATTTCTTCAATAAATTTATTCTTATGAGGCCATTTTTGATTTTCTTTAGAGATTAATAAATCATTTTCAAGACTTCCTGTAAATTCTTCTGAATTAAATAAACTGCCTTTTGTAATTACTTTTTTAAAATCAAATAATGTTTTTAAGCTAATTTTTGAAAGTAAATTATGAAATATTGCATTGTAATTAATTAAATTATTTTTTATTAAACTTGGTATAATTGGAATAAAAGATTTTAAAGAAGCTGGATATTCTATTTCACTTGGTTTTATCCCTATAACTGTTTTAGTTATTATGCCATTTTCTTTTATTAAATTATTTGTTTTATTTATTATTGGAAACAAATTTTCTTGCATTAAATCTAAAACTCCTTGAGGATTATTTTCTAATTTAAAACCCAAAACTCCTTCTTCAAGCAAATGAATTATATTGGGATATTCTTGTTTATTTAATTCTATAAATTCTTTAACATAATTTATTCCACCTAAAGGAGTACCTACCAATAATAATCCAACCACTTCTTGATTAGCATTTTTTAATAATTCAACTAAAAGTAATGAAATAGCACCACCTTGACTGTGTCCAACTAAAATTATTTTATGCTTTTTTTTACCTTTTAGATGTTTTTTAAAATTAAAATATACTTCTTGAGCTTGTTCCTCTATTGTTTTAAAGCCTGTGTTTTTCCTACTATTTAGAATTATATTTATTCTATCTTTGAATTTTGACTTTTTTAAATATTCTATAATTGAATAAAACTCATCTTCCCATCCTCCTAATCCATGAATAAATATAATAGTAATATCTTTTTTAGAATCGTATTTATTTAAAATCAAGCTTTTATTTTCATTAAAATTATTATTATTCATTTACCTTCACATATTAACAAAACAAAAAAAGCAAATCCTATATCTAAAAATAGAAATTCATTTATTACAAAGCTTTTAAATATACAAAAACAAAAATATTTGACAAAATAATATATATATAATTCAATTAGTTTTTATAAATTACTATAAGGGAGTATTGCAAAACTAAATTTTGAAAACAAAAATCTGGCTTTGCTGGATAATGGAGGTGGTTATCTTGCGGCAACCACCTATTTTACAACAGTCTCTATAAATGATTCCTTTATTAAAAAGCAATTTATAAAGTTATGATAAATTTAAACTTTTATAAAAACTTATTCTTATCAATATTTTTATTATCCTCTTGTAATAAAGAAGTTAATTCAAAAACAAATAAAGAGTTAAAACAAATTAAAACAATAAATCAAGAAGGTGGAACTACAAAATATAAACCTCCAATTGAATATAAATTAGTAAATATACGTGCAAATTATATTAATAAAATAAAAAGCAAGTATAAAGAAGAAATTACAGAAATAGTTAAAGGCACATCAGGAGGTGCTGCATTATATGAGACATTATGGATTTTAAATTTAATTAAAGACAAGAAAATTATAAGTAAAAATGAAATAAATGAGGCATTAACAAAAATAAATACAATTTTATTGGAATTAAAAAAAGTAAAAAAAAGATATGGTGATAATGATATCTGGGGAGTTGGATTCAAAGATATATATCCTAATCTACTTACAAAAAATGTTGAAATTAAATCTAAAAAATTATCAATTGCTCAAAAAAAGAAATATTTAAAAAAATTTTTAAATTCTATAAAAAAAGATTTACCTCAAAATCAAAAAAAAATAATTGATAATATACATAAAAACTATTTAGAAATAGAAGCAATAAAAACAAATACTCCAAAAGATCCAGCATGGATTTCTAAAGCAAAACTTGCTGCAAAAGCAAATCTTATGCTTGTTAGCATATTAAAGAGAGGAATTTTAACATATAATCCGCATTGGTGGGAATTGACGGATAGATTCATAAAAGATAAAAGTGGAGTAACAGGATATTATCAAGCCAAAGCAGAATTTCAAAGACCTATAGCACCTGTAAACTTTTTTGGAAAAACTATTAATATTGTTGCTGATAATAATTTTGTAAAACAGATATTGCTTCAATCTTCAGGTCCAAAAGATGGGATATTTAGAGTTGGGGAAGTAAAAGAAAGTTTATTTCATCCTTTTATGCCAAAAAATGTTGGGAGATCTTATGGTCAAGAATGGCGAAACAGACGTGATGTTAATGATAAAGTATTATTTTATAATAAACTTCATGGCTATTCCCAGATTTACAATGATTACATTAGTAAATGTATAAAAAAATGGAAAAAAAATAATCAACTCCCCAAAAAGGGAACAGATTTTTTTAAAAAAGCAAAAATGATTGTTACTAAAATTGTTTTTGGTGACTCAAATCAACAAATGCCTGATGAAGTATTTGAGATGTTAAATAAAGCTAATACTCTATCTAATGTCTTAAATAATAATTACAAAATATCAGATAAAATAATGAAGCCTGTAAAAAAATATTTTAAAGAGAACATTAGAAATCCTAAACCTAATTCTTTTGTAGAATTAGCTGTTAAAAACAAAAGTAAATTTCATTGTCCTTATTTAAAAAATATATCCAAAGATAGGTGTAGAGAAGATGAAATTATAAATCAAATACCACATTGGATTTTCCCATTAATGAAAGATTTATTTGCAACTCTTCCAAGAACTTTAATGTTAATTTGTAGTCACCCCGAGGTATTTAATAAACTTAAAAAAGAACTAAAAAGCATTAATATTAATGACGCTAAAGCCATTTATGAAGCAAAACTTTTAAGAGCTTGTGTTTTAGAGATGTTAAGATTAAATAGCACTGTTATTACAATGTTAAGGAGGTTAAATGAAGCTTATAGTTTTGATTTATCTGAAAATTATAGTTTTAAAAAAGATGATCAATTTTTAATATTAACAAATTCTATTAATAGAGAAACTGAGAAATTTTATGAACCAAATAAATACAAACCTGATAGATTTATTAAAGATCCATACTTAGAAAAATCTCATTATGCAATCATGTTTGGGCAAGGACCGCAAGAATGTCCTGGTAAAGAAGTAGGGATTTTTATAGTTGCTTCTTTTATTGCTCATTATTTAGATGCTCTTGATTATAATATATTAGCTACTTTTGATAATAAAAAGATTAATACTAATTATATAGAGCAAATGTATAATCCTGGAAAGATTAAATTTTGGCAATATGAAACTGAAAATAAAATTAAAAAATACAAAAAGAAGAAATAAGAATGTATCTTACCTATTAAAGAAAATATTCCCTTCCTATAAAAGAGGAATGTAAGTTATATTCCCCATTACTTTAAAGCTTTTAATTAAAAATTGAAATTACTTTTAATAATAAAAAAATAAATACTAATTGCATAGATCAAATGAGAGTATTGCAAAACTAATTTTACGTAACAAAAATCTAGCTTTGCGGATATTTTAGAATGCCGAGCTGACGCTCGACACTCATTTTGCAATGGTCTCCAAATGTATAATCCAGGGAAAATTAAATTTTGGACATATGGTAAAATGAAAAATGAAAAAAAATATATTCTTCCTTTTAAACAAAGATATAAAAGTTAAAAGAAAACGCAAAGATCCTATTTATAGGTTAATAAATAAAATAATATTACTTAAATCCCTAATTTAAAATATATTACTAATTAATATTATTTATTGAAAAAATTTTATTATAATTACCAATTATAAAATCTATAATTTATAATGTTCCTTTTCAAAAAATAAGAAAATTGATTTTAACTCTACTGATACTGAGTGAGAATGATTTTTCTAAGTTTTGGTGTATATATACTCATTCTATTTGAAGATGTACTGATAATTGATCGTAACTCATTGAGTATCAATGATCTTTTTCCGCATCTTCATATACGAGTAGTATAGTTCTGTTTTTTGAGTAAAAAAATATCAAATAATGAAAACTGATATTAAACAAAAAGTTATCTATAATATATTTAAATATATTATGTATTTAGTTATTGTTATGGGATTCATTCAAAATACATATGCTAAGGAAGATATTCAAAAAGATAATAATAAAGAAATTAAAGATTTGAATGATGAACGTGAAAATATATTAGAATATATTAAAAAAAACTACCATTTAGAAACAAAAAAAATATTAATAGATACAACTGCAATTACAATTTTATATGAAACTATTTGGTTATTAAATCTTATAAGAGATAAAAAAATAAATGATTTTAAAGAAATTGAATTCATTTTAAATAAAATCATCAAAATCATAGAAACTTTAAAAAAAGTTAAAGAGAACAATAAAGAAGTTTCAAAATGGCAAGTAACACTAAAAGATTTAGACAAAGATTTATTACCCAAAATCATATTCAAAAAAAATGAGAATAAAGCATATTTTACAAATAAGACCTTCTCAATAAAAGAAAATACTCAAAAAAAAGAAAGATTAAAACTACTTTTGAAACAAATAAAAAACATTATATCAAGCAAATTATTCTATTTAATAAACAAAATTGAGGAAGCTTATATAAAAATTGACAAAGAAATCGGGATAGATAAAACACCACCAAATAAATTTAAAAAAATTTTATATGATCTAAATATAAATTTTTTAGTAACGATGATTGTGAATAGAGGAATCTTAGCACCAGATTGTAAATGGTTTAACATAAATGATAAAATATTAAAAGATAAAAGCGGAATTAATATATATAAAAAAATTAAAAAAGCATATGGAAAACCTATTGTATCAATTAATGTATTGGGTAAGCCTATTTATTTAGTTTATGATAATAGTTTTATAAAACAAATATTAAATCAATCTCCATATGTATTTGGAGTTGGAAGATATAAAAAATTTATTTTTAAGAGTTTTATGAAGAAAAATGTTGGAATATCAGAAGGAAAACCATGGTATAATAGACGCAAATTAAATGATGCAGTATTATGTTTTAATAAACTCCATAGATTTTCTAAAATATATAATCAAGCAATTCAAAAAACTTTAAAAAATTATGGATTACCAAAAGATTTTAATGAATTTATTAAAATAGGTAGAAAAGTTACATCTAAAATAGTTTTTAATGAAGATGAAGCACCTGATTATATTTTTGATATTTTTAACAAAGCAAATACTCTTAGGTCTTTAGTTGATGAGAATTTTCATATAGATGAAAAAATCATGACAGCTTATCTAAACTATCTTAATAAACATATTGATAATCCAAATCCTAATTCATTAATAGAATCAGCAGTAAAATATATAGATTATTGCCCATCTAGTAATGCTTGCAAATCTGAAATAATATATCAAATACCTCATTGGATTTTTCCTACTATGGGGATATTTTTATCAGTATTACCAAGAATATTATTATTTTTATCAAATCATCCAGATGAATTAGCTAAAGTTATTAAAGAAATGCAAAATATCGATATTAATAATGAAGAAGAAATATATAATTTAAAATATTTACGTAAATGTATACTTGAAACAGTAAGACTAAATAATATTGTTGTTACTTTATTCAGAACTTTACTAAAACCATATAGTTTTGGTAAAGATAGTTTAGGTTTCGAATATAAATATGATAAAGGAACACAATTTCTTATATTAACGAATCCTATATTACGTGAACCTGAAAAGTTTAAAGATCCAAATAAATTTATTCCTTCAAGATGGGATCTCGATTTAGAAAATTCTTATTATGCAATAATGTTTGGACAAGGCCCTCAACGTTGTCCTGGTAAAGAATTTGCTATTTTTTTAATGCAATCATTTATTGTTAATTATTTATTCTCTTCAAATTTCAAACTAAAATCCAATAAAATTAATACAGATAATATTGAACAAATGATAAACCCCTGTAAAATAAAATTTAAGCAATAAATAATCTATATTTTGGTCTTGCATAAAAAGTTATAAAAACAAATTATTTTTTATAACTTTTCTAATATAAATATCTGGATTTTTCTTATATTTAATATAAGAGTACTTTTAAATTAAGATATTCGCTTATGGTATTTAAACAAAAAAAATATAGAATAATAATATCATTTATCTTTATATTTTCTAACTTTTTTTGTAATTCAAAAACAGAAATTAGTACATACAATAAAAAAATAAATAAAAATGAGATTGAAGAGGATTTCAATCATTTAATAATAGAAAAGCAAATTCAAAATAAATTAACAAAACGCATAAAAAAAATTAAAGCAAATATTAATAAAATAAAAAATAAAGCAAAAATAAATCGAAATTCAAAAAGATATGGTAATGAAAATGAAATTAAAAAGCAAATAGAAAATAATAACAATATTATAAAAAAAGAACCTTTAGCTTTAATTCATAATTCAAAAAAGAGTGATAAAAAAATGATAAACTCAAAAGTAATTAAAGAAAAACCTACTGGTAGAAAAAATATAAAATTTACTAAGAAAAAAGAAGATTATAAAGATAAATTAAAAACAAAAAAATTGGAGTTAATTAAAGAATCTTTAAATAAAAAAGAATTTAAAAAGAATATAAAAACAAATAAAGAAAAAAATAGTGGGCAAAAAGAAATTCATAAATTAAAGAAAAAGAAAATAAAAAAATTAAACACAAAGAAAGGATGGCTCAAAAAATTTAAATCTTTTTTTAAATCTAAAAAAAATAAAGAGGAAAAAATTGATTATATAGAATTAATTACAGAAAAGGGTGATAAAATACATATTCCTAATAATCAAATACCACCAAAAAAACTATTTAAAATGGGGCTTGCAACTCTCGGAGGATTTACTTTATTTATACTTGGATTTATTATAGCTCTCTTAGTAAATCCTTTAGTAGGAGCCCCTTTTACTTTTGGAGGTCTAATTATATTATTTTCAAGGAATAGTTTAGAAGCACATTTAAATAATAAATGTGGCCGTAAATGTAAAAAATTTATTGATGAAAATAATAAAAAACTTAAAAATATAAAAAAATCAAAACTATCTAGAAAAGAATCAAAAAATATTATACTGCAAAATATTGTTTAAATGAGAGTTCTTCTTGAAATTTATTTGTTTAAAAATTCTGAATTATCTAAATTTGGTCTTACTTTATTTTTAAGGCGAGATAGCTCAGATGGTCAGAGCGTCGGATTCATAACCCGGAGGTCGTGGGTTCAATTCCCTCTCTCGCCACAACTTATCATCACATGAGATTAATTGAATTATCCAATTTTAATTCTTAAAAAATAAATTTTGCAATACAAATAAGGTTAATCCATGCGTATAGATATAATAACTTGTCTTCCTGAAATATTAAATGGTCCATTTAACACATCTATTATCAATAGGGCAATATCAAAAAATATAGCAAAGATTAATATTCATAATTTGAGAGATTATTCAGAAGATAAACATAAAAGAATAGATGATTATCCTTATGGAGGCAGTTCAGGAATGCTTTTAAAAATTGAGCCAATTGTTAATTGCATTGAATTTTTAAAAAAAGATACTAAATATGATGAGATAATATATATGTCTCCAGATGGAGATTTATTAAATCAAGGGATTGCAAATTCATTGTCTTTATTAAACAATTTAATTATTTTATGTGGGCATTATAAAGGAATAGATGAAAGAATTAGAGAATATTTTATTACAAAGGAAATTAGTATTGGTGAATATGTATTATCAGGCGGTGAACTAGCCTCAGCAGTTTTAATAGATTCAATAATAAGATTGCTTCCAGGAAGTATTTCGGATAGTATTTCAGCTTTAAATGATTCATTTCAAGATGATTTAATAGCTCCTCCAGAATACACAAGACCCTATAATTTCAGAGGAATAAAAGTACCAGATATTTTATTATCAGGTGATTCTAAAGCAATATCGAGATGGCGAGAAATTCAATCAATTAAAAGAACTAAAAAAAACAAAAATTTATATTCAAATGAAAATAAATAAATTTTATTATAATACAAGTGTTTATAACTTTGAACATTAAACATATGAACATATAAATATTATTATAATAATATGCAATAAATTTTTATTTATCATTTTAATTATATAACTTTGTCCATCATAGTTCAGTATTAATATTAACATCCAAAAAAAATTATAAATATATAAAGTCATGATAAGAGATTACAATAGAATTATAGAGTCTTTATCAGTGAAACTGATAAAAGCAAAAAACATAGAAATAATAAAAGCAGTTGTTGTTGAAGATGTTTATGACGTAGAAAACGTTCTTTTAATAGCTAATAAAGGAGTAGTTGCATATGATAAAGATGGAAGTAAAATAACTCTTGAAAAAGGTAACATTCTATTCATTCCAGAAGGAAAACTTATTTCCATTTCTTATGGTAGTAACGCTTCAGTTAGTTTAACTAATGATCAATTTATAAGTAATAGATCAGATTATTTAAAATCAATAAGTAAACCTTCACCAAATGCAGATTTTGAAAATTTTAGCTTTATTAAATTTGAAGCAAAGATTTTTGAATCTGTAAATTTCTTTGGTTCTCTAGATATCACTCCTTTTATAATCAAAAATAATAAGAAAGTTGTATCAATAATGAAAACATTATTAGAAGAAAATTCCTCTGAAAGAGAAGGTGCAAATAGACTAGTTGGATTAAATATGGATTATCTTATTATTGAAATTATAAGACATATTCTTGATAATGAATTATTTGTAGAGAAATTAGCTACTAATAGTAATTATTTCAGAGATATAAGATTGATTAATATTTTAAAATATATTAAAGCCAACCTTAATAAAGATCTTTCTAATAAAGTTTTAGCATCAGTAGCAAAAGTATCAGAAGATTATGTAGGTCAATATTTTAAAATGTTAACAGGTATAAATCCTCAAGATTATATAGAATATCAAAGAATGGAGAAAGCTGTTAAACTTCTTAGAACTGGGAAAAAAAGTATTAGAGAAATTGGAGCTGAAGTTGGATATAAAGATACAGCATATTTTTGTAGACGATTCAAAATGATGTTTGGTATTCCTGCTGGAAAAATGCGTAGAAGAGAAACTTTAGCTGAAGTTTGATATAAATTTAATTTTAATAGACCTTTAAATATTTATCATGGGTGAGGTCTATTAAAATTATAATATTCTTATAATTGAATTAAAAATATAGGCAGTTTAAACTTTTGATGCTTTAATTTTAGGTTATTCATGTCATTTCATTATTTTAAAGTTAAGTCATAAACTGCCTACCTTTAATCTATTAAAAGATTATTTTTCATAATATTTAATTGGAATCTCTATTAAATTAATTCCTTTATTTATTAAACATTGATTGATTATTTTTTTTATATTTTTTATATTATCAACTCTAAATCCTTTTGCTCCATAAGCTTCTGCATATTTAATAAAGTCAGGATTTTGGAAATTCATTCCAAAATTCTTAAAACCCATTTTCTTTTGTTTCCATTTAATCATACCATAAGCATTATCTTTAAGAATAATAATAGTAAAATTTAAATTTAACCTGATAGCTGGTTCTAATTCATGAGAATTCATTAAAAAACCACCATCACCGCAAATTGCTACTACTTTTTTTTCAGGATAAATTAATTTTGCTGCCATAGCAGAAGATAAACTTGCTCCCATAGTTGCTAAAGCATTATCAAGTAAAATATTTGCTGGATGAGATGATAAATAATTTCTAGCAAACCATATTTTATATAATCCATTATCTAAAGATAAAATCCCATCTTCTGGAAAAATATTTTGTATTTCTTTTACTAATCTTGGTAAGGTTATTGGAAATTCAGAGTTTATTTCATTCTTTTTATTATCATCTAAAATATTTTTTTTTATTTTTTTAAAATCATTAAATTTCCAGTGAGTTTGTTTATCTAATTTACCAATAATTTGCTCTATAGAATGGGTAATATCTCCTACTACCTCAAGTTGAGGAAAATATGTATCATCAATATGAGCAGACAAAAAATTTATATGAATAAGCTTATGTGTATTATTTATCATAAAAAATGGAGGCTTTTCAATGATATCATGTCCGGCATTAATAATTAAATCAGCATGATCAATTGCTTTATGTAAAAAATCCCCTTCAGATAATGCTGCTGTTCCTAAAAATAAATCATTTCTTTCATCTACTACTCCTTTTCCCATTTGTGTTGTAAAAAAAGGAATTTGCAATTTTTCAACAAATTTATTTAAAGCTTTTGAAACTCTTTTTCTATTTGCTCCAGCTCCTATTAATAATAAAGGAGATTTTGCATTTTTTATAAGTTGTACAGCTTTATCAATAGCTTTGATATCTGCATTAGGTCTAATCAAATCATGTACTTCAAATAAACTACATGAACTAGTTTCATTTGCTATATCTTCTGGTAATTCAAGATGTACAACTCCAGGTCTTTCTTCTTCTGCAATATGAAAAGCATTTCTAACTAGAGCAGGGATATTATTTGCATTTACTATTTGCTTTGCCATTTTAGTAATGGGTGACATCATTGATACAACATCAATTACTTGAAATTCTCCTTGTTTATGTTTTTTTATAGGTTTTTGACCACTAATTACTACCATTGGCATTCCACCTAATTGAGCAAAAGCAGTTGATGTCATCAGATTAGTAGCTCCTGGTCCTAAGGTTACTAAACATACTCCAGCTTTCCCTGTTAATCTTCCATAAGTCGCAGCCATAAATCCTGCACCTTGTTCATGTCTCAATACAATTAGTTGTATTTGCTTTGATTTTCTAATTGAATCTATTAAATCTAATGTTTCTTCTCCAGGTACTGTAAAAATATATTTAACGCCTTCATTTTCTAAAGCTTTAACAAATAAATCTGATGCTTTCATATTTTTTAATATCAATATTAAATTTGCTTTATTATAATTTAGGAAATTTTTGAAAAAGAAAGCTAATACTTATAATATTTATTTCTTGTAACTGAATAGAAGCCCCTTATTTTAAATAAGAATAGGAAATAATATTTAGATTTTAGTGAAAATATAAAATCTATTTACTTCGATTGAAAATGCTATTTTTTTAAGAAATTTAAT
>PJEL010004617.1_pt1 | contig 11280 bp, 11 predicted proteins | sample 1853271 | NCBI WGS metagenome assembly PJEL01 (sample SAMN08108733, study PRJNA415343) | Invertebrate metagenome, whole genome shotgun sequencing project. | host: Globobulimina | place: Sweden: Gullmar Fjord | collected 2015-08 | reverse complement strand
GCCCTGCCGGAAGAACCGCTGATCTTCGTGGAAGTGGCTCTGACAAAGGATGTCGCCGAGAAAATCGAACCGCTTCTGGCGGCGCCGGTAAATCCGGCTGCCGAGAAAACCGCCGACACCGCGGTTTTCTATTCGATCAGCAACTGCCAAGCCGGATTGGCAGGGATCTCCTTCGGGAATTTTCTGATCAAGCAGGTGGCGGACACGCTGTCGCAGGAACTGCCGGCGGTGAAGACTTTCGTGACGCTGTCGCCGATCCCAGGCTTTCTGAGGTGGCTGTCGACCGCGGGCCGGGATGTCATCGACCGGGTGGCGGGTGAAGCCGTCGCGGAATGCTGCAAACCAGTAGATTGGTGGCGCGATGCGGAAGGCCGTGAGGCCCTGTCCGAGCCTCTGCTGCGTCTGGCGGCGCACTATCTGGTCAACGAGCGCCGCGGGAAAAGCCCCTATGATCCTGTCGCGCGCTTCCACCTGGGCAACGGGGCGTCGGTGGGCAGAATCAACTGGGCGGCAGACCTGTCATCCAAGGGCTTGGAGCAGTCGGCGGGCATCATGGTGAACTATCGCTATGACCCCGGAACCATCATCAAGAATCACGAATCCTTCGTGAACGACGATATGATCGCCACCTCACCTTCAGTGCGGCGCTATCTCTAGGAAATCTCCCGCCCGCCGTTGGAGTAGGTGACCCGCAGGGTCAACGACCCTTCGTTCAACAGCCAGGGGCGCACCCGGAAGGTCCGGGCGCCGCTCTTGTGCATGGGGTCTTCGGCCGCGATCGACCTTGCGGCGTCGAGCGAGGCGGCGCGGACGATAACCATGCCTTCGCCCTGCCAGGTTTCCTGCGCGTCGTCGGAAAAGGGCCCCGCGGCGAACAAGGTGCCATCAGCCTCGAGTTTCTTTTGATAGTCGAGGTGCGGCCCGATGTTGGCAAGGACCGGCCCGAGGCCTTCCGTCGGCTTGGTGAAAATCGCATAGAGCTGCATCCCCAACACGCCCTCGGATCGGATTTTCCGGACCTTTTCCTCCCAGGGGACCCCTTGATCAGCCATTCGATTTACCTCCCACGGACGAATATGACTCCCTTATCTAAATTGATTATATCGAAATTTTTGTTTTATCGATAAAATAATCGATTGAAGTTGACGGCAGCCGAAATTCGACTATTTATCCGCTACGGTTTCACTTACGACAGGCGAGTGCGCGATGCGATTTGTTTCATTCCAGCGAAACGGCGAAAGCCGAGTCGGCCTACGCGATGGCGACGACGTCATCGACCTTTCCGTGGCCGCGCCGGACCTACCGTCCGACCTCCTGGGCTTGCTGCAAGCAGGGCCGGAAGCCATGGCACGGGCCGCCGCCGCCGGTGCTGAGGCGGGCAGCGATGCGCGCATTCCCTTCGACGAGGTGTCGTTCCTGCCGCTGATCCCCAGACCGCCCAAGATCATCTGCATCGGCCGGAACTACGCCGCCCATGCGGCCGAGGGAGGCGCGGAGGTGCCGACCTATCCGGAGTTTTTCTATCGCGGGGCGACATCCCTGATCGGCCACGGCCAGCCGATCGTGCGTCCGGCCTGCTCCGACAAGCTGGACTACGAAGGCGAGCTTGTCGCCATCATCGGCCAGCGCGCGCGCCACGTCACCGAGAGCGATGCGCTGCCGGTCATCGCCGGCTATACCCTGTTCAACGACACGACCCTGCGCGACTATCAACGCAAGAGCTCGCAGTGGACCATCGGCAAGAACTTCGACGGCACCGGCGCCTTCGGCCCTGAATTCGTCAGCGCCGACGAACTGCCGGCCGGCGCGCACGGCCTGAAGATTCAGACCCGCCTGAATGGGCGGGTGATGCAGAACGCCAACACGGAAGACCTGGTGTTCCCCATGGCGCGCCTGGTGGCGATCCTGTCCGAGTGCATGACCTTGGAGCCCGGCGACATCATCGTGACGGGAACCCCCTCGGGAGTCGGCTACGCGCGCACCCCGCCGGTGTTCATGCGCGATGGCGACGTTTGCGAGGTCGAGGTCGAAGGCATCGGGGTGCTGCGCAACCCGGTTCAGGACGAAAAGGCCGCCTGATGAGCGATGTGATCGACCAGGCCCGGCAAGAGGTCGCCGCGCTTCGAAACCGGATCACGACGCTGGACGACGATGCGTTGGATCTCGTCATCCGCAAGGCGCGTTCGCACCACAAGTGGACCGATCGGCCGGTGAGCGATGGGCAGCTGCGGCAAATCTTCGAAATCGCCAAATACGCGCCGACCGCCTTCAACAGCAACCCGATGCGGATCGTTTTCGTCCGCTCGGCGGAAGCCAAAGCCCGCTTGGCGCCGGCCTTGGCGGGTCCGAACGTCGAAAAGATGGAGACCGCGCCGGTCACCGCCATCCTGGCTTATGACACGGCCTTCTACGATCACTTCGGGAAACTGCATCCGCACAAAGCGGAAGTGGCGGACAAGTTCCGCAACAACGCGGCCAAGGCCGAAGAGTCGGCATTCCGCAACAGCTCGATCCAAGGCGCCTTCTTCATCATCGGCCTGCGCGCCCTCGGACTGGACGCCGGACCGATGTCGGGCTTTGACAATGCCAAGGTCGACGAGGAGTTCTTCAAGGGAACGTCGCTGAAGTCGAACTTCCTCTGCAACATCGGCTACGCCGACGAGGCCGGATTGTTCCAGCGTCTGCCGCGTTTCGACTTCGACGATATCTGCGAGGTTATCTGACCTGACCGGCGCTCAATCGGTCGCGAAATCGAAATTCGATTCGAGGATGATGTCGCCTGTCCGCCGATAGTGTTCGTGCAGGACCTTGACCGCTTTGTCCGCATCGCCATCGATGGCGGCTTCCATGATCACCCGGTGCTCTTCCATCGGATCGCGATTGGGGTAGCTGATCGAGGAAAGCCGGCGATAGCGGTTCGCCTGATCGTTCAACTGCTCACAAAACCCTAGAAGCCACCGTGAGCCACAGGCCGAGATGAGCGCCTTGTGGAAGGCGTTGTGCAGTTCGTCCCATTCGGGATTGCGCTCGAATTCCTTCTTCTTGGAAGAACGCGGCACCCGCGACAGGCGATGAAAGGCCAGGACCAGGGCTTCTTCCCAGTCGGTCCCGCCATTCTCGATGGACTTGCGAAGAGCGACTTCCTCCATCCAACAGCGGGTATCGATGAGTTCGCGAAGCTCGTCTTTGCTGACCGTCGCCACCCGGAAGCCGCGCTGCTCTTCCCGCGTGACGAAGCCGTCCACGGAAAGCCGGTTCAGCGCCTCGCGGATGGGACTGTTGCCGGTCTGATAGCAGTCGCGGAGGAATTCAGCGCGCAGCTTTTCGCCAGGGCGTAGGATACCGGAAAGGATATCGGCGCGAATCTGCCCGTAGACGGACGTCGCCAAGGTTGCCCCGGGCGCGGAGCTTTTTTCTGCTTCCACGGAGGAGACCGCACGTTCGGACATTTCGCGAAGACCCTTTCACTTCAACTTGCACCTTCGATACCCCCAGGCGACCTGGGCGCGCAAGGCAATTCTATGAATTGTTGAAATTATGGCACATTTAGAAAAAAAATCGAAATTGATTGGCTGCTGACCGTATCCTTGATAATTTGTCCAACAACCAAGGCTCCACGCCCACGTCGATATCGGCAAGAAAGCCCGAACGAGGAGCCATAGGGAGAGACCGCTTCTTTCAAGGGGACTGAACAGATGTCTTTTATCCATAGCTTCCGCGGCGTCGCCGCTGTGACCGCTTTGGCGACGCTGGCCATCGTTGCCGCGCCGAACGCCAAGGCGACCGAAGTCATCAACCTCACCGCCGTTGACGGCTATCCGCCCAAAACCCTCTGGGTGAAGGAATTCATCAATTTCTTTATCCCCGAGATCGACAAGCGCCTGGCCGAAACGGGCAACTACCAGATCAAATGGAATCAGGCCTGGTCGGGCCAGATCACGAAGAAGAAGAAAGTTCTGCAGGGTTTGCAGAGCGGCCTCGGCGACATCGGCGTCGTGACCACGGTCTTCCACGCCGACAAGGTGCCGCTGCAGATGGTCGCCTATGCCACGCCCTTCGTGACCAGCGACCCCGGTCTCGTGGCGCGGACCGTCGACGAGCTTGCCGAAACCGTGCCCGCCTTCAAGGCCGCCTGGATGAAGTACAATCAGGTCTACCTCACCAACCTGGCCGTCTTCGACAACTACCAGATCTTCAGCAAGGACCCGATCACGACCTTCGCCGACTTCAACGGCAAGAAGATCAACGGTGCCGGCCTCAATCTCCGTTATCTGCAGGGTTTCGGCGCGGTGGGCGTCGGCGGCAGCAGCGTCAAGTACTACAACAACCTCAAGACCGGGGTGGTCGACGGCGCGATGCTGTGGGCCGAAGGCGCCGTCACTTTCAAGCTGCCTGAAGTCGCGCCCTATATGCTGAAGGCGGATATCGGCGCCGCCAATTCGAAAGCGATCACCATGAACGCGGACCGCTGGAACAGCCTGCCCGACGAAGTGAAGACCGCGATCCAGGAGTCGGCGATCGCCTACCGGGATCACGTTTCCAAGCTGGCCGCGGAAAAGTCCGCAATAGCTTACAAGAACTTCGTCGAGATCGGTGGCATCATCAACGAGATGAGCGCTGCAGACCGGGAGAAATGGGCGATGACAATGCCCAATGTCGCCAAGGACTGGGCCGCCGAACTGGAGAAGAAGGGGCTGCCGGGTAAGGCCGTCTTGAGCTCCTACATGAACACCATGAGGGCCGCAAAGCAGCCGATCGTCCGTCAGTGGGACGAAGAGTAGCCACAATGCCGGGAAGCGATTCCCATTCTCCGGAACCAGCAATGGGGGCGCCGCAAAGGGGCGGCGTTCTCATTTCCGGATTCAATCTGTTGGTCTCGAGCATGAACGCACTCGGAACCGCATGGATTTTAGCGCTGATGCTACTGATAAATGCCGATGCCTTCGGACGCACCTTGTTCGCCGCGCCGATCGACGGTGTCATCGAAATGGTCGAACTGTCCCTGATCGGAATCGTTTTTCTGCAATTGGCCGACGCCACAAGGCGCGGCCGTCTGACGCGTTCCGACGGCTTCTTCAATCTGGTTCTTATGCACAAGCCGCGTTTCGGGCGCTATATGGGGGCCGCCTTCGACCTGTTGGGCGCCCTGTTCATGGCGATCATCGTCTATGGCAGCATTCCTTTGCTGCTGGATTCGATCAGGAACGACTACTACGTCGGCAACGAAGGCGTTTTTACCGCTCCCGTGTGGCCGGTAAAAACCATCATCGTGATCGGCTGCATCGTGACACTGATGCAGTTCCTGGTCTTCGTCTGGCGCTATCTGGCCGATGGTCGGATGCTGTCGGACAGGGATTAGCAGATCGTGGGCGGTATTGAAGTCGGCATCCTGTCGATCATCGTCATTGTCGCGCTGATCTATGCCGGCGTGTACATCCCGGTGGCTCTGGGGCTGGTGTCTTTCGTCGGCGTATGGATCATCCGCGAAGACGTCAACATGCCTGTCAGCCTGCTGGCGCAGTCCACTGCCGATGCGGTGTCCGACCAGGTCTTCGCCACAATTCCGCTGTTTGCCTTGATGGGGCTTCTGGTCGGCCAGGCCGGCCTGGGCAAGGATGTCTACGACGTCGCCAATGTCGTATTCCGCAAGGTCCGCGGTGGCCTCGGCATCGCCACGGTAGCGGCGAATGCGGTCTTTGCGGCAATCACCGGCTCCTCGATCGCCTCGGCCTCGGTCTTCACCCGAATTTCGGTACCGGAAATGCGGCGCTACGCCTACACGGCGCGCTTTGCGGTGGGGGTCGTGGCCGGCAGCTCGGTACTCGGGATGCTGATCCCGCCCAGCGCCATGCTGATCGTCTATGCCATCGTTACCGAACAGTCGGTCGGCCATATGTTCATCGCCGGGATCATCCCCGGCGTGATTCTCTCGGTGGCCTATATCGTGCTGATCCTGGTCATGGCTCACGTTGCACCGGGCTTCGTCGGGGGCGGCAATGAAGCGGCCAAGGCGGCCGAGGACCCGGACGACCATCGCGGCTTCGGCTGGGTCGTCTTGAAGCTGCTGCCGGTGATTACCCTGGTTGTGGTGGTGCTGGGGGGTATCTACGGCGGGGTGGTGACCGCGGTCGAGGCAGGCGCGGCGGGTTCGGCCGTCGCCATCGTCATTGCCCTCCTGAAGCGGTCGCTGACCTGGCGGAGTTTCTGGCAGGTGTTGACGGAGACCGGTCACATCACCGCAGCCATTCTTTTCCTGATCATAACGGCGTCCATGTACAGCCGAATGCTGGGCGTGGCGGCCTTGCCGACCATGTTCGGCGAGTGGATGCAGGGTCTCGACATGGGCTTCGCCGCGGTGATGCTGCTCTACGTCGTCTTGCTGATTTTCCTCGGCACCATTCTGGACACCACGTCGATCATCCTGATTGCCGTGCCGCTGTTCCTGCCCATCGTCGAAGAGCTTGGCATGGACCTGGTGTGGTTCGGGATCGTGACCGTCGTGGGCGCCGAGATCGGCCTGCTGACACCGCCTTTGGGCATTTCCTGCTTTGTCATCAAGAGTACCGTCAACGATCCTTCGATTTCGCTTGCCGACATCTTCATCGGCGCCTTCCCCTTCGCCGTAACCATGCTGATCGTTCTGATCGCGCTGATCATGTTCCCTCAGCTGAGCCTGATACTCATCTGACCCAGAGGTCAGAAAGGACCCGACCCATGCGCAACATCGCGTACGACAACATCACCGACGCCGTCGTCAAATCCATCGATGGAACGGCCAACCCGCGCCTCAAGGAGGTGCTGAGCGCCGTTATTCGAAAGAGCCACGAACTGGTCAAGGAAATCGACCTGACCCATGAGGAGTGGGAGGCGGCGATGAATTTCCTCTTGCGGACGGGGCAGATTTCCGACGAGCGGCGGAACGAGTTCGTCCTGCTCTCAGACCTCTTCGGCATCTCCTCTCTCGTGGACATCATCGCCAGCAATGCGGCGCCCGATGCGTCGGAGCGCAGCGTGCTGGGGCCGTTCTACCGGGAAAATGCACCCTTCCTGGAGGTCGGCGGCGACTTGATCAAGGACAACGACGGCGACCGCGTCGTCTTTCAGGGCTATGTCCGCTCGACCAGCGGCGAGCCCATCGCCGGCGCGCTGCTCGACGTCTGGCAGAACGCGGCCAACGGCGAATACGAAAACGTCGATCCGACGCAGCCGGACTACAACCTGCGCTGCCGGATGTTGACGGATGAGAAGGGCTTCTACTGCTACTCCTCCATTCGCCCCTATCCCTACGAGGTTCCGGACGACGGGCCCGGCGGCGAGTTCATGGCGGCGACCGGCCGGCATTGCTGGCGCCCCGCACACCTGCACGCCCGGGTGAGTGCGCAGGGCTACGGCGAACTGGTAACCGAGGTGTTCAACACTTCGGACAGCTACATCGACGAAGACGCGACCTTCGGCGTGCGCGCGTCCTTGACCGTCCCGTTCGACCGCGAAGCGACCGAGGAGGAACTCGCGCGCCATCCGGGCGTGGAAAGGCCGTTCAAGATGGTCGACTTCGACTTCGTGCTTAAGCCCGTCGGTTAGAAGGAACCCCACCATGGCGCCCATCGTATGGGACGAGAGCTACAGTGTCGGCGAACCCGGCATCGACCGGCAGCACCGCCGACTGATCGACCTGATAAACGCGCTCGATAACGACGCGGACGTCGGCTTCGTTTTCGATCAACTGACTCTTTACGTCGCCTTGCACTTTCGCGCCGAGGAAGAACTGATGGCGGAAAAGAAGGTGGCAGACCTGGACGCCCACATAGGCCGGCACCGCGAATTCCAGGAATGGCTTACCGCTTCAAAACAGGCCTATCGGACCGGCGGGACCGGCGGCATCGCCCTGCGCGACAACATCAGGACCTACTTGAACGACTGGTTGCTTCACCACATCAAGGGAAGCGACCAGATAAGCTTCGGCCGAACCGGCGGCGGCCGATAACCGCCCGGTCGTCGTCGCCCTCCTCCGTACCCGGCATAGAGTTTGAACCCTTGCGGCGCAGCCTCGGCCGCCGGCCTCAGCCCTCCGGAATCTCTCCGACTTTCTTGGGAACGTGATAGCCCTTTTGAACGGCATCGCGGGACAATAGACGCTTGTACCACGACCGGACATTTGGGAAGTCGGCCAGGTCGATCTCCTGCCATTCGTAGCGCGAAATCCAGGGCCAGCAGGCCATGTCGGCGATGGTGTATTCATCGACGATGAAGTCGCGGCCTTCGAGGCGTTCGTTGAGCACGCCGTAGAGACGGGCGGCTTCCGCGCGATATCTCTCTTCGGCGTACTCCGCCTTGCCGGGATTGAAATGAACGAAGTGATGCGCCTGACCAAGCATCGGACCGAGACCGCCCATCTGCCACATGAGCCATTCGATGGTCCGCATCCTCGCCGTCGATTCTTCCGGGAGAAATTTCCCATACTTCTTCGCCAGGTACAGCATGATCGCGCCCGATTCCATCAGCTTCATACCATTGTCCTGGTCGACAATGGCCGGGATCTTTCCGTTCGGGCTGACCGCGAGGAATTCGGGCGTCTTCTGCTCGCCCTGGCCGATGTTGATTGCGTGGGCTGTGTAGTCGACGCCCAGTTCCTCCAGGAGGATCGAGACCTTGCGTCCGTTCGGCGTCGTCCAGGTATAGAGATCAATCATGTTTCAAGTGCCTCAAGTCTTTGTGTTCTGCTCGCCCTGAATCCGGGCGGCGGTGAGCGACTGTGTCGGGGTCAACGCCTCGGGGTCGACCACCAGTTCGATAAGATAGCCCGAGCGCGAGGCCCGGGCGCGGGCGAAGGCCGGCGCGAAATCCGCGGTTGTCTTGACCTTCTCCCCGGGAATGCCGAAGGCCATTGCATAGGTCACAAAGTCCGGGTTGGTGAGTTCGGTTGCGATCACGCGACCCGGATGGTTGCGTTCCTGGTGCATGCGGATCGTCCCGTACATGCCGTTGTTCACGACCAGAAAGATGACCCCGGCGTCATAGCGCGTCGCGGTCGCAAGCTCCTGGGCCGTCATCAGGAAACATCCGTCCCCGGCCAGGCACACGACCTCGCGCTCCGGCGTCTCGATCTTCGCGGCAATGGCCGCGGGCACGCCGTAGCCCATCGATCCGCTGGTCGGCGCCAGCTGGGTGCGGTAGGCGCGGTGGCTATAGAAGCGATGCAGCCAGACGGAGTAGTTGCCCGCCCCGTTCGTGACGATGGCGTCGTCGGGAAGCTCGTCCGAGAGGTGGCGCACCACTTCGCCCATGTTCAAAGGTCCCGGCCCTTCGACCGGCACTCGGAAGGCCTCGTAGTCGGCCCTCTGCTGCTGGCGCCAGTCCGCCCAGTCGGCAACGCCATGACCGGCGGGAAGGTCCCCGGCCGCCGCCAGAAAGGCCCCGGGCGAGGAAGCGATCGCGAGATCGGGCGCATAGACCCTTCCCAGTTCCTCGGGTCCCGGGTGAACGTGGACCAGCTTCATCTGGGGGTTTGGGATATCGATCAGGGTATAGCCCTGCGTCGTCATCTCCCCGAAGCGCGGGCCGACCGCGATGATCAGGTCGGTCTCTTCGGCAATGCGCTTGCGCAGGTTCGCCAGCGGCGCGATGCCGATGACCCCGACATAATTCGGGTGCCGGTTGTCGACGTAGTCCTGGCAGCGGAAGCTCGTCGCCACCGGCAGACCGAGACGCTCGGCGAATTCCAGCGTCATTCGGGCGCAGTCCGCGCTCCAGCTTGGCCCTCCGACCACCAGCAGCGGGCGCTTCGCGTCGCTGAGCAGGCTGGAAATCTGATCCATTGCGGCGGGGGTCGGTGCGCTGGCCGGCATGGGTGACGGACGCGCGTCCACTGCGGTGGTAACTTCGGAAAGAACGTCCTCGGGAAGCGCCAGGACAACTGGCCCCGGACGCCCGGAAAGCGCGACGTGCCAGGCGCGCGACAGGTATTCCGCGATGCGCCGCGGGTCGTCGATCTGGGCCACCCACTTCGCCATCTCGCCGAACATGCGTCGATAGTCGATTTCCTGAAAGGCCTCGCGCTCGATCATGTCGCGGCCGACCTGGCCGACCAGCACGATCATGGGCGAACTGTCCTGAAAGGCGGTGTGAATACCGTTGGAAGCGTTTGTCGCGCCTGGCCCGCGGGTCACCGCGCAGATCCCCGGCTTGCCGGTCATCTTGGCGTAGGCGTCCGCCATGTTCGACGCGCCGGTTTCGTGCCGGCAGGTGATCACGTCGATGCTGTCGCGGTGTTCGTAGAGGCCGTCGAGCAGGCTCAGGAAGCTCTCTCCCGGCACGCAGAAAACCTTCTCTGCACCTAGAATTCTAAGCTGGTCGGCCAGAATCTGGCCGCCGTGACGCGGTCCGGCTGTCGTCATCGGGCTTGCGCTGTCCTTGTCTTGTTTCGACATATCCCGTCCTCAAAATGTTCCGGCTTCTGCCGCCTCGAACCCGGCGAGGCCGCAGAGACGAGAACCGTCATGCCCTCGACACCCAGGTTCATCATCTATCCTATTCTGCCGCTTTGTCGGAAACCGCATGGCGTCCGCGCACCCGGATGAACAACATCACCGCGCCGCCGATCGCCATTGCCAGAGCCATGGCCGGGCGAATCGTGCCCGGCATCATGTAGACCGGATAGGCCATCGCGATCAGCAGGACATAGGGGTAATACCTGGTCCAAGCGGCTTTGCCGAGGTTCTTCTGGTAGAGCGGAAAAAGGATCGAAAAGCAGGCCAGCATCAGGAAGAACAGCGACCAGGGGCGCGACAGGAAAATTGCAATGTCGTCCGAGCGGGCGAAGACCTGGCTGAGACGCGCCTCGGCGATGGTCCCCAGCACGACGCCCAGGACAAGCGGAACAATCGGGAAACCCAAGGCCCGCATTAAAAATCCTATGACCCCGAAAATAAGCAGCGTCCACAAGTCGTAGCCGATGTTGTTCAGGGAGAAGATGCCGACCGCGCAGTAGAAAAGGATCACCGCGGTCAACATGTAGAGTTTGACCCTTGTGATCATGACAAAGCCGCGCAGGGTGACCGACTGCAGCGCCAGCATCATGAAATTGGCCACGAAGAACGCGAGGAAGATCGAGTAGGCGATCTTGGGCTCATCGGCGATGAACGAGGGGCTGGGGATGACGTCATGGATCAGCAAGGCGCCGAGCATGATCGCCGTCATGATGTCGCCCGGCAGGCCAAGCGCCATCATCACGATCAGTGCGCCACCGGCTGTCGCGTTGTTGGCCGCTTCCGGCGCGATAAT
>PJEL010004616.1_pt1 | contig 11280 bp, 8 predicted proteins | sample 1853271 | NCBI WGS metagenome assembly PJEL01 (sample SAMN08108733, study PRJNA415343) | Invertebrate metagenome, whole genome shotgun sequencing project. | host: Globobulimina | place: Sweden: Gullmar Fjord | collected 2015-08 | reverse complement strand
TGGTCTCGTGTGCCATTGCTAATTCTTGTTCAAGCATAAAAAATCCCCATCAACGTTGTTGATGGGGATTATCTGCTAACTGCAAGATCGTTCAAGTCTTCTTAAACGATCGGCATTACTCCCTGTAGAGGGGGCTTTGAACTACTGTTCGGTAACCTCGGCAAGCAAAGCGGAGGTTTCTTAATTGGCAGTTCTAATTTATTCCCATTCATCACTTCAGGATTTTGGTTCAGGATAATGTCGCCGTTACCATAATGGTTGATATTAGTGCAGCCTGATAAGGACAGTACCGCGAGTAGATAAATCACTTTTTTCATAACTCTCTTGTTTAAAAGAAAGTTAGATTTTTCAGATAATAATTACAAGTACTGGACGTAAAAAACTTCGAAGTCAGCTACGGTAACTATATGTAACAGGCATTGAATTCATATAATTTCAACATGCGATAACATAAAAACTCAACTTGTGGTTACAGCAAATATACTTTTACCCCAAAGTTTGTTATCGACTTAAGATGAACTCTTTTTAAAACTGGTATGATTATCCTAGCTAAAGTTAACAAGCATAAATTAGTTTGCCTTACCTAACTTCATTTTAAAGAGCTACACGATGCCTGACTCAGAGATTAAATGTGCAATTAAGCAGTATGCTGAAGCTTACGAACGGCTTCAGGCGCTTCAAGAAACCGAGCCTTCGATACCAGAAGGTGACCAAAAAACTGGGAGCATCGGTGAGTTCTATTCCTATCGATATTTGTCTAACACCTTTCCTAACAGCAAATTAACTTATGGTTCTCACAGTGAGAAAGGGTGGGATATTCACGTATCAGGGGCTGAGTTGAAAGTGCAAGTAAAGACGGTTTCTGCTTACTCAAAAACACGCACGATATCTCCACTTCACAATAATTGGGATGTTTTGCACATAATCTACGTCAACAAAGCGCTCCAGCCTGAAGGTTTTTGGATTATCGAAGACAACAGTTTTTTTGGTGACAAGTCATTGCTGTCTAGCAAGAAGTGTCGTCACCCCACAAATACTAAGCTGTTAGGATCTAAAGATATACCCTTTGGAAAGAACCGTATTGATGAATTACTTCAAGCTCTATAGATTTAGGGTTGGACAACTGAGCTGTTTTTGCTTCATTCTCAGTTTCAGCCCATGATTGATGCATGTTTAAATTGAAGAAGTATCAATATGAACTGAGGTATTTTGAGTCGCTTCAGCGACAATAGTTATTTAGGCTGGACACTCTAAAACGTTTAAAGTCCCATTTCTTTTTTCACTAGATTATCCGCTTACTTTAGAGCAGCATCATTTAACTTATTCAAGTTCTGTTCGTAAGTTAAGCTGTTAGCTCTTATTTCATGTTGGGATTATAGAACTGTTTGCATTCACCACCACCTAGATGTAATGTTGACGCTGCGTACCTAGACGCGATCTTGGTTGTTCAAAGTTGCCCCGCCAACACTAGGTGAACATATTATACAGTCTATAGTTCGACAATTGCTTTTGTGATTGCTTCGATTTTTGTTTGCGTACCAAGAAGCAAGCGATTTTTTATCGAGGTAAACATGTCAAATCTCAGTTCAAAAATCCGCAAAGAAGCAAAATCCCTTTCTAAAAAAGACAAATCCAAGAAGTTAACCCTGCTACAAAATGAGCTAGCTCAACAGCATGGCTTCAGTAGCTTCAAAGCTCTGATACAACATGAAAAACAGGAAGAAACGCAAAGACGATTAGACTTCGCTAAATCGGGTAATAGCCAATCTTCTGAGCACGTATACCCAACAATGGATGATGTCGAAGTCTTTATACGAGATGATGGCCTTAGAGGACTAAGAGCCTTGCGCACATTTGATGGTGGAGAGATAATTTTTGAAGATAATACATTAGTAAGCGTCAAGCTTTCTGACTTTCCGATTGCTAAGAAAATAGGGATGCCTTGGGTTTTAACAATCTACATCCTTTTAGATCGTCCTGAGTTTATAAGCGTTATGGAAGATGAACTTAAATTTCGACCAAGTAATATACCGAAGTTAGATCAAATAGATAAACTCATGATCGAAGAATTGAAGCAGAAGCCTGACATTTCTGAAGAAAAAATACTTAAAGTCTATAACCTCGTATGTACATACAACCTGCGAACCGAAGCAATAATTTCATTACCAGTACCTTGGGTCAATCAAGCATGCATTATTGCGCTAGGGCTTAGCTATGCTAATCACTCTTGTGATCCGAATGCAGAACGAGTGACATTCTCTGATAGAGATGATTTATTTTCTACAGGAATGGTGGCTAAACGCAAGATTTCAAAAGGAGATGAGATAACTTGGTCTTACTTTGGAGACTGTCAACACCGAGGCTTGAAAGATAGACAGAAAGAGTTAAAGAGAGACTTTGGATTTGATTGCCGCTGCTACCGCTGTTTTCAGGAGCGCTTTAAACTAAACAAACATTAGTAAATATCAAATAGGTAGCGCTACATTCAACCTAATCTAAGATCTGCCTGTTCAAACATAACTAAGATCATGTGCGTTAGTTTTGCTTCATAACTAACGCATTATTACAACTATATATCAAGTGTTTGGATGCAATAATACTCAAAATTTCCATCGCTTATTCAAGAGCTAAAAAGGAATATCACCAAGGGAATACCGAGATTAACTTTCGAGTAAATAGGATATAGAACTATGTATTAAAATAGCTCTCCTCTAGTGAACACAAATGATTAGCGAACACGTTTTTGTCCACAGATGTGTTGCAAATTTACTGCTAGCAAGTTTTTGTATCTTTCCTTTTGTAAGCCTCGATAACATTGATTTGGCCTGCCTCGACACATCGCGCAAAGTGTATCGAGTGACTCACTCGGGAAAAACGTCAGAATAACTCGCCCATTTGGGAAAAACGTCAGAGTAACTCGTCCGTTTGGGCAAAACGTCAGATTAACTCGCCCATTTGGGAAAAATATCAGATTAACCCATCATTGAGGAAACGAGGTAAGTCTCGTGTCCGATAGCTAGTTTCAAATATTAGAAATTATCCGAAAAATCAGAATACCCTCAAACGTTTTCGCGTATGTCCCTCCTAGATCCACTTTGATTAGTGATGGTGGATGTAAATATCATCTATAGCTTTGTCCGCCGACTACTTTGAAAAATCTCAAAAAAACAACTCATTGATAAAAAACGACAAGCAGAACATTTCATATTAAACCATTAATAATATTAGTAATTTCATATTTGTAATTTGCTTTTTATGGCTATAAGCTGACCTCAAATAGAAGAGTAGCTACTAGCTGCCTAAGTGCAATTAACGTGGAAACTAGCAATTCAACATTGGTTAATGTCATCATCGACAAATTCATTGAAAGTCGTGTACATACCGTCGCGCCTTCAACACTCAGATCGGACAGATGTAAGGCGGGAAAACTCAAAAAACACTTGAAGAAACGTTTGATAACAGAGATTAGGCACAGTGATATTCACGACCTAATTACCTCATTTCACCGACGCTACAGTAATAAATCGATCAATGAATTCCTCATTATTCTCAGAGCAGTATTCAAGCGTGCCATACGCGATGAAATCATTGAGCGTGACCCGATGGACGGAATTGAAAACCTAACTGTCACGAATAAAGAACCAAATCCATTCACCAAGTCTGAAATCAAAAAACTGAATGACGCCACCTCCGAATGTTCTAGTGGAAAAAATGCTGTGCTGTTAAATATACTAACAGGTCTCCGAATCAGTGAGTTATTAGCACTAGCTTGGGAGGATATCAATTGGCAACGTAAAGAGCTGTATGTTCGTCGTGCAAAAGTCTTGAACGATTATAAAGTTCCGAAAACACAAGGCTCAGTTAGAACGGTAGAACTTAATGAACTGGCAATAATGCTTCTGAAAGAGCAATTAAAATGCACTGGGTCAAAACGGGAACGAGTACTATCTCTATTGCAAATCGATAATAAAACTTGGACAAAAGAAAAAGTCCGTTTTGTGTTTTATAACTGCAATACGAACCAACCGTTCTTAAATGCTAAACAATTTAGCAAAACTTTCTTCACTCCTTTTCTGAAAAAAGCAGAAGTTCAGCATCGTGGTGTTGGTCAGTTACGTCATACTTATGCCAGTCAAAACTTGACGGCAGGAATCAGCAAAGAGTGGCTTGCTGGTCAAATGGGGCACACAGGAACCCATATGATCGATAAGCATTACGGTCGCTGGATGCGAGCTGATGCCCCTGATTATGCCAACGCTGCTGCCAATCATCTTGCCGATGTACTTGGATATTCTGAAGCTATATCCGTTGAGGTACCCTCTGATGTATCACAAGATGTGCTGACGCTAGCGAGTGCTCTGCAAGATAAGCCTGAACTAAAAGCCCTTATTCAGGGCGTTATGGGAGGTGCTTTATGAGTATTCTCCTCCCTGCCATATGTGGCATTGTCAGTGCCACATATGACAATACCGTTGCCAAATTTGGCACTAGTCGTGCCAAAGTCGCTCACTTGAAAAGTGGGACGCGACAGCAACCCGATGCGCTCCCGTCACACTTTTGCTTCGCAAAAGATGAACGTGAGCTACGGGCAAGAGAAGTCTCTCTTGACTCTCGATGTACCTGCCCTCTGGGGAGGTCAGAATGAACCAGAATATCCGTCAATTTTGTGGTAAGTATAACTACAAATCCCAGTCAGAGAGTCGCCTTAAATGTGAAGCATCGCTCAAGCATTCGCTCAGAATAACCTCCACTCTCGCAGATTCACAGGCAAAGGCTAAACCAACTAAAAAGCTGGAATGGAATGAAGCACTATCAGCTAACAATCTTATCTGGTGTAACGGCAAGTTATCGCAATTAGATACGTGGTCGGAAGAGACGCGTATGGAGCTGTTATATCGTATTGCACCTGTTCCGCGTATTCATAATCAGAGAAAACTTCAGACTCAGCATCGGCAATACCAACTGAAAATGAAAAAGGCGATTACCAGTGAATTGAAAAAGGACAATAACGAAGCTGCTGAGTTTCTTCAGGTCGTTCTTGATACTGATGGTCATGTCTCGTATTCCAAAATAGAGAGGTTTGGAAAACTCAACATGCAACGGAAAAAGCAGCGGATTAAAATGCTGGAGACCTATCTGAACGCGCACAACCAGGTTCATCGCCGTGCACCAACGAATGCTGTTTATTTACAGGAAGGCATCTTAAAAGTACCTCATCAATGGCAAGTGGGCTCAGATACCGTAAGTCTGAAAGAGTACATTGAACTTACGCGCAAGTTCCTGACTCATTATTTTCCACAATACCAAATTGAGGCCATTATTGGTCACGATGATGAGCGGAGTGTTGAGCAAGATACAGGTTGCCACCCACACTACTTTCTTTCGGGGCGGAATACTGAAACAGGTGAGTTCGACCTGCACAAACGGCAGATACAGGTAGTAAATGAGTACATCAGGCACGTGTATTCAGTTGACGGTTTCTTTCCTAAAGACAGCAAGCTCAGCCGTGAGGAATCACGGGACTTTGGGCGCTTTTTTCAAAAGATGGTAAAAGACTTTGTAAATGAGCACCTGTTTCATGCCAAAGGTCTCAATGTGGCGTTTGCGCCAGAGACTGAACGACAGTCAGAAAGACGGCAAGAAATGAACAGAGAGGCCAGTCTTCCTAAGTCCGAACGCAGCTACAACTATCACACGCATCAGTTAGAACTGATTCAAGACAAGATTGACCTGACAGAGAAGCAGCACGTTAATTTGGTAAATAAGCAGAAAAAAGTTGAGCAGGAGCTGACCTTGCTGACTAATAATGCCATGCAAGAGCAGATTAGGTTAAGTCAGCTACAGGTTGAGCGAGATACGGTGCAAATAGAAGTATCTGACCTTAAGACGGAATCATCTAGGCTGACCTCCCTCAGCCAAAACTTAATACAGGCTCTGGTGCCAAAACTGGTTGATATTTTTAAGAAAGTACTACTTTCTATCAATGCCAAAGATAAAGGTGTGATGAAAAAGCAAAGCGAATATCTAGCCTCTGCCTTGAACTCCACGTTAGACCTGCCACCTGAACTGGCAGATAAAATGGCAGGTGAGATTGCTCTGCTGCAAGAATCCGATAACCAGTTAACAAGCCAGAGCACCGATAAAGCACCAAAATAAGTAAGTTAACTGACTTACTTTATTAACTCAGGAAAACAAGCGTCTAGAAGAGCAATTAGCAATGCCTATTACAAACTGAGTAGCCATTCACTCGGTGTCATTTCACTAACATGGCGGAGTTCTTAAAATTTAGACCGTTTTTTAAGAATTCTTAATTCGGTTAAGAATTGCTAAGAATCCAAATTACTCGCCCCGATCGTTCCCACATCCTCTGATTTGGTAATTACGATACGACAGAATCGCTTGGTGAGCATAAATGCTGTCCCCTATTGCTAACTAGCATGTGCCTCAAACTTATTTAGAGTTAATATTCCAATGCCAGCGCGTGGAACGCTAAATCGAGTCATTTCATGCCTTAATACTGAGTTATCAGTCACTTTTCGTTATTTCACTCTTTAATGCAATCAATCTCACATGTCAGTATAATATCTCGGGTTTCATTTTGTGTGCATTGAAGAGCTATAGTCAGTCCTCAATGGCAATGATTCTCACCCAAGAACAACGAATTTCAGTTAACGCAAGGTTCTGCTAAATGAGCGAAAAATATAACAAATTCAAGAAAGGTTCAGAGTGGAGAAAGTGGGACTTACACTTACATACGCCTTATACAAACCTAAATGGTAGAAGCTTTAACTCCAGTGATAAAGATTTTATTCAACGACTGAAAGATCAGCAAATTGCAGCGGTTGCTTTGACTAATTACTTCTTCTTCAAAGAAGAAGAGTATGCACTTCAAGAAAAGCTAAAAGCAGAGGGCATAGCTGCTTTTTTAAACCTTGAATTACGAGCCTCATACACAAACAAAGAAGAACAATGTTGTGATATTCACATAATTTTCAGTGATGATGTAAGCAAGTCAGAAATCGACATTTTCCGTACAAAATTACATCTCAATGTTGATGGTTCTGAAAAAATGGCAATACATTTAGAATCTAACGAATTAAACAAAGCCACGGTAGACTTTAAACATCTACTAACTGTTTTGAATGACTCAACACTTCGATTAAAAGATAGACACTTTCTTGGTTTTCTATCAAGAGGTCATGGTGATGGGCGTTCAAGCAGTAACTTCGAAACATTGTATGAGAATTGCGACTTCCTGCTTCATTCTTCTGATGAGGAACATAATCTCAAAAGAGATAGAGAATTTTGGTTGCAAAATGGGCGACCGCTTTATCAAAGCAGCGATGCCCACAATTTTGAGTCTGTTGGGGGAAAGTTTAGTTGGATTAAGGCTGACACGACTTTCGAAGGATTAAAACAAGTGATGTATGAGCCAGAAGAGCGAATATCATTGCTTGAAAATAAACCTGATTACAAGCAAAGCTATCACCTAATTGATTCAATTGAACTTAATGATGAAACGTTATGGTCTGGCAGAATAGAGTTCAATGAGAATCTAAATGCGATAATCGGTGGGCGTTCTACTGGTAAATCATCTCTTTTGTCTACCATAGCTCGAAAGTTAGGGAGTAAGAATTCAACCGAATCGAAGAATTATGAATTTATTACAGATGTCCTACCTAACATAAGCATTAACTGGAAAGATGGTGAAACTGACCTTAATCGAGATATAGAGTTCTTCCCTCAAAGCTACATGAACACGCTTGCATTCGATGATGATAAGCGAAATGAGTTGGTTGAGAATATCGTCAAAAAGAAAGATTCTGATGATGTTTTAGGTAATCATAGCAGATTCATTATTGAACAAAAGTCTGTTCAAGAAAGGCTTATATCTGAGATTTTTAGAACAAAAGATGAAGTAGACGCAAAATCGACGGAACTTTCTGAACTTGGTGATAAGTCTGGTGTTAGTAGTGAAATTGACCGACTAAATCAAGAATTAGCTCAGTATCAAAGTGATTTATCAGAAGATGAGTCTGTTGAGTATGAATCGACTAGCAGTGAATTAGCAGATCTTAACCTTAAACTTGATCAGAATAAAAAATATGGAAGTGAACTATCTGATTTAAAAGGTTTTGATTTTTTTACTCTCTCAGATGAAGAGTGCTCAAAAAAATTAACACACCCAGTTTTTGGTGATTCACTCTTGGAAAAATTCACTGAACTTAAAGCTACGTTCGAAAATGAGTGGAAAGAAGCAGTAGAGAATCATGAAAACTTTCTTAAAGAAGAGGAGGAGTCTCAGTCTGTTAAGAGAAGCGCTCTTCAAGCGACTGAAATCTACAAGAAAGGGCAAGAGCATCTTAGTAAGAATGTAGCAGCTCAAGATCTAGCATCAAAACTAAAACTTGAAAAAATTAAGCTTACTGAAATAGAAGAGAAAGCTAATGAATTTGATGAGTTTCAAACAAGACTAAATTCTGCAATTGATAAATTAGCAGAATCACATCAGCAACTTAAAGAACATGCTAAAAGCCTTTCTGATGAGCTTTGTTTTGAACATAGTGATTTGGCGATTACAGTAACTTGTCCTGTTGACCGAAAAGCAATTGAGAAGATACTTGAAGATCAATTAAATCGTACAAAGCACAGAGATTATATTGCCTCTTATGTTGATAATTATCATGCTAACCCAGAAGAAAGTGTCAAAGTTCTTGTCGGTTTATCAATAAGTGAAGGGTTATCTTTTAAGGGAAGTCATACTGCTCAATCATTACTAAATCAAACGCTGTGTATTAATACATACAAACAAGATTATGAACTTACTTATCAAAACGATACTTTTAATAGCATGTCCCAAGGTAAACAAGCATTCGTAATCCTTAAGTTACTATTAGAGTTTAACGAAAAAACTTGTCCTGTGTTGATCGATCAACCAGAGGATAGCCTTGATAATAGAGCTATTTACAACGAGCTTGTGATGTACCTCAAACAAAAGAAAAAAGAACGACAAATCATTTTAGTAACACATAATCCGAATGTTGTTGTAAGCGCTGATGCAGAACAAATCATTGTTGCAAACCAACATGATCCAAAAGCAAAGAACACTTCAGATAAGAAATTCCAGTATGTTACGGGGGGGATCGAACATTCAATGCCAAAAAGTTCTGGGATAGAAGAAATGCTATATTCTCAAGGGATTAGAGAGCATATCTGCGAGGTCTTAGAGGGAGGTGAAGATGCATTCAAGAAACGTGAGCAAAAATATCAGCTAAACAGCTAATGTCTCTAATTTGATATAGCAATGGTGGTAAATAATTTGCTTACTGCCAATAACTTTACCTGAAAAATAGAAATTTAACCTGCAATCTCTACTTTTCACGAAAAGTTGTGCTAGTCAATTAATCAAATCTTATGACCCTAATGAGTTAAATTTTTCATTACGGTAATTATTATTGGAGTTTTACTTTTGTTTGAATGGTTGTTAGATGCATTTAGTACCCCGACAGGTAAATCACAATTCATCTCGATTTTTGCTTCCTCATGTGTCGCCATATTTGTTCTTATTTTAAATCAGAGATTTACGAATATCAGAGAACGAAAGAAAGTACATGTTGAAAAAATAGAAGAGCTTTATTTGGCTGTTATTGAATATTTGGAGGCTTGTGATGACCTAGTTACCGATATTCAAAGAAGTACCTACAGAGAACAGGAAACTGGCTATCACCGTTACAATGAAGCAACGTACGATAGAAGGGAATCTTCGATTATTAAAATTGAAATGCTATGTGGTTTGTATTTTCCAGAAGTTACATTTGACCCAAATGACTATTGTATATCAAAGATTCCTGCATTTTGGGCGGCAACAAGTGGACAATTTGCTAGAAAAGAAGTAAGCGGTGAGCAAGTAGTTAAGGAGTCTAGAGCGCATATTGATGAGGCTTCTAAGGAGCTAAAAGGAATCTGTCGTAATCTAATGAAATCGAAGATGCTATAAAGTATGTTAAACGATTTCTAGCATTCTGAGGCTACAACTATCAAACTAAACGATTGATTTGGAAGTGTTTACAAGATATTTCAGTACAAAGGATTATGCGGTGTAGGTACATAATTGTTGCAATCAAGAGGCGACGTTTTAAATGTCTGAAGACGGTAAAAATGAAGAAGAAAAGCAATTCTCTCGTATCATGTATGAAAATTCAAAGGTTCTTGAAGATTATGGCGAAAAAGCAGATCGGTTATTGCAGTCGATTCAAAAGAATTTTGAAAATGACTATACTTCTTTCTGTGTCGGTTTTGGTACATTAGCTGTCATTGCAAGCATTTCTCTTGTTGTACTTGGTAAATCCGAAACCTTTGCAATGATCCTGTTAGTAATGGGGTTTCTTTCTGTTATTTCTGGGGTCGTACTTAGAAAACTTGTTACTAAACAAAAGCTCGAAGGGCTTCCAAAAATTTTAGAGTTTGAAAAAGAGCAAGCTAGAACTCAACAAAAAGAAAGATTGTATGCCCGCTTGTGGCTTGACGGTAAACCTAAAGGACTCACTGACGAGCAACTTACCCTTTTGCTTACTGATAATACTACCTCAGCCCAAGCAAAAGACAGTGATTAGATTTCGCCTTCGCGCATAAAAATTTGAGACTTTAAGATACTTTTACTAAATTACGCAAATACTCTAAGAAGGTTCTGTCCAAAAGTGTGTCTGCACTCAGTTTTAGGGACAAAGTTAACTAACTTAACAATCGTATATATCTTGACGATCAATGGTGAAGTAAGGTTTAATCTGTACAATACAAACGATTAAAATGATTTTCGAACATAACGACAACTCATTGTAAAATAAGTATTTAATTTTTTAGTGGTTGGGTTCAAATCCCTATCCCTCCACCACCATTGAAAAGCCCGCTGAGAAATCAGCGGGCTTTTTTCTTATCTGTTTCAAATCATTATGTATCAGCCAAATATTTACACATTCATTTAATTCACTTGCGGATACTGACAGAGTTTCCTAAATCATCTCATTAGGCTGTTTGCTAACAAGGTCAATAGAAGCTCTTGGATAAGCAAAGTAGAGCTGATAATAGCCTACATGGCGCTAAATAAGAGGTAATTTGATGTGTGGAGAAGGTTACTTACTAAGTAACTTTATGGTGTTCAGAACCTTCTGTACCAGTTGTTCACTTAGTCGATTTTTCTTACCTTAAACTCACTCGTTAACACTGAGTCATACTCCTTTCCTATGTACTTGGTATTGAAGATACTTTTGTGATGCTCTGTCT
>PJEL010004614.1_pt1 | contig 11284 bp, 10 predicted proteins | sample 1853271 | NCBI WGS metagenome assembly PJEL01 (sample SAMN08108733, study PRJNA415343) | Invertebrate metagenome, whole genome shotgun sequencing project. | host: Globobulimina | place: Sweden: Gullmar Fjord | collected 2015-08 | reverse complement strand
CTACAATGAAATTCTACCTAGAAGCGTTCCGGTCAACGATGGCGCGTTGAGTAAATTCTTGCAAAATACAGCCATACCCGTGACCAGTTGGTAATTAAAAGTAATATTTACATATAAATGTAGACATTGATTCAATCAATCACGAAGCACACAGAAACTGTAGAGTACTTTAGAAGAAATAAAGCAGCTCTGTTGAAAAGTCGTTGGCCAGTTTCAGGGGTCGTGCAATTCTGGGAGAATTTCTCTGGTACACGTTGAAACACAAATATCAAGTACGAAAAAAAAAACCAAAATGCCGCCTTCACTATTGAAAAGACACATGTTTTCGTTCGGTTCCAACAAGGCTGAAAGGAAGGACAGTGTTGTGAGGAGTTCAGCCTGGCCTAGTTCAGATCCGGTGGAAAGCGAGACGAAAGACTCGCTTGAGGGTTGCTTCCTGGAAGATAAAGGTTCAGCTGTTAAAAAGGCTGGAAGGCGTGGAAAGGATGTGGTCGTGCACGCTGAGGGAAAACAAGGCAAGGATGTGATGTTTCATCATGGTGATGATGACGATGATGTGCTTATTAAAGCAATGAGGGAGGATAGTGATGAACATGATAGTGTATGGTTGACAGAAGGGGGTGTGGATGAAGAAGGGATGCGGGAAATCTCGTCAGAAGCTGTGAATGTGCTTCCATCCATTGGAGCACTGGAGGAGACCTTGTTTACGGATACAAACACTGAATCGTTGATTCGATTGGTGCGACAATTGCACGAGGAAGATGAAGAAATTGATCCATCTATCCTGATGGATAAAGGTATGGAATATTATGCTCAGCCTGCCGCTGTGGATACTCACAGTTTGTTAAAGGCAGCAACTGCATCCAAACTGGGAGAGTTTGAGGACAAGCTCGAGAGTATTTCCAAAGTCTTGAACACGATGGTGTCAGAAAGCCTACCGGAAAACTCTATCAAGGAAAACCTGTCAAGTTTGGAACGGCGGGTAGGTACCATGGAGACGGCTATGACTATTTCAATGACGAATCAGGACACACGACTCTGTGCCTTGGGGCATGTAGTGGAAGGTTTGCGTGAGGAGTTGGAGGCTATTCGGAAATCATGTCGTATCATGGATATTAAATATGACAGATTAGTCAATCGACTGGATGCATTGAGCTTTGGTGTCGTCTCAAAAGAAGAGGAGGAGGAGGAGAAGGATAGGCACCACCATGCAGATGTCATCAAGAGAGCATTCATCCTTCTCTTGAAGAATATTGGCATGCCTCTCCTGACTGCTCTCATCGCCCATCGTCATATGTCAAAGAAATCTTAAATCTCTCTGTATTGAAATACAATCTACCGTGTAATACAAAAAACTGCTATGAGGATGCTTTCTCATCATCATTATTGTCACTTGTGTCAGATCCATCTGATGACACAGAGGGTGAGGTGCTAGACTTGTGTACTTGTTCGACGTGAGGGTTTGATATATCATCTTCATCAATGCTTGGTTCCTGCCGAGGTACAGGTGTTGAAGATGTCGAGTTCCAGACTTTGAAAACTTGTTCCACAGACTCTTCAGAATCCCTAAATACTGCTGCTAACAGACACACATACATGTACACCTTCTGCTGGGCTGCGACTTTTATGCTCTTTCTTCCTGGCCCGGGTCTAACGATTGTATCAATACATGTACGAGAACTGCGATGTTCAAGCTCGGCAAAGGTCTTTGCTGGATCATTCCCTTGTTGCTCAGCCAGTATCAGATTTATCAATGCCAAACCAACCTGATGAAGGCTAGGACTTTGTTCCAGCGCTTGCAACGCATAATCACGCCTTGAAAATCTGTAATTAATCGAATGTTCTACTGTGGAGACAGCTTGTAATTCTTCATCCACGCAGATCCGCGCCGTTCCAGGCCTACAGTAGTATACAATTCCTTTGGAAATTGCATTGAGAATAAATAAACCCAGAGGGATCACAATGGCTGCCAGCAAGAGATTAAAAACAGTGCGTGCAACAGCAGGAGTGTGGTATTTTTTCAGGGCAGGAATCTTGTGAGACGCGCGTGAAACGAATGCCTCCAAGTACGTCACCATGTCTGCCTTTAGCAAGCTTCCTCGTTCATGGGCAGAAATAATCTTCATCTTCAACTGCAAACTCTGCTTCTCCGCAAATACCAGTAGGCTTTGTCGATACTTTTTTATAGAAGTATGACGAAAGAGAACCGAATCTGCTTTCAAGGCTACTGGATGCAATACTGCATTCACAGTTTGTTGTGCATGCATGAGGAACCCACAAATCTGGCCCTTGAAATACAGTTTTGTCTCTTGCAACATCTCATACAAATATTCAAACAATGGCTGCACAGAGGACTGATACGTAATAAATATATTTCTCTGTATCCTTTCAACCACATTGCGTAACCAGTATGGCAAAATTTCCTTTTCGTGCTCTTCCCTCAAACTTTCATATTGCAACCGCGAATCGAGTGACTCCAGCAAGCTGTTGAGGGCTGTTTTAGTTGCATTCAACTCATTACGACTTGCTTCTAATGCAGAAACAGAGCTTGCCAATTCGTTCTGCACCCTGGCGAGATCCTTCTGTACAACTTTCAAGGTCTGTGCATCTTTCTCAACTGCTGTCATTCTAATCTTGGCCAAGTCAAGTTCATTTCTTGTACTCCGCAGAGATTCTTCCATGGTAGCATATTCCTCCAATTTAATCCGCTGTTGTTCCACTTGCTTGGCAAGTTCTTCGTTTTTCTTCTCGTTGGACTCTGTAAACATAAGACACTGCTCTGCCTGGTCCCTGTATGCAAAGAGGTCCCGTTTTATCAGTGAACAGTCCTCTTTCCGAGTATCCCTCTCCAAAGCATGGTATTTCTGCATAGCCTCATTCAGACTTGATTCCGTCAGATGCAAGTCTACCAGTATATTCTCTGCTCGCAGGGTACAACGTTGCAACTCTTTTTCCAGGGACGCTACGTTGTCCTTCTTCTTGTCCACCGCTGCAAGTTTCACGTGAGCCTCATCCAAGCTCTTCTGACATTCGATTTCTGATCGTATTTCACCTTTCAATGTCTTATAGTCGGACATTACCCTGTCATATTTAGTTTGTAGAGAGTCCCTTGAGTCTTCCAACTCGATAACTCGTTCTCTAAGTTTTGTCATCGAGGACTCTGCGACCACCACCACATGAGTGGTTGATAATCCACTACTATGAAGTATAAAAAGATAAATGTAACACAAAAGTAGTCGGTTCATCGTATACCCTCCAAGAAAAGATTGACGGTTGTTGTAAACCGACGTGGACCTTTCCAGGTTCCAGAGCGACAATGAAACACAAAGATTTCAATAACAACTATATATGTATTATTATTTTGTAAATAAAATGATGAATGTACATGTGCAACGTCGCGATCAAGGGTCGGCTGTTCTACAAACCAAACCTGAAGAACATGCCCTTGATACCTTCTGGATCAACATCAAAACCAAGTTTTTTGTAAAACGATACGACTTGTGAGTCTGCAAACAGTGTTATATTGCTGATCTCTCTCTGTAATAGTGATCGAACCATGAGTTCTAAAAGGGCCTTACCCAGCCCCAAACCCTGAAACTCTGGATCAACCATGACATCCCAGATTGTTGCATTAAAGGCACCATCTGATGTACAACGTGCTGACCCAATTAACCTTCGTTTCTCAGGGGGGCATCCTCGTTCTTCCAAGGTAATAGACGAAACAAGGAAACTATTCTTGAGGGCAGCATCAAGTTTTTCTTGAGGCCTTCTGGGCCATTGTATCTTATCACAGAGTATCTCTACGCTCGCAGCATCTACTAGGCCACCATTCCTATACACTATATCATATTCTTTACCAGAATCATCCGTCCAGGTGGTAATGACGACCTCATCAACTCCCTGGTTCGACCAGTCCCTGTCTGGCCCTGTTTCCACTTCAGAGTACTGATCATCCGCTCCTGCGCTCTTGTCTCCACCAAACAGATTGAAAAATCCATATGTTTTATGTCCATGCTGCAAATGTCGCATCTGCATTCTCCCAGAGGGACGAGGTGAAAAAGAGGGACGAGGGAAGGAAGGACACAAGTCCCTTGATGAGAGATTTCCTCCACCGATTCCACTTCTATTCGAGAATGATGCCATATTTTCTGAATGTTTTACAAGTATCGTTCTGATCGGGGATGGTTGGAGAACAAGAGCTCTGGCAGCATTTTACTTTTTTTTGACGTTTTACTAGATTTTTTCTCGAACTCATGAGGACGAGCCACCTGGCCGTGCATGCATTATGAATAGACAAAAATAGAATTCCATACAGAAAATGTATGGGGATCGAGACCCAAATCTCCCACTCGGGAGTCGTGGAGATGGCGTGTTTGATTCCATTTCGAGGTGCATTACATTTGACAGGAAGAACTTTGGAAAGGATATAGAGATATTCGAGCGTGCTCTTGAATATGCAAAGAATATGATAGGTAGTGGTATGTACATCTGTTTCTGCGTCGGAGAGTGAACGTGTGACTCACAGCCCTGTTGTTGTCTCTTTGTGCAGGTGCTGTACCTCTGTCTTTGTCCTCTGAGAGTGATGACGACGACAGAGATGATAGAGATGGTGTCTCCAAGTCTCACGAAGAAGGGGATGATGTGAAAACTCAAGATCCATTTGAAAGGGCCAATGTTATCAGAAAGAGGAATAAGATCAAAGTGTCTGGATCTGCTCCACCTGCTCCTCTCACAAGTTTTGATCATTTGCTTGGAAAGGAGGAAGAGCAAGCGTTGTTGAATACGAAACGATTGATATTCAATATAAAGAAGGATTTTGAAACACCGACTGCAGTACAGAAACAGTCCATCCCTGCCATGTACAATGATGGACGTGAACTCATGGTCGTTGCTCCGACAGGAAGTGGTAAAACCTTGGCGTTTTTGATACCTCTGATTATGCGAGTCAAGAAACAGAAAGCAGAGTTTCCTGATGTCAAGGGAGTTCGTGCCCTCGTCCTATCTCCCACGAAAGAATTGAGCATGCAGACTGGCAGAGTATTGATGCCATTGTTACCTGGGCTGAAGATCCGTTGCAGTGTGTTATCAAAGGCCACCGCTGCTGGATGCGATTTTAACAACAAGGTCGACATATTGTTAGCAAATCCGTTACGGTTGGAATCTATGGCAAAAGAGGGGAAGATTGATTTGAGCACTGTGGAGACATTGGTGCTGGATGAAGCTGACAAATTATTTGACATGGGCTTTTCCGAGCAGATCGATGCATGTATGCATTCTTGCACGCATCCAAATATCGTGAGAAGTTTATTTAGTGCGACTCTTCCCGAGTCTGTAGAAATTCTAGCGAGATCCGTGCTACGAGACCCTCTGCGAATTACAGTAGGAGAGAGAAATATCTCTGCAACATCCGTACACCAAAAGCTCTTGTTTGTAGGTAGAGAGAATGGTAAACTTCTCGCTATCAGACAGCTTATACGGGATGGACTTCGCCCACCAGTACTTGTATTTGTAAATACAAAAGAAAAGGCAAAGCAGGTCCATAGGCAACTGATGTTTGAGGGCGTTCATGTTGATTCTCTTCATGCATCTCAGAGCCATGCTGCTAGAGAAAAGGCCGTGGAAAAGTTCCGAGAAGGTTCCACGTGGGTACTTATTGCAACTGATTTGGTTGCTAGAGGATTAGATTTTGCTGGTGTGGAGACGGTGATCAATTTGGATTTCCCAAATTCCACAATTGACTATGTACACAGGGTGGGAAGAACGGGTAGAGCTGGGAGCCAGGGAAATGCAGTCACCTTTTTTACAGAGGATGATGTTGACAAGCTCAGGGGCGTCGCCAATGTTATCAAAGCAGCAGGTGGAGAGGTAGAACCATGGATGCTGAAACTGAGAAAGGTTCGTAATAGACATAGGAAGCGAATGCCCTCCCAGGATGATGATCATGAGAAGAATGCCAAAAAGAAAAAGCCAACATGACGCCATGCATTTCTTTTATCACAGAATTTGTCATCTATTCTATACAATGTTAAAGATACCAATTAACTCTATGTTTTCTAGGAAAACAGAGGAGCCTGACCGTGACGCGGCTGGGATTCCATATGCTTCTCGACAGGACATCCAATCTCTGCGGTCAGAATATGAGCAAAAGACCAGAGATGCACAGGATCCTAGCCTTGAATCATGCTTTAAGTACGTAAATATGTACATGTAGTCGGCTCTAGTGTACATTGTATCATGTTTTGTGTCGTTGCAGTTACTGTTGGGCTCTGGTTCACTCTAGAGATGGTGACAAGGATGTGAGTCTGGGTTTGAACCTCATTCGCGCATTGTTATCTCAACATAATAGGTCAGATATGGTTAGCAGGAGAGAGTTGTTGTATCTTCAGGCAGTAGGGCAGTATAGGAAGGGAGACTATTTGCAGGCACGAAGTACCCTTCAGGGTTTGGTAGAAAGTCATCCTGACTTTCGGCAAGCAGAAACGCTGTTGGATTACGTAGAGAATGAAATAGTGAAAGAAGGACTAATTGGTATAGGAGCAGGAGCAGCAATACTTGGGGTTGTTGGAACCATTGCAATTGCCTTTGCAAGTGGAAGAAAGCGCTGAAATGGTATCGAATACGACATTGCCCCATAGACTGATGATGGTAGATCCACAAAAAAGAACGACATGCTACTAGTACAATCGTGATAGAAAGAAAGTAAATCCTATACGAATGGTTTAATCTGATTGAAGAGTTTTGCACGAGTCTATTCTCAATCATTGAGATCCAGTGAGTCCATGCTCTCATCAGGGCTGGGGTTTGCCTCGAGACTGTCATACACTCCTTGTCGACGTTTAATCTAAATCATATACATTTCTTAATACATTAAACCATAATTTAAACAAAATTCCCCAGAGGAATACCGTCGATACTGTGTTTAATGTCCGTTTCATCCGGTCACGCAATCGGCTTGCGATCAAGTCACAGGACAGTAGCGGTGCAGAGTATCTCTCACTCGAAACCTCAGCGTTTGGCAAGTAGTTGTGGTATTTCAAGTAGATCTCTATTCAGGTCTGGTGGTCAAAGGTCCAGAATAGTAAGAGTTTGTGCAAGGTCAGATCCCTCTCAACGCATCGTCATGACAGCAACCGACGAGTCCAACATTGGATTGATTGGATTGGCCGTCATGGGTCAAAACCTTGCTTTGAATATAGCAGAAAAGGGATTTAAGATATCGGTGTACAATCGGTCATCTGAGAAGACAGATGCTTGTGTGTCTAGGGCTCAGAAAGAGGGTCTCGGTGAGAACCTGAAAGGCTTCAAGGAGATGAAAGATTTCGTCATGTCCTTGGAGCGTCCCAGGAGAGTTATCATTCTCGTTAAGGCTGGAGCACCTGTCGATGCCACGATTGCCTCGCTCAGTGAGTACATGGAGCCAGGAGATATCATCATTGATGGAGGAAATGAGTGGTATGAGAACACTGAGCGCAGGCAAGCTGCATTAAAAGAGAAGGAAATCATCGAGATTGGAATGGGAGTGTCAGGTGGAGAGGAAGGTGCTCGTCGTGGACCAGCGATGATGCCTGGAGGGGATATAGAGGCATACAAGTACCTGGCACCAATTGTGGAAAAGGTTGCTGCCCAGACAGATGATGGAGCATGTGTTACCTACATAGGTCCAGGAGGTTCAGGGAACTTTGTGAAAATGGTACATAATGGAATTGAATATGGGGATATGCAGCTGATTGCTGAAGCGTACGATGTCTTGAAGACTGTTGGAGGCCTCACGAATGAGGAACTTGGACAAGTCTTTGATGCATGGAACAAGAGTGAACTCGAATCCTTCCTCGTTGAGATCACTGCCTCGATCTTTAAGAAGAAAGATGAATATGCAGATGGGTTTTTGGTGGATAAAGTCCTCGATAAAACTGGAATGAAGGTATGTTGTTGTTGGAAAAGAAAAAAAAAAGTAGTTTCAGCTCATGGACTCGAACCATGGACCTCGGGGTTATGGGCCCCGCACGCTACCACTGCGCCAAGCTGAACGCTGGTTAGCTGCGCCCGATGCTACTCGGACGGGTGTAATGCAATTGGGCATTTTTTTGCTAGCCTAGTCCGGATTCGCGGGCGCCTGAAAAAATAATCCTGAAATTCTTTCATCATACGTGTCTATATATTTGTATTTTTGCAGGGCACAGGAAAGTGGACAATCCAACAGGCTGCAGAGATGTCCGTGGCAGCTCCAACGATGGCGGCAGCCTTGGATGCCAGATTCCTGTCTGGCCTCAAGGATGAGAGAATGCATGCTGAGGGCACCTATGCATCCTTGGGTGTAGCTCCAGCTGGTGACCTCAGTGCACAGGTGGATAAAGCTCAGTTGATTGAAGATGTAAAGGCAGCCTTATATGCTTCAAAGATTTGCAGTTATGCACAAGGGTACAATATAATCAGGGCAAAGAGCGCTGAACAAGGATGGGGCATTGATCTTGGAAGTTTGGCTCGCATCTGGAAGGGAGGCTGCATTATCAGGGCTGGGTTCTTGGATCGAATCAAGCAAGCATATGAAAGAAATCCAGATTTGAATAATCTTCTCGTGGATCCCGACTTTGCAAAGGATCTGGCCGACCGACAGGATGCCTGGAGACGTGTTGTCAGTCTGGCTGTGACCTCTGGTATCGGTGCACCAGGCATGACAACCTCGTTGAGCTACTTTGATACGTATAGAAGAGGGAGAGGTAATGCAAACCTTGTTCAAGCCCAGAGAGATTTCTTCGGCTCTCATACGTATGAGCGTGTTGACAAGGAAGGATGGTTCCACACAGTCTGGGACGAGTCATTTGGCTCAAAGGACAGCATTACTACATCTGGGTACAATCAGTAGTCATACTCTTCCCTCATTATCAAAAGTATACCATACAGAATATAATATAATGTAATATACTTACAATTCACCGCAATCTTTGATGACCACTGGCTTGACAGGGCGGTCCATTGGTCCAGTCTGTGTTGCTTCAATAGCAGACACAACATCCATGCCCTCCACGATTTCTCCAAAGACAGTGTGTCTACCATCAAGCCAAGGTGTTTCCACAGTTGTAATGAAGAATTGAGATCCATTGGTGTTTGGTCCGGCATTTGCCATACTCAACAAACCTGGTTTTCCATGCTTGCATTCAAAATTCTCATCTGGGAATGTACGTCCATAGATTGACTTTCCTCCTGTTCCATTTCCATTCGTGAAATCCCCACCCTGGATCATAAACTGTGGAATCACTCTGTGGAATCCACATCCTTTGTATCCGAAACCAGCTTCTCCAGTGCAGAGCTGTCTAAAGTTCTCTGCAGTCTTTGGAACCACATCTCCATACAATCCCATGGTGATTCTCCCAGCATCCTCCCCTCCAATGGTGATATCAAAGTACACCTTGCTTGTAATTCCATCACCACCAGCAGCAGCTACAACTCTCACAGCGCGGGTAGAAGAAGCACGCACGACCTTCATCATTGGTGGAGAGGACACAGCTCCGCAGCGTCCAGCCTGGTTGCTCATCTTTCCAGCCATCTTTGGAGCCATGCAGCTCCTCAAGAGCCCTGGAAGAGCTCTTGCGGTTGTTGAGGTCTACAATACGAAGATCACAGATCAGTTGACGATATCTTGCATGACGTGGCCACCTGGCCAGTCCCGGGCGTGGTAGTAGTAGTCGTGAAACGACTGTACACCGCACATCCACCCACGTGTCTCACAACCTATGAATATACATGAGATATTATATATCCATCCGATGTTACATTCTGAGATCACACAGTCCCATCGCCACGTGCAGGGATGATGCTCATATGACTAGATGGATAGAATGCATCTCATAGATTTGCTCGACTGACGTACCACCTTGATTGCAGTGCAGTTCATTCTGATCTAAAGATTTTTTGTTTGTTTGTTTGTTTGTTTGTACGTTGAAGTGACACTAGTGCATGTATCAGGTATCAGTTTGAACACCATCATGATGGTGAGTGATGAAGAGATGCAGATAATGTAGATAGTTTCTAGAGGAAGAAACAGCTGAATCATCCTTCTGAAGATAGTAGGGTAGAATGTAATGCAGCACAGATAAAGGCAAGATGAAATCAGGTCCCTCACTAACGTTGCATTGCAAGGGCCCCATCATCATCCTCGGCTTGGTGGATCAACTAGCCAATTACAAGTGTGTGGTAGATCCAACAGAGTCTTTCCTCAACGGTGTGCCATATACACAAACTCTACCCGAATACAAATAATCAACGCACACATATATGAATACATACACGTGGTGTGCCTGGGAGAGGCAAGGAAACAGACCTCATTGAGGTGCTCCTTCTACACATATACCTTTTCTGGGTACACATTAATGTTCCACGTCACTCAAGTCACATTCCCGGGGTATCAGGGCAAGATCGCCATATATATAAATGCGATGAGACATACATGTGCTACGTAGAATAGTTGCTGAGTAGATACTCAGGAGTGGAGTGTCTCAGGTCTTCGTGTAGTAGTAGTAGCTATCATGATCTGGATTGGCCCAATTGGCGTCGCCAGCCGCATCGTGGCGATGTGCAGAAAGCGTCTCTCTGCATTTTACGAGGGATGTATACCTACTGCTGTCACGATTAAAAGATCTTTAATACCTTAAAATCAAATCGAAGCGTTGATATCGACAGAAGACACCATGGTTGTGCTCTCAAAGACGGTTGCACGTTTGTGGTGTGTTGCGCTCGTCCTGCTCTGCACGTCCAGTAGTGCTCGTGAGACACCGCAAGGTACGTTGTTCGTACCATTATATATCTAATCAGTGCAAGACCTCCAGTGGGAACGACTTTCTACGTTGATTTTCACTCATCGTTGTCGTCTCGACTACTCGTTGTTACTCGAGTTTGTATTCCTCGAGGCAATGGAATTCAAAATCTCATTCTGACAGGTGGCACAACACTTGGGGTGAACGGCAACGTAGGATGCTGATGCCGTCCGAGGGACCCTATTCTGACTCGTTTGCCTTTGATATGATGTGTAGATACAGATGACCGTCTGTTGCTCAGTGTGAAGAAGCCAGTGGTGGTCAACTCCACCTCTGACAGTTTGACCATAGGTGCGTTGGTTGTGGTGTCCTGGTATCCAGGTGCACGGTTCCACTGCTTGCGTTTTTATAGATGCTTCTAGAACACGTGTGACGGTACCCGTACTTTTTCTTTTCTGGCAGGTTTTACTACGGGACCAAACATGCTCGAGGTTGGATACGAGATTAAGTGTGTGAATGCATCCTCCAGCTGC
>PJEL010004611.1_pt1 | contig 11290 bp, 5 predicted proteins | sample 1853271 | NCBI WGS metagenome assembly PJEL01 (sample SAMN08108733, study PRJNA415343) | Invertebrate metagenome, whole genome shotgun sequencing project. | host: Globobulimina | place: Sweden: Gullmar Fjord | collected 2015-08 | reverse complement strand
CCACCCCCTATCCCCTACCCCCTACGCCCCACGCCCCACCCCCTACCCACCTTATCATCACCATCCTCCTCCTCCACATCAGCATGACCTTCATCCTCCCCCTTATTCGTTACGCCATCACCTTTAGCCTGGCTGACACCGCTCAAGGCCGACATATTCTCTTTCAGAGCATCCCGGCCATTGCCATTTTACTTATATGGGGTTTTTCAATCGCCCTTTACCCCTTAATTATGCGTCTCCATACCCCAGGCTCTACGCCCTACACCCTATGGATTACCCCTTTTCTCCCTGGCCTCTTCCTCCTTTTTTGGACGCTCATTCAACTCTGGACCATAACATGGGCTTATCATCCACTCCTGCCCGTTTCAATTCAGACAACGGCCAAAAATCAGGTAGATATCTCCCTCAACCAAGCATTGAATGACTTTGTTACCTTGGTAGGGTACAATCATCAACTCGACCTGGAAAAACATAACTTGCGAGTCGACCTGTTATGGCAAGCTACAGCTATTAGCCCTGTAGATTTTTTAACCGAAGTCACCTTGTTGGATGTGGCCGGCAAGCAACAAACCCAATGGCTGGGTTATTCGGCCAATGGCCGCTATCCCACCCGGGCCTGGGATAGCGGTGATATTGTCCGTGATACAATCTGGCTTCCCTTACGGGGTCTGGAAGCCGGAGAATACCAACTGAGCCTTAATCTCTTGCCCCATACACTTAACCCCCCGCCGGAACCTATCGCTCAACACCTTGACTTACCTTTTGTATTAACCTCCCTCAAATTGCCGGATTTACCCCTCCCCTCCCCCACAACTTACCAAATCTGGCAAAATGGGGTTTCCTTAACCCAACCTCAACCCTTCCATTATCGAGAGACTATTTTAGTAACCTATCCCCCCCTACCTGCCGAGCAGGAGCATAACCTGACTTTGGTTGAACCCATCACTGCTAAAAGCTTTACGCCCCTGCGACAATCAGACCGTAGTGCCTTATTTATGGTTGGCCCGGATTGGGTGACTGGCGATTATTTTTTACAAAGCCAATCAGAAACGCAAAACAAAGCTTTTATTCAAATCATTGACCGTTGGCAGCGCAAATTTACCGAACCGGAAATGAGTCAACGGGTCGAGGCCAACTTTGCTAATCAAATTAAACTATTGGGTTATGATTTGGGGACCAATCGAGCTGAAGCCGGCGGGGGAGTCCCCCTTACCCTTTATTGGCAAGGGTTAGATTGGCTGGGCGACGATTACACTATTTTTACCAAACTATTAGCGACTGACCAAAACGTTCACGGTGGTCGAGACCGTTTCCCTTATGCCGGATATCGAACCCTTTACTGGGCCCCGGGTGAGATTGTGACCGACCCCTTTGGTGTGCCGGTTAACCTTGATGCCCCTGACGGCATTTATTACATCAACGTTGGGTTTTATAAAGAGGTCAATAAACAGGCCATCTCACTTCCCTTAATGCATAATGGACAAACCATTGATACCACCAGCATCAATATCGGCCCTATCAAAATTGGTCAAACTTCCACTGAATTTACCCAAGCAACTGCCAACCCCCAAATCCCACTCAATCAACCCTTCGGCAACCCCCATGCTTTAACTCTTTTAGGCTACGATCTCACAGACGATAATGAGAATCCAATTACTAATTACCAATTACCAATAACCAATAACTTGAATTTAACCCTCTACTGGCAATCCGAGTCCCCTCTTCCCACCGACTACACCACCTTTGTCCATCTCCGCAACGCTGCGGGTGAGGTAGTCGCCCAAAAAGACCAGCCACCACTGCATGGGGCCTATCCCACCAGCTTATGGGACCCCGGCGAAATCATCGCCGATGAGATTATTCTCCCTCTGCCGGAGACATTACCAAATGGTGAATACAATCTGGTGATTGGTCTTTATGATTTTCAAACCTGGGAACGGTTGCTCGTGCCGGGCAACCCAAATAACGAGTTAAGGTTGACAGGTTTTATGGTGGCTAAATAATATTATATCCCGGAAAGGATAGGATGTTTATTGGGTTATGGTTACGTGCCCTAATTCAATGCTATCACCGGGTGATTGTTGGGTTTGATTGTTCCATATCGGCAAGCGTTCCAATGTGTCGGGGTGGTACAGCCCTAAAATTAGGCCATAGCTTCCCGGTGGGGTATCGGGTGCAGGGGGGAGTTGAAATTGACGTGAAGCTTGCTGTCCCGTTCGCATATCAGTGGTGAGCAGACGGCAAGCGGGGTCATCATCGTGCTGTCCCCAGCGTCCTCCGTTGACATCAACCAAATGGACAAAAGCCCGATAGCGCACATCCATTGGGGCTAATCCTTGCCAATAAATTGTAACCGGCAGCACGGCTCCTGCTCTAGCTGTGTTCGGAAGATTGTAGCCAATCAACTCTATTTTGTCCCCAAAATTGAAAGAGGTTGATGTTTCGATGGTGTCACCCGCCGCATATCGAGCGGGTGTTGCCAAACGGTCAAACTTATGGCGATATTCATTTACATCTAACACCTCTGGGGGTTGAGCTGGGGCGTTTTTTTCGTATAGGTGTAGCTTGGGTTGCTGGTCAACCAGCACCACCCGGGTTAAATTGTAACCCTGGGCCACGATACTCGCTTCTTTTTCAGGCCAACCCTTTCGGTCACGGCGGATCCAATAATTTTGGGGGTCTTCGTAACAAGAGCGTGGCGTTTGGAAAGTATACCAAATCGGCACTGCAAATGATTCATTTATACTGCGGAAATCACCCCTAAGGACTCCTTGCTGCCAAAGGTAACCCACTATTTTCCAGCCACCCAGCCGAGGATTAGAAATGGCCCGGCGCGGTCGGTAAATGCTGCCATAAACATATTTGTAGATGGAGTTGGGGTTGTTTTGAAAATCAATTTTGGCTTGCCAATAGGTTGTTACGGGTGCCCCAAATGAAAGGTATTGATAATAGACAATAAGAGGAATGATAAGCAGTAAGATAATTACGATGGCAAGTTTAAGTTTTGGTTTGAGCCTTTGGCCTGGGGCTGAGTCCTCATCACGGCACTGAAGCGTGTGCCACAGATCGCTTAGGGCAAAGGCACAGAGCAGTGACCAGCCGGGATAGGCAATTTGAATATGGTTGGAAGCATCTTTAGCCATAAAGAGCAACACCCCAAATGGGGCGGCAAAGTAGATAAAGGCAAATTTGGTTTCGATATTGGTTTTTGGCAAAATTATAAGGGTTAGGGTAAGCAGCAAATAGGGGATAAAGGCAATGTTAATTGACCCCACAAACCATATATCTGGCAAGAGTACGCTGCTAACAATAGCTGTGCCTAAACCTATCAGGATGAGCAGTGCCCCCTTCCCGACAGGGGCAAAGTTACGAACCAGCAGCCAGGTGAGAAGGGTTATCAGGATTGGCGCATAAAAACGACTACTGTAGACTTGATCCTCATCCAGCATATTGCCCACGCGATTATAAAGCAATGACGTTCCCACCCGTTCAGTGGCAAAGTATTGGTATGTTCCCTCAATTTCCGGACTGGTCAGATAGGGGATGTAAAAGAGGGCGGTTACGCCCATAAACAGCGCCGCACTTGTTGCTAGCCAGAGTAGTTGTGGCCGAGATAAAGTTTTGCGCCAGTGGACTGCTACCATGATAAAAGCAATAACGGGCAGATAGAGCAACGTTGTGGGATGGGCAATCAACCCGACAGCTAAGACCAACCCTAAAGAGATTAATAATCCATATCGTCCTGTTTTATAATAACGATACGCCAGCCAAACGGCCATGGCCCCTAAAAAAACAATAAGGCTGCGATTTTCTACATGGCGGGCTAATGCGGCAAAAAAACCATTGAGGGCCACAATGGCGGCAGCAATGAGGCCGATGGTATCATTGTCGTTGCTCATGCGCCGCCCTAAGGCAAACATCATAGGGATGAGCATAAGCGAAGCCAGCACAAAGGGGGTGCGGGCGATACCTTCATTGACCCAGCCATTGGCATACCATAGCGCAGCGGGTAACAGCCAGTGAATGGGCCCCTTACTATCAATAAAAGGAACATGCTCCTCGCCTTTATAGGCTCGTACAATGAGCCGCATGTTTTCTAATTCATCTTCGTGGAATTCGGCATAACCAAGACGGGTTACGCGGGTGATGGCTGCCACGGCCAAAATCAAGAGCAAGATGAAGAGTATTTTGTTCGAGGGCCAAATTAATGGTCGCCGCGTCTCATTAAAGAATCTATATTTTAAGCGAATGAGAGTCGCCACCAGGCCGCTAAGGGTCAAGAGGTTGAGGCTAATGAGTACGGGTAATTCGCTGAAGGGGCCGGGTAACATCACAGCGATTAATAACCCTAACGAACTTGAAACCAGGGATAACCCAAAAATAATCAGCCCCCGCTCAATAGCATCTCGAGTTCCGAGCCAGCCTGTTGCCAAAGCCCAGGACCAGCCCGGTAATACAAAGATGAGGGTTATTACGGCTGGTAAACGTAGCCAAAGCCAATCTTGGTTGCCAAACAAAATAAAAACATTGCTTATTAGCAAGGTTATAATGAGGTAAATTTGTGATTTGAATAGGGTCATAAGTTGATTAAACGTTGTGCTGACAAAAAACTGCTATCCTGCTCCATCTCTACTTTAGTATTCTGCTAAGTAAGCGTCTATAAATTACTTCCGGTTTTTACCCGAGGAATCTCCTATTAAACCGTGAACTTATTTTTGATGCTTACTAAGACCGCTATTATAGAGGCTTCTTGGCATTAGGCAACCTATCTTGGGGGCGCTAATACAGTGCCAGATGAGTTATGATAAGTGGGTCATGTCATTTCGAGACCGCAGGCTGATTTGAATATCAAATCAGAAATCTTCCGCAGAGCTACAATAAACAGTCAGGTATAAGGCAACTACATCAACCCCAAAGCCTACATTGTCCCTTATTTAACTTAAGTTGCCACCTTATGGTTAGAGAACAAGGTGACAGTCACTTTTGATATAAATTCTAATATTGTAGTCAAAAATAGGGCTGATTTACCCTTTTTAAGTGACTGTCACCTGATAGGTAGCAACTTGGGTTATTTAATAAAAGAAAATCAGCCTCATCAGCGCCATCTGTGTTTTATTTAGATTGGGGGCTGAACGATTACTTCAGCCCAAGATTAGTCCTCCCAGCCACAAAACGCTGCTTCATCCGTTCCCTGTCGCCAGCCACACCACTCGCTATTGCCCGGATGACGCCGACCCTGAAAGGTGCGTCCGGTGGTCAGGTCGAGCCGCCATTCGAATGTGTCTTGCTGGCCTTGATTGTTACGCCAAGTGCCAATCAACTTCGCCTCGGTGGTGGAGTGAACGGTAATCAGACCCTCTACAAGCCCACCTGTCTGTCCCGTGCTATCCATGTATGTCCCCTGGACGGTCTGACCGCTTTGTACCAGGGTGGCTTGTCCGGTGCCGGGGGGAGTGCCCAAGGGTAGGTTGCCAAAGCGTAAGTTCCATACGCCGCTAAAGCCACAGCCGGCGGGTAAAGGCTGGCCGGAACGAACCCCGCACCATTGCTGCTCAGTACTGCCGCCCACCGCCGTGCCGGAAAAGCTATGACCATCCGGGGCCAGTTGCCAGCGTAACAGCTTTTGGCTTGTTGGGTTGCGCTCGCTAATCCATATCCCCTGGAACTGGTTGAGGTCTGCCACAACAATGCCCTCAATTTTGCCGCTATCCGTGCCGCCATACCAGTGGTAGATTCCTTCAACCCGCGAACCTTGCTGGCTCAAGGCCAAGCTGCCGAAAGTAAAATCCCACATCCCACTGAGAGAGATGTTAGTTGCCGCAGCCGTTCCTGTGTTCGATACCTCGCTCGATTGGCCGGAGGCAGTCGATGGCCTTACAAACCCAGCCGCTGGAGATGAGGCCGAGCCGACCCAGTTGAGCAGCCGTTCGTTAACGCCCTGGTAATCCAGCCCCAATTGTGCCTGCACCTCCGGCGAGAAGAGAGGCCGTTGCTCACTGCCATCGGCGTTCATCACCCAGATTTCCCACGAGCCGCTGCGATTGGTGACGAAGGCAATTTGAGAGCTGTCCGGCGACCAGGCCGGGGCGGCGCTACTATACTGGGGGTCGGCCAGCAGGTGAGGTTTGGTCAAGCGGTGGCGGGCGCCGCTGGACAGGTTGTAGGTGTAAACTTCCCAATGATCGTGTTGTTTATAGCTCAAGGCCAGCCATTGCCCATCAGGTGAGAAAATCGGAGCCTTATCGCGGACATCATCGGTTAACGGGGTCAGGTCGCCAGTAGTGACATCAAGCTGCATCAATCCCTTGTCGGTGTTGTAGAGGACCCGCCAGTCTTGAATGGGATCCCAAGTTGGGCTAAAGCTGTACAGATCGGCGGGCAGATCTTCAAATTGACGGCTACCCAGGTTGACCCGACGCAAGCCCCACTGCAAATCCTCAAAGGGAATAAAACAGACTTGCTGTATATTTTTTTCGCCAATCCAAGTACTGCCCGTAACTGTAGAATTGTTCGGTATTCTGATCCTTTCACCCAATTTGTAACGTCGACATACCTCATCAGGATCACGCAGACCGCCATGCTGGAAAGACAAAATGATCTCCTGCCCGTCCTGTGACCAGGTGGGCGACTTGGCCTGCAAAACCTCGCCCAAAATAGCCCGCTCGTTGCTGCCGTCGATATTCATAACATACAGCGTCCCCATTTCCCCTGAGTTCCAACGGGTGAAAGCCACTTGTTGTCCAGCAGGGGAAACCACCGGGTCGATGATCCCACCGGCCAACTTTTGCAAGCCTGTCCCGTCAATGTTGATAATGTACAGGTCGCCGCCGCTGTGGGTGGCAAAGATCAGTTTGCTGCCAGGGGTGTTATTGTCTGACCGGGCCACCGGCTGCTCCGCCGAGCCCGAGGTGGATGAACTTTCGGCAGCCTCGGCTTCCGTCTCGACGGTAACTGTTGTCTCAATTAGTGGCAGGTCATCAAACTGGGCTGAAATCAAGCGGGTGTAATCTGGCTTGGCCGATATCCAGCCCAGGCCACTTTCCGGGATGACAATTTGCAGCCAGGCCCCAGAGGGGCTGATGCCTGTTACCTCAAACTGCTCGCCTTTGTTGGCCCCACCGATGATCTTATAATCCGGACTTGGCCCGGCCCGTAAATAGAGCGCGGTAGTTATCACCTCTGCCTGGGCTGTTGGGCTGGGTGTTGGCGTAGTCGCCGTCGGGGATGTTGGAGGTGTGGTGGCCGTAAAAATGGATTTGACTGTGACGGTGGGCAAGGGTGGTGAGATGGGGGTAAGGGTGGCTGTCGCTGTTGGGTCAGCGACCACCGTCGTTGCTGTGCCCTTTAGCGCATTTCCCTCCAGCCGGACAATGGTTGGAGTAGGGCTGACGCTCTTGGGCGAGGCACAGGCGCTTAAAAGAACTATTATCAGTAAAGTAAGGGTTGTCCAAATTTTCATTTTTATCTCTCTAATCTCTAAATTTTCACTCATATCGCAAGGCATCAATCGGTCGCAGCCGGGCGGCTTGCATAGCCGGGTAGACCCCAAAAAAAAGACCTATGGCTGCAGAAAAGCTGGTGGCTAACAAGATGGAGTCTAGGGTGACAATAGCATTGCTCATGTCGGGGATGAGCAGGTTTAGGGCTTGCGAAGCGCCATAGCCTAGCCCAATGCCTATAAAGCCGCCAAGCAGTGATATAACCATAGCCTCGGTTAGAAATTGCAGTAAAATATCACGCCGCCTGGCCCCAACCGCCTTGCGAATACCAATTTCACGAGTGCGCTCTGTGACCGATACCAGCATAATATTCATAATACCGATACCGCCTACCAATAACGACACCCCAGCGATGGAGCCGAGAAAGGCCGTTAGGGCTGTGGCGATGGTATTGCCAAATTCAAGCAGTTGGGCCTGGTTGAAGATACCAAAGTCGTCTGCGTACTCATCGCCCAAGCGGTGTAGCTCGCGCAGCACAGCCGTCGTCTGATCGCTAACCGCATCCATATTCTCCTGGGTATCCACCTGAAGAAAGATTAGAGAGACCATCAGGCTGCCCCGAAAGGCCCTGGCCTTGCCCAACCGGGTTTGAGCCGTGCTGAGGGGGATGAGGACTTCGTTATCCGGGTTGCCAAATCCCCCTTGCCCGCTTTGGGGTAAAACCCCGACCACCTCAAAGCTAACCCCATTAATTCGCACCATTTCGCCCACAGGATACTCGAAACTTTCAAACAAACTCTCGGCCACATTAAAACCCAGCACCACCACCCTGGCCCGTTGGTCTACATCTTGTTGACTAATAAACTGGCCCAGTTCCGTGCTTATACTGCGCACGGAGGCATAAGCGGGGGAGACCCCAATCACTTCGGCTTCACCAGCCTGCTCCTGACCTCGCGTAACACCCTGGCTAATGTTTCCGACATTATAGGTGGGGGCCACGGCAATCACATTCGAGACCTGAAACGGGTCGCTTAAAGCGTCTGCATCCCGTATCGTCAAGGGTTCAACCGCCTTTTCTTTGAGGTCAGCCGTTTCAGTTTCATCCGACCCGCCAAAACCCCCTTTCGACCCGTGCCCGGAATAGATGGTTAATACATTGGAGCCTAGACTACCCAACTCGTCGTTAATTTGCTGGCGAAAACCGTTACCGATGGCAACCAGCGTAATCACCGCCATCACCCCGATGATAATACCCAGCATAGTCAAGATGGTTCGCAACTTATTGGTGGTTAAAGCTTGCAGGGCAATGATGATACTTTCCCAAATTTGCATCAATTGTCTCCTTCTGACCCTAGATCTGGCTGTATCAAGCTCTGGGTCGAGGCCCGGCGCGGGGCGGGGACGGGTTTGTCTTCGACAATCGCCCCATCAGCTAGCCGGATCACCCGCCGGGTGTATGCGGCAATATCCGACTCGTGAGTGACAAAAATGATGGTGATTCCCTGGACCTCATTCAAATGCTGGAAGATAGACATAATCTCCACCCCCGATTTAGAATCAAGGTTGCCAGTGGGTTCATCGGCCATAATAATCGCCGGATTCGTCACCAGGGCTCGGGCAATAGCCACCCGCTGCTGCTGCCCGCCCGACAGCTCGTTGGGTTTATGACCGAGACGATCCCCCAGCCCCACCATCTCCAACGCAGCGGCTGACCGGCGGCGGCGTTTGCTTCGCCTGACCCCCATATAAATCAACGGCAATTCGACATTGCGGATCGCGCTGGTACGGGGCAGCAAGTTAAAGCTCTGGAAGACAAAACCAATGCGTTTGCCCCGAATCTGGGCCAGCTTGTTGTCGTTTAATTGGGCTACATCTACCCCTTCCAGATCGTAATAACCGGAGGTCGGCTGGTCCAGGCAACCCAGAATATTCATCAAGGTTGATTTACCGGAGCCGGACGGCCCCATCACGGCCAATAACTCACCTTGCCGTACCTCCAGCGAGGCCGCTTGTAAGGCCTTAACCTCAATCTCACCCATCTGATAGGTTTTGGTTAGCTCTACTGCCTTGATGACCAAATCATTCGTCATAACATATTCCTTAAAAATAAAATTAGTGGGTCTGTGACCTACGACGCTGGTCTCAGGCCGGCTGGGAGCATTTACTTGCCGAGTTTTGAGGGTTCGCTCCCAGGTTTCCCCTCTTTTTCCTGTAGTCTGATAATAACCTGGTCGCCTTCTTCCAGACCAGCCACGACTTCTGTCACCGCGCCACTGCGCAGCCCCAATTCGATTTCCACGCGCATCAGGTTGCCTTGCTTATCCAAATTTTCCACATAAGTGATGGGCTGGTTACTCTCTTTCTCAATTTGGATAGCTCGGTTTATCACCACCAGCGCATCCTTTATTTGCCGGGTTTCAATGCTGGCGCTGGCCGTCATCCCAGACAACAGATTCACCTCCTGCTCCGGTCTATCCAGAGCAATGGTTACTTGATACATAACCAGACTATTGGCCTCGTTCGATACTGGACTGGGGGCAATATCGGTGACGATGCCTTTAAAGGTTTGCTCGGCAAAAGCATCCAGCGTCACCGAGCTACGCTGACCCTGAGACACCTGCCTAATGTCCAACTCATCCACTTCCATTTTAAGCAAATAGGTAGAGATATCGGCAATGATCACGGCAGCTTCACTCTCGTCACTGAGAACCCGCTCGCCCGGCTCAATGTTGACCTCTAACACCACGCCGCCAGTGGGCGCGACCAAAACGGCATTATCCAGGTCTGACTGCGCCTCCTCTAAACTCAATTGGGCCTTGTCTACGCTGGCCTGTTGGGCCGCAACCTCTGCTGTGCTCGGTTCTTGCAACAGCTCGGCCAAATTGGCTTGCGCGTTGACCAGGGTAGAACGCCCCCCGGCCAATTCAGCCGGGGTGGCCTCTTTAACTGCCAAATTGTAATCGGCCATCGCCGCCTCGTAATCGAGGGTTGCTGTTTGTAACGTATTGGCCTGCGACATAGCCCCTACACCGCCTCGATACGCCACCTGATCGTAAGCCCATTGGGCTTCCTGAAGCACAACTTCCTTTTGTTTCAAGCTCACCTCGGCCTTGGTTACTTCATCAGGGTCAGGCCCCTCTTGTAACTTAACCAGATCAAGCCGGGCGCTCTCCACCGAGGCCTGAGCCGCGTTTATCTTTTCGACCAGCACCGGCTCAAAGAGTCTGTCTAAATTGGCTTGGGCCTGAGCCAAATCAATTTCCACACTACGCACCCTCAACTCCAGGTCACTGGTATCCAGCCGGGCCAACACCGTGCCCACCGTAATTGCTTGCCCCTGCTTGACCAGCACCTCTGCAATCTTGCCACCCGTTTCAAATTTCAGCTCTACTTCGGCTGCGGGGTTGATGTGGCCGGTGGCGTTGATGGTCTCAACCAGCGTTTCTCGCTCAATTGATACAATTTTTACCTGGGGGTCTTCATACACACTTAGGGGTTTAACAGGTGTTAAATATTGTTGATAACCGACCCAACCCGCCGCCCCTAGCCCTATTAAAATAAGCAGAATGATAAAAATCCGTTTCATCTGATAAAATATCCTTTCGTTCAGCACTGATTAGTACCAGCGATTAAATAACTTACCCAATTCTTCTTGTCGCACCATCTTTGCGCCACACGCCCAGTAAGATACCCGAAATGCAGGGTATCATAGGAGCCGCCTATGGCGCGGGGGGTGTGGGGGGTGTCCCTCCACTTCCTTCTTTGCGCCACACGCCCAGTAAGATACCCGAAATGCAGGGTATCATAGGAGAACTTATTTAATTGCCATTCCTAAAGCACAAAGCTTTGTA
>PJEL010004610.1_pt1 | contig 11290 bp, 13 predicted proteins | sample 1853271 | NCBI WGS metagenome assembly PJEL01 (sample SAMN08108733, study PRJNA415343) | Invertebrate metagenome, whole genome shotgun sequencing project. | host: Globobulimina | place: Sweden: Gullmar Fjord | collected 2015-08 | reverse complement strand
AGTGTGTGAGTTAACTTGTAAAGCGTGACACCAAAACGATCACTGAAGCTTTGTAGATCCACGGCTGCGCTGGTGCCGAATAACTCTTTCGTAAATGGATATTTTTTCAACTATTCTTTCAGTGCTTGAAGTGCTTCCAGGCCACCTTCGACCGGCTCGATGGTGCCGGTCATCTGGAGTCCTCTAATTTCTTGCCACGTTGAAGCAGCCGCATGAACAGCCGATGATGATTGGCCGCTTTGCAGCGCTTCATGAATATGTCGCGATTTTGGATCGGATAAAAAATAAAATGCGGACTTGTAAAATGCATAGTACACCGGTGCGGCCCAGGCCACGTCTTTGTTGGCGGTCGCCAGTGTCATGGTCGATTGTTCAGCTGCCAGGCAGCCGGCCAATTTGCTCAGGTTCTGTCTGGTGGGTGTAGGCTTTGGATTTTTCGGTGGTGACATGGTTTCATCTAGGTTGAGCGGTTCAGCCCGCCCTGGTGCGACTTATAAGATCCTATTTCGGTCCGTGTCTGGTTCCCAAATATGAATCTAAATAATTGAGCAATGTAAAATCAGGTCTGGGCCAGGGCGTTCATGGTTCCGGGTTGAAACACCATAGCCGGCTGTTAACAAAAGGAAAAAACGTTTATCGGTGCAAATGTTATGTTTCACTCAATGGGTGAAAGAGGCTAATCTGAGTCACACCTCAAACTCCATGAATAAAGTTAAGGATATAAGTTGACTATAACCTTAAAAGAATAACTGAAAACCTGTTTTTATAAAAGGCCTAATTAATCCGCCGCAAAAAATGTCCCATCCAGGGTTCTCGATCCTTTTTGATAATTAAAGAAACTTGTCAGCCCCATGCGCCGACGGATTAATTATTAAATGCTTCGCATAATTTTTATGTTATTCTATTATTTATCAGGGCGGAGGAATTACGTTGCCCCCAGTGCAATTCGGGTGATCGCTATTTTGCCTTCATCGAAGCAGACCGCCACATCCGTTCCCGGCTGGCGCGGGCGCTCATGGATGCTGCCTTGGTAAATATAGTCGTTGCCCCTGGTGAGAAAATCATATTAGTTTGCGTCCGGTACACCGTTTGGACATTTTTGCTCGATTGGTTTCGCCTTGCCGTTGATCATTTCATCAGTTGACGCTTTATTTTGGCTTTCGTTCATAAATTGCAGTTTCGTCGAAGCGATTGCAATGATATCTTCATCATTGAGCAGTATCGATTGCTTAATAGTTTTTTGATTGACCTTTGGTTTGGTTATTCCACCAACATAGCATAAATGGAAACCATCAGGCAATTTACTGATAGTGACTGCCGTTTGTCCCATAAACAGGCCTTTGACGACAATATCAGATGCAGGATGCTTACCGATGGTGGTATATTGTCGGGTGAGATTAATTACTCCTTTGCCGCCGGTCAGGAAGCTCAATGTGCCGGTCAGCTCTTTCCTGATGTTGGTGGCGCCCATGGGAAAATCAGGTTTGTTCTCTTTATCCTGCTTTCGGCTGCGGGGCTTATCCCAAAAACCTGCAACATTCGTAATACTTCTGGTCGGGTTGCTTTTTCTTATCCTGCTGCGATACTGGACCGTATCCAATATCATGGTTGTTTCTAATTCCTCCGCATCGTCAATGGGCGTATTCTCCAGTTCGGGATAGTTGAAAACAAGAGAATACTCTCCGATGTTGATCGTGTCACCATGACTGAGCCAGTGTGAGTTTATGAGTTGATCATTGACAAAAGATCCGTTTTTGCTCTGCAGATCTATAAACACAAAGCCATCACCCACCGAATCTATCTTAGCGTGATGTCCGGAAACAGCCATATCATTGAGTACGACATTGTTTTTCCTGCGCCGCCCAATTCTCAATGAGATGCCCTTTTGAAGTCGATGCTCTGCAATTGTTTTATTTTTCGATTTTATTGTTAAATGAGGCATAATATCACTCTTGGTAATGTAAAATTTCCCGTCAGAGTGCAATCTGAAACCCGGATGCAATTTTGTTCAAATCGTGTTGAACGATTTTTGAATAAATTTCAATATATTATAAATTATTCCATTTTTTGGGGCTGATTAATTTTGAATAATTCGCCTGGTACATCTAATTAATCATCATCGGCATTTGCACCCAAAAACTTAAGGAGTAAAGTTTATGATATGGATGGATTATACCGGTTGTCACAACTAGGTTGAGTTGGTTCCAGGTTACAGGCAGCCAATGATTTTATTGTATACCAATACAAGGTTTCTGCAAATTATGACAACCGCTATCTTATAAATAAAAGAAAAACCCCACCTCTCAGTTTGAGAAATGGGGTTTAGTAAACCGGCAAAAAAAGGTGTTTTTTGCCTGGGTTAGCCCGTTGCAGCCTGTAAAATCTCCAGCACTTTAGCCGGGTGATCCGCCGCCTTGGCAACCTTGCGCCAGTGCTTTTTGACCTTACCGTCGGGACCCACCCACACGGTGGAGCGGATTACGCCCATGGTGACTTTGCCGTACATTTTTTTTTCCCCGAAGGCTTCGTATTTGGTCATGAGCTTTTTCTCCGGATCACACAGCAAAGGAAAAGGAATCTTGATTTGATCGATAAATTTTTGGTGAGATGCTTCACTGTCAGGGGAAATTCCCAGAATCACCGTGTCGAGTTTTTGGAATTCGCCATACATGTCACGGAATCCCTCGGCCTCCTTGGTTCACCCGGGAGTGTCGTCTTTGGGATAAAAGTAGACAATGACGTTTTGGCCCTTGAAATCTTTTAGGGCAACCTTTTTCCCATTGGCGTCGGGCAGAGAAAATGCCGGCGCCGCCTTGCCTTCTTGGATTGGCATAGTAACCTCCTAACTATTTATTTTCGAATCGAGCGATAAATTGCTGCGGACTGCAGATTTCTGAAACCATCGACCGCACAGCGAACTCTTCCGGTGCTTCAGACACGAATATCTTTTTCCCCTTTGCGTAGCATAGGTGAGCTCGATGGTGACGCTGCAGCCGATATAGCCCCCCGGTAGCAGTGCATAAAAAACAATAACTATCCATACCCAATAAGGCAAGCACGATATTAACATTTTTTGACCTATATCATGGAATTAAAGTTCGTTTATGAAATAAAAAAATAATTATGTCGTCGGCGCTTAAATCTGACAAGTATCTTCAGTATTAAATTCTAATTTTCGGATGGACAATAATTAGAGGAGAGAATATGATGGATCAAAAGCAGGCACTTGAGGAAAAACTGGTAGAGCTTGAAATTAAAATTCGGGAGACTGAAAAGCGACTGCCCGCCCATTCAGTGAAACCGCAGATCATGACGGAGCTTTTTGAACTGGAAGATGAATACGAAGCCGTGTCGACTCAGTTAAAGGCCCTGAAAGCGAAACCAGTGATTCCCGGGGATTGAATATTGACGGTATCGTAAAAAATCGGAGCTTAGCATTTTTCAGGATACCCGTCGGCGCGGGAATGACAATAAGTGAATTAATATCAGATAGAGACAGATCATATCATACCCGCGCAGACGGGTATCCAGCCGTTAAAATGACTTTTTACGATTTCATCAATATTGTCGAAGGAATATAGAAGATTTGGGCATGATCTGAAATGGATACATTTTTGAATGGCTATTGCTGATGAAAACCGGGAGTCGCTCGAGGCGGTTTTAAGCGGGATTTGGAAGATGTTACAACGAGGTGTTGCCCGTTTCAATGATCCCTTTCATTCGCCGGTTCTAGGAACGGCCGATCTAGACAAAAGCGCTTTGCGCACGGTTATCTTGCGGCAGTTTATGTTAACAGAACGCGTCCTGGTCTGTCATACGGATTCTCGCGCGAAAAAAGTCCAGGAGATGTCGAATCAGGCAGATGTCTGCTGGCTTTTTTATCATCCGAAAAAGAAAGTGCAACTCAGAATATCAGGACCGGCAACCCTGCATACGGATGATCGTTTTGCCGATGAACAATGGGCAGCTACAAAAATACCGAGCCGCCTAAATTACTGCACGGTCGAGCCGCCCGGAACATGCATTGAACTCCCGTCGTCAGGGTTACCCGATTTTTTGCTGAATAAAGTGCCCACCCTGTTAAATACTGAAAGCGGCCGTAAAAATTTTTTGGTGGTAGCCGGTCAAATAAAATCCCTGGATTGGCTGCAGTTAAGCATCCTGGGAAACCGGCGGGCGCGTTTTGAATGGACATCAACCGGGTTGCAGGCTGCCTGGTTAATACCGTAACTATTATCCGCCCATCGGGGGATACCGGCGATGCTGAAGATCTAAAGTGACGACCAAATTAAAATTTTTGTTTCTGGAGCCCTTTTTTGGAGGATCGCATCGCGAATTCGCCGAAGGATTGATCTCCCATTCGCGACACCGCATTGATCTCATGACCCTGCCCGCCCGTTTCTGGAAGTGGCGTATGCGGGGTGCCGCACTTTATTTTATTAATAAAGTCACTGCCCTCGAAGAGTACCACGGCCTGATCACCACCGACCTGATGAGCCTTTCAGACTTTAAATCGCTCTCCAAAGGCCGCTGTCCGCCGGCCCTGGTTTATTTCCATGAGAACCAGTTCACTTACCCGTTGGCAGCAGGCGAGCGCATGGACTATCAATTTGGTTTTACCGATATTACCACGGCCCTTGCAGCCGACCGGGTTATCTTTAATTCCCAGACCCACCACGACGCTTTTTTTAAAGCGCTGCCGACTTTCATAAAAATGATGCCGGAACACCGGCCCGGGTGGGTTGTGGATGAAATCCGTTCCAGGGCGGATGTCCTGTATCCCGGGTGTCGTTTTCCGGCCACAGAGCCGATTGCGCAGGATTTTTCCCGGAAATCTCCACCTCTGATTATCTGGAACCATCGCTGGGAGTTTGATAAAAATCCGGATGAATTTTTCCAGATCCTGGATGAAGTATTGGATGCCGGGGCCGAGTTTCACCTGGCACTTCTCGGAGAAAATTGCCAAATAGTTCCCAAAGCGTTTATTGGTGCGCGGAAACGATATGGTGCACGAATCGTTCAATATGGGTATGTGGAATCTCGTTGGCAATACCTTGATTGGCTCTCACAGGGCTCAATCGTCATCAGCACGGCCCAGCAGGAAAACTTTGGCATTTCTATGGTTGAAGCCATCCGTTACGGGTGTATTCCGCTATTGCCGGCAAGGCTGGCTTACCCGGAAATCATTGCTGCCCGTTATCATCCGGATGTTTTATATTGCAGCCATCAGGATCTGGTTGCAAAGCTGTTGGACCGGATTGCAAATTTTTCGGATTATCGAGACCTTCGCTGTGCCCTGTCGAAGGAAATGGGCAGATTTGCCTGGGAGAATACGATTGACCAATACGACCTGGAGTTTGAAAAACTCGCAACTTGACTTGGTTGGATTGATACCTATTTTAGCTGTTCAATTATCTATTTTTCAAAATATTTTTAAGTTTAAATTGTCAAGTCTTATCAGTTATCAGAGAACAATCTACAACCCTGGAAGTGCTATTTTCCAGGGCGGATTAATTAAAGGAGTCAGTCGTGGAAAAAGTTGAAAATGGTTTATACGTCAGCGTAGACTATAAGGGGACCCTGCAAAACGGTGAGGTTTTCGATAGCAGTCAAGGGGGCCAGCCCCTTGAAGTGCAAATGGGTGCCGACCAAATGATCGCAGGCTTTGAGAGGGAACTGATGGAGATGTCGCTACACGATAAAAAAGAGTTCACGCTGAGCCCGGAAGACGCTTACGGGCAAAGAGATGACAGCCTTACCCGCGACTTTGCCAGGGCGGATTTCCCCCCGGAGATGGAACCCGAAGTCGGTATGACAATCGCACTTCAAACTCCTGAAGGGCGTCAAACGCCGGCCCAGATTACGCACCTCGATGAAGAAAAAATATCCGTAGACCTTAACCACCCACTGGCCGGCGAATCGCTGACATTTGAAATTGAAGTGGTGGGCATCAGCAGTGCGCCGACCCAGTCCCACGCCGGATGCGGATGCGGCTCGGGCTGTGATTGTTCTTCGGGCAGCTGCTAATTTATCCGCCCGAAAACAAGCAGATCCAAAATTTACAATTAGATATAAGCTGTGGACAACGGATCTTTTTTATAACATCCATTGTAAATTTTGATCACCCCGTTCATGGGATGGCTGAAACACCGAAAAGATATGGGTGCAGGTGTAATATAACACCGTATACAATTGTCCCGACAACAACCAGAACAATATCCCGGTAGACGGGGAATTTTATGTCGGCTTTTTTTGCACCGCGACGGTTGGATGACCACATGTCAAACAATGCGAAGACCCCAAAGCCGCCAAATAGAACAATCGATGCCATATCACCGTTGACCAGCAAATGGGACAGCGCCCATAACGCCAGGCCTGACAGGAACGGGTGTCGCATGAAACGCTTCAGGTTGGTGGGCACGTAGGCGGCCGGCAATAAAATCAACGCGATCAGCATTGTAATTTGCGTTACATGAAATGTCCAACCGGGCGGATCCCAGACCGGTACTTGTGCAGCCCGGCTTTTGCCGATGATGATCAGGATTAAACTGCCTAAAGCCGCGCAGGAATAGCCGATCTTATAAAACGCTTGGCCCTTCCACCCAATCAGCTTCTGTCTGAGCCCAACGAATGTCGGAATAAGATGAACCGCTATAAAAATAACCATCCCGAGTATCAGTAACAGCATATATCACTCCTAATAATCCACCCCATCATAGCGAGAGATAAATGAAAATATACTGTCCCTGGTTGATATCAATTACCAGGTCCCCGCCCCTTGACTCAGCATATGTAATCCAGGCCGGTTTGTCACCGGGACCGCATTCCATATTCGGATACGATTCGCCGGTTTTACCCTGGAACCAGGACAGCAGCATGGGGTCCGTGCAAACCTCTTTTGCCCTTTGCTTGGCAATATCCTTTGCCGCTGTAAATTCAAGGTCCGGGCTGTCTGTTTTAATATTGATGTGATTGCCGGGATAATCTTTGAAATCAGGATTTATCAATTCCATTGTTTAAATCATCGCCTCGAATTTTGAATGCTCATTGTTGGTAAGAATTACTTAAAAAAAACGAGTACAGACTTCCTGTGTTAGTTTGAAAAAATGGCTGTGAACCTTTGTACGTCACGGAATTGCATGAAAGTTAGACATGGGTCTAATTCAGGAATTCAGGAATTTAGGAATTGAAGGAATTCTACCCGTCGTGAGCTTCTTTGTCGAACGGTCTCTTTTAATTTATTAACTTTATTCTTTAATCCCTCAATTCCTAAATCCCTCAATATGGCGCAAATAGACATAGATAGTGTCCAAGAAAGCTGACTCATTTTAAAAGTAAGTTACGATATCTGGAGATTTAGCATATACAGATTTTTCCAGTCAATAGGTTTGGCATTTCATTAGAAATTTATAATCAAATCGTTGAAAATGGATCTACAATGATTAAGCTATATCATGTGATGCAAACATAAGTTAGTTCGCTTCGCTCACGATTGGAATGCTGGAATAGTGGCCTCCGGCTCGGAGAGCAGAGCCTACGGCTCGGAGAGGATAATGCAATGTTGGATTAATTGTCCCGCCACCGACGGGATTGACGATAAAATTAATCCGCCTGCGGCGGACCATTATTCCATTTTCGGGGTGAATTCGAAAGCCCAAATATCTTTATATTATCAGCAGGTTGTAGAAATTCCGAGACGTTAATTGTGCACGGCGTAATTGTCGATGCCGAGCCACTACAAGCCAATATATGAGTACTGAAGGAGGTGTAACATGAGTGAGCACAAAATAACCAAACCCGAGCAAAGCTGCATCAGCGGCTGCATTACCAAATACTGGGGAACCCCCCATAATCAGGATGACGCAGAAACGCGTGACCGCGATTACGAGCAATGCCTGTCAGATTGCCGGATTTGCGGTTAGAGATAACTTGTAGATCACATTCACGGCGGTCGTCAGACCGCCTTTTTTCTTGGACCCTTTCACCTCATTCTTGACGCCGTCCTCCCATTTATATTCAACTCTGAAAACCTATCCTACCATAAAAATTATTATGATTAGATTGACGAATCAAATAATCTTTAATAATAAATGTGATATTGAAATATTTCAATTGGAAAGGCACCGAAATGGCACCCATCAATGATCAAGAACTGGACGAAAGTATACGTTTTCTGAAGCGGGCGGAAATCTTCGAGGCCCTGGGACCACGCCACCTCAAAATTATTCTCAAACGGGGTACCGTTGAATCCTATCCTACGCCGGGCGCCATTTTGTTTAAGCTGGGGGAACCGGCAGATGCCCTTTATGTCGTAAAATCAGGAGTGGTTGAAATTTGCCGGGTGCAGGGCGAAGACGAGGCGCCTTCTGTCGTGGCATACCTGGGAGAGGGCGAGAGCATCGGCGAAATGGCTATCACTACGGGTTCGCCCCGCGGATCGCTGGCTCGGATTCCTCAAACGGCAGAGGTCTACAAACTGTCGAAACCGGATTTCGAGGGATTAATGCGAGAGATCCCGCAGTTTTCCTCCTGCCTGCTGAGCGTCATGTCCGGGCGCCTGGAGGATCGACTGCGCAACCAGCGCGTAGCCTCCCGCTATCAGCAACTGTCCGGAGATCTGCAATATTTCGACCTTGCAACGGTGATACAGGCCCTGTGCGGATCCGGCAGATCGGGCACCCTTACAATACGCAATTCATCAGGCAATGTATTTGCTTCAATCTACTTCGATCTGGGTCGCATCCGGTATGCCAACCTGAGAAATCTATTAGGGAAACAGGCCGTGAACCAGATTTTCCTGTCACCGCGCCAGGAATCTTTTATTTTCCAGGGCGGTCCGCTGCCGGCCGGTTTCACTGACGAAGAAGAGATCATCGTATCCACCACAGGGCTGCTGATGGACTCCGTCCGTTTGCAGGACGAGTTGCAGGATCTGAAGACCGAATTTCCCGATGATCAGCGCCAATTTAAGCTCAACATAAATACTCTGGCCTGGGAAAACCCGGACACCATGGCTTTGGCCCGCCAGGTCTACGAATGCCTTCAACGGGAGGACTCCATCGCCCGGATGATTCAACACATTCCCTACAACGAAGCCTCTATCTGCATGGTGTTGTCAGAAATGCAACAAAAGGGAATGATTGCGTGAAAGCACGCTATTTTTACGGTTACAATATTGTCGCGGCGGGGTTCACCATCCAGGCCGTATGTATTGGGGCGATGTTTGCCTACGGCGTTTTTTTCAAGGAGCTTCAGGCTGAATTCGGTTGGTCCCGAACAACCATATCGGGTGCCTCGTCCCTGGCATTTTTGATTATGGGTGCAGTTGGAATCCTTGCCGGCCGGCTTAATGACAGGATCGGCCCCCGGGTGCTTATCGTGACTTCGGCCGGCTTTTTAGGGCTTGGCTATCTGCTCATGTCCCGCCTGCAATCCCCCTGGCAGCTATACCTTATGTATGGCGTGCTGGCCGGAATCGGCTTTAGCACGCATGATATCATCACCCTGTCTACCGTGGCGCGTTGGTTTGTAAGCCGACGCGGCGTGATGTCCGGTATCGTCAAAGTCGGCACGGGTTTCGGCCAGCTTCTGGGGCCGATGATTGCCACCTTGCTGCTATCCATTTTCGGTTGGCGCAACTCGAACTTAATAATCGGCACCGTAATCCTGGCAGCGCTTGTGGCCGCGGGCCAGGTGATGCGGCGAGATCCGCGCGGCATGGGGCTGCTGCCCGACGGCGGCAGCGGTCTGGCCGGCGGCCGGGCGGCAGCGGCCGAGGACCAGGGCTTTTCCTTGAATGAAGCTGTCCGAATGAAACAATTCTGGATCATCTGCATTACCGAGTTTGCCGTCTTATGCTGTTTATTGACCGTCGTCGTGCATATTGTTCCCTATGCCAGGGATCTGGGTCTGGCTCCGGCGTATGCGGCCGGTGTGCTGTCGACGATCGGCGGCGTGAGCATTCTGGGCCGTATCGTGATGGGTGCCGCCAATGACCGGATCGGTGGTCGGCAGGCCTTGATCATCTGTTTAATTGTGCTGTTTTGCAGTTTTATCTGGTTGCAGTTAGCCACAGAAGTCTGGATGCTGTTTCTTTTTGCCGTGATCTACGGTTTTGCCCACGGTGGGTTCTTCACGGTGGTATCACCGATGGTGGCGGAGTTATTCGGTACCGGCTCGCACGGATTGTTGTTCGGGATCGTTCTGTTCAGCGGAACTCTGGGCGGTGCGGTCGGACCGCTGATGGCGGGCCGGACCTTCGATGTAACCGGAAGCTATGGGATGGTTTTTCTCGTGCTTTCGGGGCTGACCCTGATCGGTTATGTGTTGATGATGTTGCTGCGTCCCATTGGTGCCCGAAAAAATTAAAAGCTACGTTCCTGTCTGATTTTCTGATAACTTTCATGAATCTCCTGAAAACGCTTCGAGGCGAAATCGATAAATTCTTCCGGCAGACCTTTGGAAATAATCGTATCGGGATGAAATTCTTTGACGAGTTTTTTGTAACTGGTTTTGATTTCCTCGTTGGAAGACTCGGAACTGCAGTTTAACGTTTTGTAATACTTATTAATATCCTTGAAGTAGACCGCCTTTATATCTTCAAATTGCTGGTTGCTGACATTAAAAATATCTTTTATTTTCTTGAGGGCGGCTTCCTCGGCCGGGTGAAATTTGCCGTCGGCCGCAGCGATCTGGAAAAGCAAGTCTAAAAAGGATAAAAGCAACGCGGGCTGCGCCCCGACTGCCTGATACAATTGAATGGCAAAATCCTCTATCGAATACCGGGACTCTTTCGCTTCGTTGAAAATCTGCCGTGCGAACTGTTTCTCTCTGCCCGCCATCGGCAAGCCGTCGATAAAACCATCAACAACCGCAATCTCTTCCCGGGTTACCACACCATCGATCTTTGAGAGTTTGCCCAGGACTGAAAACAAGCTGATGAAGTAGGTTGCCTGGGCCTGTTCCGCCTGCCGCAGCTGGGGTCCCCGGGTCGAATCCATAGTCAGGCCGGCACCATTGATCCTTCTGTCTACCAGATGGTGCCCCAAGGCGGCACCGGCAATAGCGCCCAACGGGCCACCTAAAAAAAGCCCCAATGTTCCAAACGTGATTTTTCCGAACCAGCCCATATAATTTCTCCTTATTTTTTTAATTATAATATTATCGATTAATACGTCATAAGAAATCTCCGATCAACCCTTAACCTGATATTATTTTGCTCCAAATCAGGTGTCGCGTGTGATTTTAGCCTTTTAGCAAATTAATTTCTACTGGCATTTCTTTGCTGTTT
>PJEL010004609.1_pt1 | contig 11290 bp, 10 predicted proteins | sample 1853271 | NCBI WGS metagenome assembly PJEL01 (sample SAMN08108733, study PRJNA415343) | Invertebrate metagenome, whole genome shotgun sequencing project. | host: Globobulimina | place: Sweden: Gullmar Fjord | collected 2015-08 | reverse complement strand
CATAGAAACCTTCTGACAAACTGAAATTAGACACACCACCTTGAGTCGGCGCTTTAATAACCGTACGTTCTAGGTTTAATTGAGCTTGCTCCAACGCCAATAATGCGGCTTTCACTTGGCTGTTTTCTTCGCCTTCTTTACCCATTTGTTGTTTCGCACCTTCAAGATCCGCCTCTGCATTAACAACAGCCGCTCGAGAAGTTGCTAGAGCTGCCCTAGCTTTGTCTGCATCAGATTTAGAGACCACACCTTTGTCGGCCATCTCCAATACACGTTTAGCTTGCAACTTGGTGTTCTGTCTTTCAACAATCGCTGACGTAAGTTTTGCCTGTGCAGACGCAATACTCGCTGTTTGAGCACCAACATTTTGCCCAGCAATTTCAAGGTTTTGTTCGGCTTGTGCAACGGCAATTCGGTAATCCGATTCATCAAGAATGGCGAGCGTATCACCTTGATTAACCAATTGATTCGGTTGGACTAAAATATCCAAAACTTTGCCCGACACCTCTGGTTTAATCGGGACGATATAACCCTTCACGCGTGCATTATCAGTGATTGGAATAATACGATCTGCGATTACACTGAATAGCAGTGTAAATGCCACAAAAGATAAGAGGTAGTTCGTGACCTTTCTTACCCTGTCCTTTCCATTTTTTGGTTGAGTAACTTCTTCACTATCGTCTTGCTTGTTCCCTGTGACTTCAGACATGGGACTCCCTTCTAAATAACTAACATCAACAAAATTAATACCTTAAAAATAAACCCGACCATGGAAAACTCAAGTAAATCGGGTTAGATTTATTAAACTAAACACGCTAAATGATACGCGTGTCTAAATAATGCAATTGCATACAAGGACTGTTGAAATATGGTTGACGCCACTTACCAAGTGCCTGTAATTCAAACCAATTACGCAAAAATACTCGTTCAAGTTTTTACTGACTACGGACTTGACCTACATAAATTGCTAAAGGATTCGGGTTTGCCGCCCGATCTTATCGAGTCTGAAAGCGACTTTGTGCCATCAGAATCGATTAAACGACTGATTTATCTAACGTCGTCGCAACTCGGCGTCTCTCGCTTTACAGACCTACTCGCCCTCGCTTTTAAACAAAGAATCATCCCATACGTATTGCATCAATTTACCGAGTTCGAAACGATTGAAGACTCGTTAAAGCACATCAACACGATTTTCACCTACGATTCTCCCGGCAGCAGAGTCGACTTTATCCAAGAGCATGGGCAAAGTTGGTTTTGTCGAACCGCCCCTGAAGATAGTTCTCCGATGTTCCAATGGGGTGAAGTTTTCGCTATCACCTATATCATTGAACTAATAACCATTTTATCTAAATCACCTTGGCAGCCAACCAAAGTCCGCTTACAAGGGCATAACACAGACATCGTAAAAACACTGCTTTCTAGTCACTGCCAACTGTTTATCGACCATAGCTCTACAGCCATTATGATCCCTGACGAGATCTTACAAATTCCTATTCGTCTCACGGCCAAAGATCTGAGTAACAAGCCTGCGATTGTTGAGTGGCACACGAGCTTTACTGACAGCGTTTATGAGCTACTCAAGCCCTATATGAAAGAACAAGACCTCTCACTTGATGAAGCGGCTGAACTGCTCAACTTCTCTGTCCGAACGTTTCAACGCAAACTCAAAAATGAAAATACGACCTATCGAAAGATCAAAGAAAACCTAATGTTTTCAGTCGCATGTGAGCTTATGGAAGAAGGACATACGCTGACCTACATTTCGAGCCAGTTGGGATACACCAACATCTCTCATTTTTCGCGAGCCTTCAAACGCGTATCAGGCCTCACGCCCAAGATTTACCAACGCTCGATCTCGGCTTAGATGTAGATCTAACCAATTAGCCAGAGTGACACACGCCTAACTAAGGACGATTGGTGTCGCGTAACCCGAGCTAAAGCTAGAGCTACACACCCTATTTCGCCCGTTATCTTTGGCGCAATAAAGCGCCTTGTCCGCACTGCGATAAGTAGCTTCGGCTTGTGCCTGTATTTCAGACACACCACTGCTCACGGTTAAATTCAAACTTGTGCCTTTGGCTATCACTTCTTTCAATCGATACATCGCCTCAAACGCTTCTGCCAAGTTAGTTTCTGGCATTAATATAGCGAACTCCTCACCGCCTACTCGCGCTACGATGTCAGTGTCTCGGCTGTTATTTCTCAGCAATTCAGCGACCTCTTTAAGTGCCGCGTCACCTTGGTCATGGCCGTGGTTATCATTAATGGATTTAAAGTGATCCAAGTCGATCAGCGCCAAACAAGAGTGCGTGTAACCATAACGCTCCGCTAAGTTTGAATAATGGTTGAGATCTTTATCAAAACGGCGACGGTTCCAACACCCTGTTAGAGAATCGGTGTCCACCAGCATTCTTAGTCGACGCTCTAATACTTTGCGTCGGCTAATGTCCGTAAAGGTCACAACGTATTTATTATTGTGCGGCAGTATTTCAGTTAACTTTTCCACCACTACATTGACCGTAAACTGCTCGCCGAGTCGACTGACCCCACTCAACTCACCTTTCCACCTATGATTTTCCTTAAGTGAACGAGTGATAGTCGATATCAAACTGCTGTTATTCATGAAGCAGAGATCAGAAATCGGGCGAGACTCGACTTGGTCAAACGCATAACCAGAGACTCTAGAAAACTGCTGATTAACCTGAATTATTCGTAATTGACTGTCGAGGATAATAAAACCAGCGACGCCATCAATGATCGCTTCAGACAAGCTATTCTTGCTTTGAGCCATTTCATGTCGATATAGGCGTGCAGTAATGAGGCTGCTGAGCAAAAATAAAGCGCACACAGAAAAAGCCATGACTGCCGAAGAAACCACACTCAATAACCACAGACTAACGGCCATATTGAGGGCAAGTGTAGACACCACGTATAGCGGAATTTTGCGGTCAAAACTTAACTTGTTCATAGTTTGCTCTGGTGATGGGCGAATCGCTATGATGGCTAAGTTTCCACTAAGATATTTACCATTTTACGACATATACAAATTCAAATTATATGAGTACTTTTAAGATCAACGACTTATGCTAATTATTGAGTAAAAAGAGTAAACTACCGCCACTCAATGAGCTTCCATAATTGAAGTTGATTCCGACACCAAAGTTATCAAAGAAGTAAGAATCGTAAGGGACATCAAATACCAAACCAGCCCCAAATTCGTAGTAATAATGGGTGTCAAAAGGATCTTCGAGATCACCCGCGATATCGATTCTTCTGAAGTTATAGTGTACCTGTGGGTTATTCAGGGAAAGTGACTCCCACTTTACGTTTTGTCTGAATTCAATCTCATTAATAAACCGGAAGCCTTCAGGGTTGCCTATATCACCGTCGTTGGCTTCTCCCCACCCAGTCCCATAAAAATAACGAGCTCTAGAAGATACGTTCCAACTTCCCCAGTTGGTCGGCTTTAAATACTGCAACTTAACGGAAGGCTCACCGATTAATACCCATGCTGACGTGTTCAACGCATAACCATCGAGTTGCGATTGAAAGGTTCTGGTGTAACTGTTTTTGTATTCGTATTTATTGCGGTAATAGAGTGTGTGGACACCTAAGCCATAACCGATAGACCAATGTCGGTCTAATTGGTTCTGAAGCCCCATAAAGCCATACAGGCCCAACACGGTGTCTTTATTTGGATTCAGACGACGATCAGAAGTCACGTCGGTTGAGAACTCAATGTCTTGTTCTGACAACACATAAGATGCGCGTACAGACCAAATCACATCGAGATCAGGATTGTCGGTTTTGATGGTCGACGAATAAGGAATGGAACCGACGCTCACCTGGCTACGGGTATCAATGGTTTTGTCAGAACCAAAACCGTTGTCATTGAGATTAATAAAAGAGTTCGGATCAAAATCAACAAAGCCAATCGAAACAGCGTCACTGTCTGTAAGGGCAATCGATGCGGCGAATATCTTCTCTAAACGATCCTTTATCGCTTCATTTGAAGCATACGCAGTCGAAGACATGAAGCTACCAAGAATAAGGGGAATTAAGGTGTGACATAACGTGCGGGGTGAAAGCATTAAGTTGACTCCATTCAAACTTATGCTTCAAGTGTAATTGGTAACATCACTATTTCAATCAGATAGTTAATGCAGGCGTTGATATCCCTCTAAGTTCCAGTTGTAAGAGTGTCGCTAAATCTATCGCGCCCCAAAGCTCTTCTACGTCTTGTATCCTAAAATAAATAATCATACGTACTCCTCTTTAAGTCGAAGTACCATCTTGGATCAATCTCGACAGGGATACTTACCATAATACGCCACACCCGGTTTAAGAGCTGTTTCGCATATAAAAGAATAAGCGTTTGAAAATTATAAGTTTATCTCCTAAGTTTTTTATAACCCTTTACTCAGGAAGATGTAGATGAGCAATATAGAAAAAGTATATGGATTTAATACGCCCCAACGGCTCTTTGTCGGTTACACACTCGCCGTACTCGTTGATTTAACCGTTCTCAATTTTTTTGATGAATACTGGGACTTCGTCAATATCGAGTCTTTCACCATTTCATTTGCTGCCGCGATTTTGCTACAGCTGTTGCTCAAGTTATCCATCGGCTTAGAACATAAGCTCGCGGATTACTTCAAGTCGAAACCCGGCACTGCCCCTAAGATCTACAGAGGCCTGTCGAGCTACGTGATTCTCGTCGGTTCAAAGTTCGTTATGCTTGAAGCGATCAACATTCTATTTGGTGACAAAGTCGATTTCACAGGCCCTTGGAACGGTGTCATCGCCTTCTTTGCAGTGGTGTTTACCATTCTGGTTGCCGAAGTGATTGTTTCTAAAATCTACTTTGCACTGGATGACACGCAGAAAACCGAAAAAGCCTAAACGATCGAATAGATTAGATTAGGTTTCATCAAACTAGAAACAAAAAAGTGAGCCACTTTGGGCTCACTTTTTACGTTTAGCTTTAAGTCTAAACAAGATAACGGTTAGCGAAATTAGATAAACACTCTCGCTCTAATACCGAATACCCAAGCGCTGCTCTCACTAGAGAACGCAGGATCTTTGATGTACTGGATGTCAGGCGTGACTTGAAGGTGATCACCAAACTGCATGTTGTAGTAGATTTCAGCTGTCCACTGCTCTGAACCACCACTTATTGCTTTCGCATCAGCTTCAAAAGAATCACCATTCACTTCTGCCCAGTTAACTGCCACACCTAGGTTATTCGTGGATTTTCCTAATCCGAAATAGCCCATACCAACAGAAATCGATTTATCGTAAAGAGCAACATCCCCTTCAGAGAAACCACCACGAACAAACGGCATCACTTGCGGAGTCATAAACTGACTCCATGAGAAATTAACACCCGAACCACCTTCCGTTGCAAGGCTATTACTATGACGAGTATCGTCACCAAAATCCCAGAAGGTCACGTGGAAGTTATCGGTATAGATTTGTTCTTGCGAAGCCGTCCAACCTAACTCCAATGTTGTAAAGTAAGATGCATCGCTACCAAAAGCGGTGTCAAAGCCATCAAAGATATCATCTGACTGACCATTTGCATCGGCGATACCACCGACCACATAAAAATTCTCGCCCAGCATATGACCAGCAGAAAGCGCAAGCACACCATCATCCGGCAAGCCCATAGCACCTGAGCCTGTCGAGAATGCTAAATTCGTAAAACCAGACCAAGGGCTTGCGAGAGCGTAAACATCGGCGTAGTTCGTCACATCTTGCCAACCAACAACGATAGTGCCTTTGCCATCGTTGATTTTCTGCTTCCAATTTAAGTCAGTAACTCGAAAACCTTGGTCACTGAAAGCTGGAGCTATCAAGCCTACATATCCAATTTGGTCTGAACCTATAAAGCCAAACTCTTTTGGTGAAGTATTGCCATAGGCATGCCTATGTTCGACCTTCCATACCAAGCTACCTGAGTTCTGCGTGCCGTTCCCTAGTAGGTGCCATGAACCGTACAGCCGTGCCACACCCGATGAGGCATCGACGCTATCGCCACCAACGCCATCTCCAGAGGTAAGGCCTAAAGCAAAGTAATCCGCACCAAATGTAAAGCCATCTGCGGCAAGCTTTTCGCGCCAATTCAGCTGCTGATCTTTTTGTTGTGCAATGGTATTTTCAACAGAGTCTGGACCTTCAAAGTTTGCACTATAAACCGCAGGACTCAATGAGGTTGCCGCCACCATCACTGCCATACTTACTTTAGATAATCTTGAATTCATCTTTGTCACCAATGCTTTTTAAGTTCGTTCTATTTTATTCATTGCTCACGTCGAAAATTGTCATTTGATGACAACCATTAATTTTCTTTCTCGTAATAGTCTTCAATCATCGAAGCATTCATTTCATAGCCCATGGTGAGGTTGCTTTTCCCATCAACGAGATAAACCTCTTCGGTCACTTTGTTTGAGCTAAAATCGCCTTCAACCCACACCGGATACTGAACATTTTGCACTTGAAAACCTTCAGGGAAAGACACACGCACAATCTGGTTTGCAGGTGGTGGTGGCATGTGAATACACGCTCCAGCCACGGGAACTAATAAGAATTCTGTTGCTGTCATTCCTTCAGAGAACTCTAAAGGAACAATAAAACCGGGTACTCGAACCTTCTTGCCATCAAACTCAGTGGTGATCGCTTCAGCGCTCGCTTTCATGGTTTGCATATACTCATCACGAAGTGCGATCACTTCATCTGCGTTGATGCCTTGCTCTTTTAACGTTTCTTTGAATTCCACAGCCTGTTGTTGCACTTGTTCTTCCTTTGATGCACTCATCGCTATCACACCTTGTAATAGGCGCATTTGTTGATCGGTCAGATCAGGCATTTCGAGTGTCACTTCCTGTGCAGCAGAATTAAGGTCTTGCCACTCAAGAGCAACGGCCGTATTGGCATAAGTGGGTAGAGAGACGGTAGTAAGTGATAACACTGACAAGACAAGAGAAAGTGTTTTTTGCATGATGTGCACCTTGAAGAAAGAGGCCTACCGGAGCAGGCCATCAATTAAACGAAGTTAAAGTGTATTCTTGTAGACTTTGCCATCTTTCATGATGACTTTGATGGTATCGATTTCAGGGTTGCGTGGCTCTGCATCAAACCATTTCTCGTTTGCCCCAATCACGGATAAGTCTTCAAGTGGGTTACCTTCTACGATAAGTAGATCGGCGTACGCACCTTCTTCCACCACACCCAATTTACCGTCTGGATACGGGTCCATCACGCCAGATAACTTCATGATTTCACCATTTACTGATGTCATGCCTTTCAAGGTGAAGAAGTTACCAAGCTCTTTACCCGCAAGGTAAATCGTGTGGTCGGTTTGTTTAATACAAGAAACCATGTCACCAACACAGTCCGTGTGGAAACCCCATTTAGGCTGATACTTGTTTACGTTCGAGATGTAGTCTTTGAATGCTTTAGTTGCAGACTCTGCTTTACGCTTAGAGGCTGGGTTAGAGTTGATCGCTTCTATCTGAGTTAAATATGGTGAGAACGCGGTCATATTGGTGGTGATATACGCGCCTTTGTCTTCCATTTTGTCGGCAATATCGCCATCAAACATAAAGCCATGCTCAATGGTTTTAACCCCTGCATCGAGGTTACGCATAATCGCTTTTTTACTGTAGGCATGCGACATAACATAAGAGCCATAAGCATCTGCGACTTCAACCGCAGCTTCAATTTCTTCCGCTGACATCGCGTTTAACTGCCATGGGTCAAAAGATGATGCAACACCGCCCGATGACATGATCTTTATCTGGCTGTTACCTTGCTTAAAGTTCTGGCGTGCCGCCGCTTTAATTTCAGTAATACCATCCGCATTAAAGCTCACGCTATTGCGAGCCATACTGGTTGTTGAACCAAAGAAATGTTGGTTAGCCGTGGTTAGGTTACTAAAATCGGCGTGAGATCCTGTTGGGCCAATAAAGGCACCCGACGTGTAAAGACGTGGCCCCGTTATCATCCCAGAATCGATCGTTTTACGCAGGCCTGTATTCAAACCACCAGCATCACGCCATGTGGTAAAGCCCGATTGGAACGCTGCGTTTGCGTTAACCGTTGAACGAGCCGCTAGCTCTTCAATCGTACGGTTGTTTTCATGATCGCTCAGGTTTCCGCCGTTCAGCAATAAGTGCCCGTGGCCTTCAATCAAGCCTGGCATCAAGGTTTTCCCTTCACCATCAATCACGACAGCCTCGCCCGCTTCAATAGGGCTTGCTGAGATCTGTTTGATCAGATTGTCTTCAACGAGAACATGATGGTTTTCATAAAGCTTGTTTTCTGTGCCGTTGAAAATATCAACATTCGTAAAAAGCGTTGATGCCGCGTTTGCCGAGAGAGCAAATGAGCACGAAAGCGCTACCATAGAAAGCTTTAAGCCTGCATTTTTCATTTTCACACCTTGTTATCCGTAAATGAGTGGAATCCATTTCCCATAACGAGTCCATAACTACGATTGAGTGTCATGAGGTTTCAAAGGTGTTTTTAGGAAGTACGACAAGCGTAAACGACAGCACTAAAACATCTCATCAACATTCAATAACTTAGTAGTGATGTTGCCACTCTTCAAGGTTGAAAAACTGCCATTTGATGACACAGGGGAATTCTATGAAGATTGTGTGATACTCAGCAGTATGACTTCCGGTATTGTCTAGGTGTCATGTTCATTTGGCGTTTGAAAGCGCGTGTGAAGTGAGATGAGTCAGAATACCCCATCTTAGATCCGATACTGGTAATGGAAAGGTCAGAGTACTTTAGCAACTCTAAGGTCTGCTCTAGCACCATATCTTCAATGAGCTTTTTATAGGTGACACCTTCCTTATCAAGTCGTCTTTGAATAGTACGAACATGAATATTGAGAATGTCAGAGGCTAAACTTATTGGAAGTTTACCCATTGATAGGTAAGGTTTTATCGCCAAACAAAATGATGGGACAAACGTGTTGGGAAAAGCCGAGTTACTTTTAGCGTCATCCTCTGCTTTGGGACGAGCCTGGGCTTGCCTCGCCAAAACTATCGGCGACAACATCATTGCTTCAGGAATACAAAAGGCCGTCACAGGCCTTCCACTGAAAAGCTGAGCCGGCCCCATTTGCGGTAAACATTGAAAGCTTTCTATATCATTCCCTTGAATGCCCACTTCGGTTGGAGCCCACTGCCCTTGTGTCAATTTCAGTAGCAATTCATTCATGAACACCACGGCAAACAGTTCTGAAAAATGAGCCCAAACACTGTCGTTGTGTTGCTTCTCACGAACAAACCACCACTTTCCGCCCGATTGAGTCACATACATATTGGCGTCACTGGATTGCAGCTTTATCTGCTCACAAAACTGCTCTAAAGCCGATTTCAATGAACTTTCTTGGGAGAGTTGAGCGACAAACCTTGGAACATAAACCTGTTTACAAAAATTCCAAATATACAGGGCAAATTCTTCTTTGGACGAAGCGCGGCCCATAAGATCCAGTACGTTCTTGATCGTGGTTTCTGGAAGATATTGATAGTGCTGACGATTGGTTAATATATCGTTAGGGATTTTTGCATCGCGGAGCAAAGAATAGATATCACCATCTAGGTGTTGGAATAACCCAAGAAAGAGTTCAACTTCTTCTTTGCTCACTATCGCAAGTGATTGGTGACTCATTGGCATCCGTTCCTCTAAAGCAATCCATGAAAAGTAATTCAGCTTACGTTACAAGATAGCAGACTTTATCACGACTAACGGAGGCATAATTTCGACCAAAACCTTGATACACCCCGTATTTTCTCGCGAGCCGCTAGCTAACACTCAACGTTAATCACTAATCACTAATCACTAATCACTAATCACTAAAGTAAAACTAACTCGCGTCTTCTCACCAAGAAGGCTCTCACATGATCGTAAATCAGATTAAACACAAACGCGTAAATGGTAATAAAAATGGTCACGCCGATATCCATTAAGAATGCCTGCCATAACCCCACGTTAAGTAAGAAAGCCATCACTGGGATCGTCGCTATCAACAAGCCTGCTTCAAACAAAACCACATGGAATATTCTCAGCTTAAGTGAACGCTGAGATTTTTCACCCGTAAAGTAGCGATCAAAAATGCGGTTAAAGCAGTAATTCCAAATCATAGCGATTGTCGCAACAACTATCATGGTTCCTGATAAGGCATTCACATCATGATCGGTAAATATCGCTAAACCTATAATTGAAAGTGTTACAGCCAAAACTTCGAATAACACTGAGTGGAACAATCTTTCTAACGTACTCATACATTCCTCTAAATAATCTAGTCTGTGTTGGATTAACTCGGATTATGTCATCGAAAATAATAAGAGAAAGTTAACAGCCATCACGATTAGTGATAGCCTGAGCATTATCATCCCATTTGGTATTGAGCGAGAGGTAACATGTACAGTTTTGAGCAATTAAAAGTCTTCGTCACCGTGTGTGAAAGTGGCTCTTTTTCTGCTGCAGCACGCAAGCTGAAACGCGCTCAGTCTGGTGTCAGCCAATCGATCGCCAATCTCGAAATAGCCATCGACCAAGAGCTGTTTAACCGCGAGAAAAACATCCCCGTTTTGACCAACACAGGTAAAGCGTTATTGCCTGTCGCTAAGTCGATTCTCGACCAACAAAAGTACTTCGACCAAAAAGTAGAGTCGCTGACACAAGAAGATGAGCACGAACTGATCATTGCTATTGATGAGAGCATCATAGATAAGAATTTCATTAAGATAATCAGCTCACTAGCCGATCAGTTTCCAATCACACACTTCGATATTATTACCACCTCAACCTTCGATGTTGAAGACTTAGTCAGACGCGGCAAAGCGCAGATTGGCATCATCTATGCGGACGGTGAACTTAAGGTAGATATGGACTTTTTCTTGCTTGGCCAAGCACGCTTTCTCACTGTCAGCTCTGCCACACACGAGCTGAGCCAAATGTCCGTCGTTCAAGACTCAGACCTAAAGCGCTATCGCCAATGTGTACATCGTAGTTCGAAGCAGCGCGAATTGTGGTTCACTTATGGCATCAGCTCGATGCTTTGGTATGCCAACAACCACAAAACGATCATCGATCTCGTTGAACAGAACGTAGGGTGGGCAAATGTGCCTGAAATGATGGTGATGGAAGGAATTCAGAAAGGCGATCTCGTTGCACTGCCAGTGGCACACGAGCATGGTGGTTGGATTACTCCAGTGGGTTGCTTAGTGTCTCGCAGCCATATCAATGGCCCAGTGTTAACAAGTTTACTTGA
>PJEL010004608.1_pt1 | contig 11294 bp, 8 predicted proteins | sample 1853271 | NCBI WGS metagenome assembly PJEL01 (sample SAMN08108733, study PRJNA415343) | Invertebrate metagenome, whole genome shotgun sequencing project. | host: Globobulimina | place: Sweden: Gullmar Fjord | collected 2015-08 | reverse complement strand
CGGTTCGGTGGCGGATCACAGGCTCGCGCTCAAGCCCTCGGACGTCGAAGCGTTCGCCCGCGCCCTCGGCGGCAAGCTCGGCCTCTCGCTCGGCAAGAGCGACGTCGCCGCCCACGACTGGCTCGACAAGGCCGCTGACGATCTGCAAGAACACCGGGGCCGCTCGATCGTCATCGCCGGCGACAACCAGCCGGCGGCCGTTCACGCGATCGCCCACGCGATCAACGACAAGCTCGGCAACGTCGGCCGCACCATCGTGCATACCGATTCGGTCGAGCAACAGCCGGCCGACCATCGCGCCTCGCTGGCGGGCCTGGTCGATTCGGTAAAGGCCGGGCGCGTGCAGACGTTGGTCATGCTCGGCGGCAACCCGGTTTACGACGCTCCGGCCGACAGCGGCTTCGCCGACGCCCTCTCGAAAGTCGCCTTTTCCGCGCACCTGTCGCTCTACGCCGACGAAACCTCGGCGAAGACCCAGTGGCACGTGAACGAGGCCCACTTCCTCGAGGCCTGGGGCGATGTACGCGCCCTCGACGGCACCGTGTCGATCGTGCAGCCGCTGATCGCACCGCTCTACGACGGCAAGTCGGCCGTCGAGATCGCCGCCGTGCTGACCGGAAACGGCTCGGCGAGCGGCTACGAAACGGTCCGCGCCCACTGGAAGAACGATGCAGCGGCCAAGCGTGGCGGCGAAACGTTCGAACGTTTCTGGAGCCGCAGCCTGCACGACGGTTCGATCGTCGACACCGCGTCGGCCACCCGTGCCCGCGACCTCGGCCCGCGCGCGCTGGCGCGCATCGCGAAGACGACGGCCAAGGGCGAAGGACTCGAACTCCAGTTCCGCATCGACGCAGGAGCGGGCGACGGCGCCTCGGCCAACAACGGTTGGCTCCAGGAAATGCCGAAGCCGCTAACGCTCCTCACGTGGGACAATGCGGTGCTCGTCGCCCCCGCGACCGCCGAGAAGCTCGGCGTCGCCATCGGTGACATCGTAGAACTTTCGCTCGACGGTCGCTCGGTCGAAGGCCCGATCTGGGTCATGCCCGGCCACGCAGCCGACGCGGCGACCATCCACTTGGGTTACGGTCGCACCCACGCCGGCAACGTCGGCAACGGCGTCGGTTTCAACGCTTACGCATTGAGGACGTCGGCGGCAGCTTCTTACGGAGTCGGCGCCGAGATCCGCAAGACCGGCCAAACCCACGAGTTGGTGACCACGCAGAATCACGCGAGCATGGAAGGCCGCCACCTGGTGCGCACCGGCACGCTCGAGGAATACCGCGAGGATCCCGACCAGTACGGGCAGGTCGATCATCACGGAATCGATATAAATGCATCGATGTTCCCGGACTGGGCCTACGAGGGGTACTCCTGGGGTCTCACGATCGATCTCAACTCGTGCACCGGCTGCAACGCTTGCCTGATGGCCTGCAACGCAGAGAACAACATCGCGGTGGTCGGCAAAGAGCAGGTCGCGGCCGGCCGCGAGATGCACTGGATCCGCGTCGATCGCTACTTCGAGGGAGACCTCGACGAACCGGAGATTCACCATCAGCCGGTGCCCTGCATGCATTGCGAGAAGGCCCCCTGCGAGGTTGTGTGCCCGGTAGCGGCGACGACACACAACGACGAGGGTCTGAACGACATGATCTATAATCGTTGTGTCGGCACCCGCTACTGCTCGAACAACTGCCCGTACAAGGTGCGCCGCTTCAACTTCTTCCTGTATTCGGACTTCGAGACCGAGCAGTACAAGCTGATGCGCAATCCCGACGTCACGATCCGCAGCCGCGGCGTGATGGAAAAGTGCACGTACTGCGTACAGCGCATCAACTACGCGCGCATCCGCGCGACCCGCGAAGACCGCGAGATCCGTGACGGCGAAGTGCAGACGGCCTGTGAAGGCGCATGCCCGGCCGGCGCCATCGTGTTCGGCAACATCAACGACAAGGATAGCCGAGTCACGAAGCAGAAAGCCGACGGGCGCAACTACGGCCTGCTCGAAGAAGTCGGCACCAAACCGCGAACGACGTACCTCGCGTCCGTCAAGAACCCCAACCCCGAGCTCGGCGCCAAGAGCACCGGGCACGGTGAAAAAGGACACCACTGATGGCTGACGTACCCGGAAAGGTTCAGGCCTACCAGCGGCCGGCGAAGCCGCCCGTCCTCGGCCCCGGCGAAGACTTCAAGTCGGTCACCGAGAAGATCTCGTCGATCGTGCTCGGCGGCAAGGTGCCGGGAAGCTGGTGGATCGGTTTCGGCGTCGGTTTCGCGCTGCTGAACGTCATGCTCGTATCGATCGCGTACCTGCTCTTCTACGGTACCGGTCTTTGGGGCGTGAACATCCCGGTCGGCTGGGGCTTCGCGATCATCAACTTCGTCTGGTGGATCGGCATCGGTCACGCGGGAACGTTGATCTCGGCGATCTTGTTGTTGTTCCGGCAAGACTGGCGCACGTCGATCAACCGCTTCGCCGAAGCGATGACTCTGTTCGCAGTGGCCTGCGCGGGTCTGTTCCCGGTCCTTCATACCGGGCGACCGTGGGCAGCCTACTGGTTGTTCCCCTACCCCAACACGATGGGGCTGTGGCCGAACTTCCGTAGCCCGCTCATCTGGGACGTGTTCGCCGTCTCGACTTACGCGACGGTGTCTCTGTTGTTCTGGTACGTCGGGCTGGTTCCCGACTTCGCCACTCTACGCGATCGCACAAAGTCGGCGATCCCCCGGAAAATCTACGCCGTCCTTGCGCTCGGCTGGCGCGGCTCGGCCCGCCATTGGCACCGTTACGAGACGGCCTACCTACTGCTGGCAGGACTGTCCACGCCGCTGGTCGTCTCGGTGCATACCATCGTTAGCCTCGACTTCGCGGTCGGTGTGATCCCCGGCTGGCACGCCACGATCTTCCCGCCGTACTTCGTCGCCGGCGCCGTTTACGCAGGCTTCGCGATGGTACTGACCATCGCGATTCCGCTGCGCCGCATGTACGGCATCGAAGCCTACATCACCGGCCAGCACCTCGACTACATGTCCCGCGTGATGCTCGCGACCGGCCTTTTCGTCGCGTACGGCTACGGTGTCGAGGCCTTCATGGCCTGGTACGGCGCCAATCCCTACGAAGAAGCGATGATGGTCAACCGCATGAGCGGCCCATACTCGGGCGTTTACTGGTCGCTGATCCTCTGCAACGTCCTCGCCGTCCAGGCGGTATGGTTCCCGAAGGTCCGGGCGACGCCGATCGCGCTGTTCTTCATCGCCCAGTTCGTCAACGTCGGAATGTGGCTCGAGCGCTTCATCATCGTCGTCACCAGCCTGCACCGGGACTTCCTCCCGTCGTCCTGGGACATGTACGCCGGCACCCGGTGGGACTGGGGTTTGTACCTCGGCACCATCGGCTTGTTCTTGACGCTCTTGTTCTTGTTCATCCGCTTCCTGCCGATGATCTCGATCTTCGAGATGCGCACCCTCGTACCCGAGGCCGAGGTTGAGGAGGAATCCCATTGAGCAACTCTGGCACCCACGGCCTGATGGCCGAGTTCGAAGGCCCGAACCAGTTGATCGCGGCGACGTCCGCGGCACACAAGGCGGGTTTCCGCGACATGGACGCGTACAGCCCCATGCCGATCGAAGAAGTGTGCGAGGCCATGGAGCTGCATCACAACGGGGTCCCGCGACTCGTGTTTTGCGGAGGCGTCGTCGGCATGTTGGGCGGCTACGGACTCGCCTACTGGAGCTCGGTCATCGAGTATCCGCTGAACATCGGTGGCCGCCCGCTGCATAGCTGGCCGGCGTTCCTGCCGATCACGTTCGAGACGACCGTGCTTGTGGCCGCTTTCGCCGCGGTGTTCGGCATGTTCGCACTCAACGGGCTGCCGAGACCGTACCACCCGGTGTTCAACGTCGATCGTTTCAGCCGCGCGTCGGAAGACCGCTTCTTCCTCTGCATCGAGGCGACCGACCCGAAGTACGACGCGGCCAAGACGCGCGAGTTCCTCGAGGGTCTGAATCCCTACGAGATCTCGGAGGTCCAGCAGTAAGATGCGAAATCTCGCGATTTCATTGGCGGTGATAGCCGCCGTCGCCGCGGGTGCGGGCTGCCGGCAGGACATGCACGACGCCCCCCGCTACGAGACCTACGAAGCCGGCCCGTTCTTCGCCGACGGCCGCGCCGTTCGCCCGCAAGTCAAGGGCACCGTGGCGCGTAGCCAGTTCTTCGAAGAAGAGTACGTGCTCACGGGCGTGGACAAAGGCAGGGTCGCCAACAAGTACCCGTTCCCGGTCACTCCCGAGCTGATCGCGCGCGGCGAGCAGCGCTTCGGCATCTATTGCTCGCCGTGTCACGGCGACAGCGGAGCCGGCGACGGCACCGTCGTGAAGAAAGGGTTCCCGCAACCCACGTCGCTTCACGATCCGCGCCCTCGCGACATGGGCCACGGCTACTACATAGCCATCATGCGCAACGGCTTCGGCCGCATGCCGTCCTACGCGTTCCAGATACCCGTCAACGACCGCTGGGCGATCGTCGCCTTCATCCGTGAGCTCCAGAAAGAAGGGAAGGCTTCCAATGGCTGACCGTAGTCGAGAATTCGCCCTGCCCGCCGACCACGCGCTCTTGCGCTGGCAGCCGCGGGCGCTCCAGATCGGTATCGCCGGACTCGTGCTGAGCGTGATCGGGTGGTCCATGAACTCCGAGGAGTTCTATCGAGCCTACCTGGTCTCCTTCATGTTCTGGCTGGGAGCCGGTCTCGGTTCGCTCGGGCTGTTGCTCGTGCAGCACGTCTCGGGCGGTCGCTGGGGCGCGGTGCTGCGCAGGCCTCTGGAAGCTTCCGCCCGTACGCTGCCCTTGTTCCTCCTGCTGTTCGTTCCCGTGGCCCTCGGCACCGGCACGCTCTACGAATGGACCCACGCCGACCTTCTGGCCCATGACGCCGTCGTCCAGCACAAGGCCCCGTACCTGAACCTGCCGTTCTTCTTTGCGCGCGCGGCGGTCTACTTCACCGTGTGGATCGGGCTCGGGCGCCTCTTCAGCGCCTGGTCGCAGCAGCAGGACCGAGGGCACGACGAAGCCCGGGCATCCAAGGTTCACGTAGCCGCCTGCGTGGGTATCCTGCTCTACGCGGTGACGATGACGTTCGCCTCCATCGACTGGGTGATGTCGATCGACGTTCACTGGTTCTCGCACATCTACGGGGTCATCTGGGCCGGCGGCTACTTGCTCACCGGGTTCGTGCTGATGATCATGGTGGCCGGCTCGATCGCCGACCGCCCCCCGTTTTCCACGGTGATCACCCCGGATCGGTTCCACGACTTGGGCAAATTCACCATGGCGTTCATCATGCTGTGGGCCTACTTCACGCTGTCGCAGTACCTGATCATCTGGGCGGGCAACCTGCCCGAGGAAGTGCCGTGGTATCTCAACCGCATGGCCGGCGGCTGGCAGCACTGGGGCACAACCCTGATCCTGTTCCACTTTGCGGTGCCGTTCATCATCTTGCTCTCGCGCAGCATCAAACGTACGCCGCAGCAGCTCACCAAGGTGGCCTTCGCCCTGTTCGTGTTCCGTTATGTGGACGCTTACTGGCTGATCATGCCTTCGTACCACCCCGGCGACCTGACGTTCTCTTGGATCAACATCGCGACCACCGCCGGCATCGGCGGCCTGTGGTTCTGGATGTTCGTGGGCCAGCTCAAGGATCATCCGCTCTTCGCTTACAACGAGCCGATCCTCGCCACAGAGCTCCCCAAGCTGCCGTCCTGACCCGTCTTGCCCGACTCCTCCGGCGAGCGACCGATCGACCGGCCGCTCGCCGAGGTTTCGGGCATCCCTTCCCCACCGAAGCCCGCCGAACGACCCGGCATGCGCTTGTCAGTTGGCGTGAACGGGGGGTATCTTAGGTTGATGGTACCCGATCGGCAGCGCGCTCCCGCCCGTGCGGTAGGGCACGGGACGAGGAGATTTCGCAGATGATCCAGAACAACGTCTTTTTCCGCGCGGCCTTTCTCTCGCTCACTACTCTCTTGCTGACAACCGCTGCGACCCCGGCTTTGTCCGGCGACCCGACCACGACGACGACCACGACGAGTACTAGCACCACCACGCTGCCCGGCCCTTCGGACTGTTCGCTGACGCCGTCGGTGTCGTGCAAGGCTTCCGAACGAGCCATCCTCTTGGTGCTCGACAAGGCCGGCACGAGCAAAGACAAGCTCGTGTGGCGGTGGCTGCGAGGCTCGCAGGTGACATCCGGCGACCTCGGCAACCCGCGGCTCAGCACCGAATACACGCTGTGCATCTACGACGAGACGGGCGACGTCGGTCAGCTCGCCACTCGAGTGGATGTTCAGGTAGGCATCCAGTGGAAGGCCATCTCCAACGGACAGGGCATTTCCTACAAGTACCGTGACGGCGCCGCGGCGAACGACGGTGTCGTCTCCGCGCTCGTCGGCCAAGGGTCCGCTGGGCGCGCGCGAGCATTTCTGATCGCACGCGGCGATCAGTTCCCGACACCCACACCGGCCGGCGCCGGCTTGTTCAACGCCGACAGCCAAGTCGTCGTGCAACTGCGCGCCTCCACGGGCGCGTGCTGGCAGTCCACGTTCGGCGGCGATCAAATCAAACTCAACGGTAGCGGTAAGTTCCGCGGGGTCTCCCTCGGCCCCTGAAGCTCCACGGCGATCCACTGAGTTCAACATCCCGTTGAGCGCAGGGAGAAAGCCCCCCCCCCCCCAAGAAGAACGAGAAGAAGCCGCGTCGAACCCCCGGGGGTTCCGGTCAGTCGTCGGTGTGGGCGCTACGCATGGCTTCGAGCTGCGCCTTGAACTTCACGCACGGGTCTTCGTTGCTCGCTCGAGGCGTCCACCAGACATAGTCGAACGGTAGCCGCTCGCCGTCGTCACCGTCGAGATAGTCCTCGGGACTCTCGAGCCCCTCGACGACCTCGAGCAGCGCCAGCGCGGCGACTTGGAGCCCGGGAGCCCTCAGAGCGAGATGTGCCGGGACGGCTCGATCTCGACGCGCATGAGCGAATCCGGCAATCAGCACTGCGCCGCGAAGGGCGCCACGACGGAGCACGCTGTCGGACAGATGCGCATCGCGTGCGCGTTGCATGGCGATCATGCCGGCCAGGTGTCCCTCGGGCAGGTAGCCGCAGTGGGAGTCTCGAATGTTCTCGGCCATGGCCTCATAGGTAGGCGCATCCAGAGGTCGATCGAGCCCGAGCCGTACCCGCATGACCGACATCTCCTCGGCACTGTCGAGGGACGCTGCATCGGACGAAGCCCCGGACTGTCCGGCAAGCGCGCGCAGCGGTGCCACCGACAAGTCGGCGGCCACGATCGGCAACTTCGCATCGAGCGCCGCGCGGAACACCGGCGCGTACGTGCGGAACGCCGGCCAGCCCGAGCTCTTCCAATCGAGCGCGGCGGCGAGCCCCCAGACGGTGGGCCAATACTTGGACAGATAAGAATCGGCCGCGTCCTGCTGGCGAGCGTCGAGCATCTCCAGTGCGACCACCGGACGGCGTCCGGCAGCCACGATACGGCGGATCAGCCAGCCCTGAAGTCGATGATGGTCGGCGTTGTCGTGCTTCTCCCCGAGAATCGCGACGTCGGAGCGCGACAGTCGGAGGGCCAGCTCCTCGGGCGACAGGCGCGCGCCTGTCGCGACCTCGACGATCGCGCCGACGAGCGGGTGCTCGCGCTCATGGGGAGAAGAAAAAGAAAGCGGCCGCGCACCGGAGCATCCGAGGAGCCCGGTCACCGCGAAAGCGGTGGCCGCTAAGGCGAGGCGACCTACCCGACCGTGCACCGGCCGCGCCGCCGCGCCCATGCCCGTCAGGCGCCTTTGACCAGCGACCGTAGCCATTCGCGGTTCATGCGCGCGATGACGTCGGTGGAGATTTCCTTCGGACACACGGCCTCGCACTCGCCTTCGTTCGAGCAAGCGCCGAAGCCTTCCGCTTCCATCGCGTCCACCATGCGCCGTACGCGCCGCGCGCGCTCGGGATGCCCCTGCGGCAACAGGGCGAACTGGCTGACTTTGGCGCCGACGAACAGCGACGCAGACGCGTTCTTGCACGCGGCCACGCAAGCTCCGCAACCGATACAGGCGGCTGCGTCGAACGCTTTGTCGGCAACGTCCTTACCGATGGGGATCTCGTTGCCGTCCGGAGCGGCTCCGGCGTTCATCGTCACGTAGCCGCCCGCCGCCTGAATGCGATCTAGCGAGCTGCGATCGACGATCAGGTCCTTCAGGATCGGAAAGGCTCCGGCGCGGAACGGCTCGACGGTGAGCACATCGGAATCCGGGAAGTCACGCACGTAGAGCTGACATGTGGCCCGACCCGTACCCGGCCCGTGCGGCAAGCCGTTGATGAACAACGAGCACGAGCCGCAGATGCCTTCACGACAGTCGTAGTCGAACGCGATGGTGTCTTTGCCCTCGTGGGCGAGCTGATTGTTCAGCACGTCGAGCAGCTCGAGGAACGACATCTCGGGGCTGGCATCGTTGACGGTGTAATCCATCAGCGAGCCCTCTTTGTCGGGGCCTGCCTGACGCCAGATTCGAAGCTTGACGGTCATAGCCATGTCGATAAGTCCCTTCGCCTACTTGTAGCTGCGCTGCTTGAGGGCCACGTCGTTGAACTCGAGCACGTCCTTGTGCAGTTCCGGCTCGTTGTCACGCCCCTTGAACTCCCACGCTGCCGCGTAGGCGAAATCTTCGTCGTTGCGCTTGCACTCGCCGTCGTCGGTCGTGTGCTCTTCTCGGAAATGGCAGCCGCACGACTCGTCGCGGCCGAGCGCGTCGCGCACCGTGACCTCGGCGAACTCCATGTAGTCGTCCACACGCAACGCGAACTCGAGGTGTTTGTTCAGGTCTTCGGAATCGCCGACGACGAGCACGTTGTTCTCGTACTCCTTGCGCAGCTCCTGCACCTTGACCAGCGTTTCCTCGAGCCCCGCCTCGTTGCGCGCCATGCCGACGTTTTCCCACATCAGCAGCCCGAGCTCGCGGTGAAACTCGGTCACCGTCTTGTTGCCCTGCACCGCAAGCAGTCCGTCGATGCGGCCTCGCACCGACGCCTCGGCCTCGCCGAACGCGTCGTGATCGGTCGTCGCAGCCCCGAGATCGGTGGAAGCGATGTAGTTGGCCAGCGTGGACGGCGCCACGAAGTAGCCGTCGGCCAAGCCCTGCATCAGCGCGCTGGCACCGAGCCGGTTGGCGCCGTGATCGGAGAAGTTCGCCTCGCCGAGCACGAACAGGCCCTCGATGTTGCTCATCAAGTGGTAGTCCACCCACAAGCCACCCATCGTGTAGTGCACCGCAGGGTAGATCTGCATGGGCCCTTCGTAGGGGTCGGAGCCCATGATGTGGTGGTACATCTGGAAGAGATTGCCGTACTTGTCGGCAACTTGATCCTTACCCATGCGCGCAATGGCGTCGGCGAAGTCGAGATAAACCGCACGTCCGGTCGCCCCCACGCCCATGCCTTCGTCGCACGCGAGCTTCGCGGCGCGCGAGGCCACGTCGCGCGGCACGAGATTGCCGAAAGCCGGATAGCGCCGTTCCAAGAAGTAGTCGCGCTCCCCCTCGGGAATCGCGGCCGCCGAGCGCGGGTCGCCCGAAGTCTTAGGCACCCACACGCGGCCGTCGTTACGAAGGCTCTCGCTCATCAACGTGAGCTTGGCCTGGTAATCGCCGCTGACCGGAATGCACGTCGGGTGGATCTGCGTGAAGCACGGGTTGGCCATGTAGGCCCCGCGCCGCGCGCAGCGCCATGCAGCGCTGACGTTGCTGTTGCCCGCGTTGGTCGAGAGATAGAAGACGTTGCCGTAGCCGCCCGTGGCGAGCAGCACCGCATCGCCGACGTGGCGCTCGATCTCGCCGGTAACCAAGTCGCGCGTGATGATCCCGCGCGCCTTGCCGTCGATGATCACCAGATCGAGCATCTCGATGCGCGTGTGCAGACGGACGCTACCGGCATCGACCTGGCGCATCAGCGAGCTGTAGGCGCCGAGCAGAAGCTGCTGGCCGGTCTGGCCACGGGCATAGAACGTTCTGGAGACCTGCGCGCCGCCGAACGAGCGGTTGTCGAGCAGTCCGCCGTAGTCGCGTGCGAACGGCACGCCCTGAGCGACGCACTGGTCGATGATGTTGACGCTCTCTTCGGCGAGCCGGTGAACGTTGGCCTCGCGTGCGCGGTAATCGCCGCCCTTGACCGTGTCGTAGAACAGGCGATGGATCGAGTCTCCGTCGTTCTTGTAGTTCTTGGCCGCGTTGATTCCGCCTTGCGCCGCGATGCTGTGTGCGCGCCGCGGGCTGTCGAGAATCGTGAACGCGTCGATGTTGTAGCCGAGCTCACCCAGCGTGGCAGCGGCCGAAGCACCCGCCAGCCCGGTGCCGACGATGATGATCTTGTGCTTGCGCCGGTTGGCCGGGTTTACGAGCAGCATGTCGGCCTTGTGGCGTTCCCACTTGCTCGCGATCGGGCCGGAAGGGATTTTCGGATCGAGAATCACAGGTTGCCTCCCGTCAGAAAGATCGCGATCGGGATGCTCAGAAACCCGACCGTAAGCGCCACGGCCAGCGCCTGTCCCGTGCGCCTCAGACCCGGCGAGCTGTTGGCGCCGAGCGAATCGAATGCGCTACCGAACCCGTGCCACGCGTGAAAGCCCACCAGCGTGAGAATGATGGTGTAGAACACGACCGTGCCCGGATGCGTGAAGGCTTCCACCACCAGCCGTTCGAGATCGCGCACGCCTGGGTGGCCAGGCAGCTCGTAGAAAGCGCCGAACTTCATGAAGAAGACGTGCAGCGGCACGAACACCAGCAACGCGAGGCCCGAGATGATCATGGTCGTGGAGGCGAGCGTCTTGCGACTCGGGCCGCCGGCCGCGGCAGGGTTGTGGTAAGCCACCGGGCGGGCGGCGCGGTTCTGCTTGGTCACCGCGAGCCCGCTGCCCGCGTGCAGCAGGAACATCCCGATCAACCCCACTTCCGCGACGTAGATCAGAGGATTGCTGATCAGCATGTGGGCGTACTCATTGAACGCCTGGTCGCCGGCGAACAAGAGCAAGTTGCCCGTGAGATGGCCGATCAGAAACCCGATCAAACCCAAACCGGTGACGGCCATCAGAAGCTTTCTTCCAATGGCGACGGAGAAAAGGACTCTTATCCGTTGCATTAGCACCTCGACTGCTAGCGGGGCAGAAGTGCTTGTCTTATTGAAGATGCGGGTCGAAATGTCGAGGCTACCCGCCGCGCCTACGACCCCGCCGCGGACCGCTGGACCCGCCGCGCG
>PJEL010004607.1_pt1 | contig 11297 bp, 12 predicted proteins | sample 1853271 | NCBI WGS metagenome assembly PJEL01 (sample SAMN08108733, study PRJNA415343) | Invertebrate metagenome, whole genome shotgun sequencing project. | host: Globobulimina | place: Sweden: Gullmar Fjord | collected 2015-08 | reverse complement strand
ACAAGATCCGATCCGTTCGCAAGTCGAGCAACCGAAGAGCTCTGACTCTGCCGCAGGCGGGGTTTGGAATGCGGAACACTCAAACTTGTAATACTGCGGGGCACATAATCAATCAAGGACCTGGAGTCTCCACATATCTACCTTCTTCATCCGAGCCGGGCAACGCCTCATGCTCGTCATACTCAGATCCAATTTCTATAGGCTCTTCTGCTTCATCAAATGTTTCCTCGTACCCCGGAGGAGGCGGCGGTGTCGGAGGTGCTTCACGTTGAGGAACGTCATTGTTGTCGTCATGATGCTGTCTGCGACGGGAAAATATATGTTGTCTTTGATAAGATCGTTCAACCACTCTGTCCAAGTGCTGAGTATTCCAGATACTAATTTCCTTCACCGCACATTACATGATCTGAGGTTCCAATGTCACACAATGAATCAACCAACACACACTAAGATCCAATGTCACACAATGAATCAACCAAACTAAGATCCAATGTCATCGATGACTGTCACTGCTACGACGTGCGCAAAAGAGACACATATCACGGCCGAGGGACGCATTCCTGATTCAAGCACAAACCACGCCTCAGGAAAGTCTTCTGGCTGCACTTCCGACAATACCTGTCAGAGGTGATGCCCCAAAGCCATGCAATGATCATGATGCGAAGTATCTCCCATGTTTGCCATCGATAGGTAACGGGAAATTTGACAGACAAAGAAAAAACCAAACCACGTCCAAAACTTGCAGATCATTTTGAACAAAACCATCCATATGATTTTGATCAGACATGATCATACACATGACTTTGGAACCAAGCACCGTAGAAAGCAAAACTTAGACTCAGGGGCAGTGCTACTCCATGGATGATCCCGGCTCCATCGATGATCCGAAGGATCGACTCGGATACGGTCGTACTGTTGCTGGGGCGTTTCCCATTCGCCGTCTCGCTTCCAAACCCAGTCCTGCTTCCATTCACCAGCCATGGAAAAAAAGGGCGATGTCGCGGCAAAAGTGACCAAGCAAAACAGCTGCTGACATTAACACAGACACATATCTTAATTGACATAGTACACTTGACGACGATGACTAATCATGGAAGAGCATGCGAAGTCTCTGGCCAACCCAATGTTACCTGTAAAATAAATGCTTCGCTCGATGCAAATATATATCAATGACACGCTGTGGTGAAACGTGTACAGGTGGCGAGATAGGGGTTGTTGCCAAAAACACAAGACTTATGGAACTTCACACTACATGCCTTGGACTGATTCACACAGAACTGCAATGAACAGCCCGAGCCTCCAAGCTACATGCTACAAAGCCTGCAGACACATCAAACGATGAAGACGTGAAGAGATCAAGCCTGTGAACGGATGAAAATATGATAGCTTTTGTCCGAATCAACGATCGCAGACGTGCCACTGCACTTAAATGCTTTTGAAGCAATCGAATTCGCACCATCATGTCACGATGGCAAATGGGCTTGACTGTGAAATCATGTGCAAAACAATCCTGTGCAAAACACATTGATGATTCATGGAACAACCATATATCGACAGGGACGGTCAACGCGTCGCACGACAGTGGACGGCACGGCCGCTCAGGACGCTTCATGGAAGCGCGTCGAAGCTGCGGGGAACCTGCATGAGCGATAGCTGTTGATTTCACACAGTTACGATATCGCAAGCATCAACCAGAGCTGATCAAACTAACACCTGTGCTTGCACGGATTCGATTGACATGCAACGCTCGAAAGGAACCTCGGATCTGACGGCACCAACACCCTCGTCTCGTTGGGATTGGGATTATCCATGGACGAAATCAAAATTTCGGACCACCACGGCACTTTGACGCCAGATTCACCAACTAAAGTGCAGCAATTGTGTTTGGTGTTAGTCTTTTGCTGAAGGAACCATTTCACATCACCAGCTGTCGCCGTGGGATGAACATAGACTGTGACCTGCTCCCAAGCTTCAGGCGGAGCATATCGAATTGTCAGCGGCTCCATACCAATCCAGCGGTTCCAATCGACACCTGCTGTCCAAACTTCTTCTGCCATGTGAACCGGGCAATTTGCACTGGTTCGACGTTTCTTGCCAGGCGGCTGCATGGAGCCCTCAGGATAGAGAGCAAGCTTTTCATAGCGGGTTCGAGAGGATTGACCGCTAGGCGGTGTGCGATCTGCATCCGGCGAATGCAGCACCAGTGACCCAGAAGTGGTTTCCAATTCGGCACGCGAGTCAAGAACAGCTAATGCAATTTCTGGAGGTGATGATCCGCCGGGCAACGCCTCGTGCGGAACATACGTCTTTTCGGGTTTCGGATCCCACGAAGCTGCCGCATCATCCTTCTCCTCCTCGGTACGCTGCGACGTCGGATCTGCTGTTGAAAGGGGTTTCTTTGAATGTTCCGACATTGCTGACAACAACGAAGCCGAGCACACGATAGCGCCTCAGCTCGACATCAAAACGACGACGGACCACAATATGATTGTCACACTGGTGACACAACTACGAAACACATGACGTTCAAGACAAGGTGCTAATGACTCACAAAGTGTATAACACCAAAGAACTCGAAGTCTGGCCTGGCACGACCTTGGTGAGATTATACTTATGTCGAATGAGGACCGCATCAGATAAATAAAACCCACACCCTGGAATCTTAGAGAACACATGTCTCAGATGACCGAGATAGCCATTGACACCAGAAAGCAACACATGATCGATGGCTGAACGTGTTACGTTGATCCAATTGACTCTGTCTGACACAACCTACGACACACTGAATCATGACGGGACTGACACAAACAATCACTCTGCAAGTCTTCAACAACACCCCCCTCCCCCCCTTAAAATTAGCTTTGAGGCGCGGCAGGAGGTGAAAGTGGCCCTCGATGTGCGATTGTCCCATTGTGGGCAGTGTTTTCGGGCCGTCAGCTCACGAAATGCTGCTGTGGGCAGCATTTTCTGGGCATCCGAGAGCCGGATGGCAAAGTTTCCGGAGAATGCTCTTTTCTCTTAATAACTTTAATCTTTTAAGCGTTTTTTTCCGGAAATTGGGGGATGTCCCGAGCGATTCGTTTCCGGAGGTCGTTTCCGGAGGTTTGTCGTTTTTCAAAACACAAGGCAAAACGCATTTCCGGAGGAATTTCCGGGGCTTTTTGCTCTGTGTTTTGCACATTTCGCTTTGTGATTTTCAACACTTTTTCAAAGCCGAAAGTGACACCAGGGAACCACTGCCGGGGTCTGTCGTCAACCATCACCTGAACAACCACATGTAGTATTCATGACCTCACAAGGATCTGAATGAGCACACACGCTTTGATTCCAGAGGCAGCAACCCATTTCGAGCACTGTTGTCTACCATTCCTGCCCAAGCACACGCACGCTTCATGACTCACCAACGACTTGAATCATGGCACACCAGCTGATCCACGCTCTCCTCAAACTTGGCTTGGGTCGGACTCATCTTTTTGGACCTTTCAGACGTCTCTGAGACATCCTACAAACAAACTGCACATGCACTGGCTGCAACCCATCACCTACACAACCACATGCATGCGACCTGACCCAACATGGCCCTGAATCATCACAGGAGGTTCCAACGAAGATACCTTGTGGGTTTGACTCAGGCGGGCTAGCCCTTGGGAACCTCTCTGATGATTATGAGTCACCCTACAAACAAACGTGCATGCCGAGCCGGGCAACGCCTCGTGCTGGCGGTGAATTACAAACAAATTCATGGACCAGCAGCGGACTCAAACACTTGCTCTGTCACTGAAACAAACACAGAGTTTTTCTTAATCCAATCCTTTGCCTCATCGTCCTGGCATCCATCCCAAAAGGAATTCGAGCACACGATCATAGGAACTCTGAACAGCAACACTTGGTAGCTTCTGTCATTGCACTGACTTTGGGACAGCACCACCGGCCGCGGGCTCGCTTGCAACATTGCTTTGTTTCGCCAGCACAGAGCCCAGCCTCCCTCATCGAAGAGGATGGCTCTGAATTTGCCGGTTGCAAGCGGTCTAAGGTTTGGTGTGGTGCACTCCTGTGCGTTTACGATCATGGTGTATTGGCTGCCAAACCATGCACAAGCCAACTCAGTCTTACCCATCCGGCTGGGCCCATCATAAATCAAAAACTTGAATCTGCGCAATGCTTCTGAGCCTTCCACATCCTCTGCCCTACAGAACTCTGCAGCTCGGGCCAGCCTCATGTGAGGTTCCAACGCAACCACAGCGAACTGGCGGGCCCATTCCGTTTCTGCCTTACTTGGCGGTTTGAAAGGACAACGCTTCCAGGTTGCGTCTGCCGTCCTCACGTCGCTCTCCATGCGGTGAACGTACTCCAATGACATCGTGTCCTCCAGCATTCTCAGCGTGGAGGGAGCCTTGTCCCGCGTCAGCAGCACCTGCACCATGGCCGCTTCTGTTGCAATTTTGCGTGTCCGCCACAAGCTGGCCACCATTCTCGAATCTGGAAAAATCTCTTTGAAGACCTCACAGTTTGTGGAATGAAGCACGTGTCCGAGCTTTGGAGCTTGGCAATAATAATGGCCCTCGGTCAGTGCTCGGTCTCTTCCCCGGCCTCGCTTTCTCATCACAGCATCCACACGGTGTGAGACTCCATCCCCCCGAATCACAAGATATTCTTCAAGGTACCTCCACTTAGCCCAAGCTTTGTCTTCTTGGCAGTTTCGCTCCAGGAAACAGTGCAGATGAACACGGCCAAAATCTTCAGCCTTCAACGACAACTCCAGGCAAGCACTCCACCTCCGGCACTTATACTTTTGATACACCATTGTAACTACGCCCATGAATTCTGCAAAGAGGTCTTTAATTTGTGGTAATTGCTCCACCTTCAGAACAAGAATATGTGGCATGGCAGCCCACGTCTTCACTACATCAATGTACTCTGCATCATCCAGCAGCCACTTTCCATTGAAGGTGAACAACCTAGCCGACGAATATTCAAGTGATCTATGGAGGCCCTCGCGTGGGGCCTCCTCGCTTAGACCGGCAGGGCCTTCATCATCTTCTGCTGATACACCCGGGTTGCTTAACTTGTCTATCCACTGTTGCCTCTCGTTCTGCTTCAATTTTTCCACTCGGCGTAAGCTTCGCGATACACTTCATCATATTTCTGAGTCTTCTTTTTCCTGCTGTTTGCAATACCCTTAGCTCGCAGAGCACGTGCGCTTTTGTTCAGAAACCACCTGGGGGCTCGCTTCGCAGGTGTTTTCTCCACAACATTACCATTGGGCAACGCCACGCATGGTAAATATGTGGGCGGAGGTCGCTGTTTGCGTGTGAGACGGCGGCGTTTGGGCGTGACTGCATTGTTTGCATGCGGCGATTCTTCTCGCATGTTTCCGAGCCCTTCCTCATCCATATGAGCAACTCTCTGAAAGAAATCCAAATCATCATCTTCTGCAAAAGGATCGTATGTACGTTTTTGGGGTGGTGTGGGTGTGTGTGTCATTTGCCCCGCCCGGAGCGGAAGGATAGCGCAGGCTGATGCCTGGTGGCTGGTTGATGACGAAGATCCCGGCGAGACATTCTCTGGTGGCTCTGGCCACGCAGTCTCTTCGTCTTCCATGAGCCACATGTCCATGGTAGCATGCAATGGGGGGCGTGCAACCCGGAGCACCGCCCCGGTGGAGGGGCAAACCCTTTCCCCTTGGCTGGACCGGCCGCAGTCATGCGTGAGCCGGTTGCTGTAGCACTTCACGGTCCCATGCGAGTCCTCATGATGCACCCGAAACTCGACTGCACAACCCTGCTCGTGAAGACATTTATGCAACACCTGCCTGCTGAAACATTTCGAACCAAGCAACCGTGCTGAATGCATTTCCGTTGAATCACTCACTAAACAGACTGTGCATTGCAAGTGTACTATGAATCATACGACCACCCACATATAGACGCACTCAGATGCATGACAATCTGACACATTACGAGCCGAATTGCGTGTCAGCATGTTCTCGTATGCCTGCATGCACACCCCCCACCTAGTTTTGCTCCACGGAACCATTGCGAGTGTCATTCTTTGGGACAAAGAGTTTACAATGATTGTTCGCCTTCGGCGAATCAATAAAAAGAGCCAGACCGCAGCACTCGCACTGGCTCTGGAGGTTCCGCCGGAGGCGGCATGGGTGGCAAGGGGGCGAGCACCGGAATAAGTGGATGAGCTCGGACGGAGCCACCACCCGCTCTCGCCACAAGTCGCACTGGGGGCAGCGGAACACCTGTGCGCACCAGAACACGTCTACCCAAGGCTGCTTTCGCCGACGCCCGCAGTGATGCCTTGAGCACTTTGTTGTGGAAGTCCACACGATGCACACCCAGAATTCGCCATAGCTCCTCGGGAGTTGGAGGGCAGCACGGAATCGGCAGATGCGGCTGGACGATGTCTCGGAGACGTGGCCGCAGGTTCTCCCACGATGACGCCATGCCATTTCGCTCGAAGGTGCTGGCCCACGATCGGTCAACGATGACTGTCCGAATGGCATCACAGAGGATGCCGATCCATGCGGTGGCCCGCCCGTCACCTCCCACGTCCATACCTCTTTTGCGTTCTTGCATCTCGGCAAGCTCCTTCTTGAAGGGGCCAAAGACGAAGTTGTCCAGGGGTTGTAAAAGACCGGTCAGTCCGCCTGGGATCAGCAACGAATGCAAGCCAAGCTTCGACAGATGGACCAATGTATTGTCAGTGGTGTGAACTGCTGCACAGTCCATGCATATTACGATTTCGGCACTTGGCATTTTGGATCTGATGACTTTCCGGATGGCCGTTAGCATGGGTTTGATGTTCTGAGAAGTCACCCATCCTCTTGTACCCTTTACCCACTGAATCGGTGGAGGCAGCCTCGCCAGAATTGACTTCTCTGCATTTGTAACATGAGCGTCGTTGGTCAAAATGAACTGCGGCATGTCTTTCTGCAGTTCCGGCACACTGACCACACATCCCATCAAAGTTGACATGCCCCGCCTTTCTTTCCCTGTCACCACTGCCCGACACTTGTCCAACTTCTTTGCCAATGCATGGATAACATAGCCCTTGGTGGGCTGCACCTGCTTGTACACTGGCGACTCGTCAATGTTCACGACTACCACTTCATGACCCGCTAGCGGCTGGGCCCATAGCCACTGGGCCCACTTCAGGAAGTCTTTTACCTGAAATTCGGGGCCCAATTCTGGCGCACTTTTGGGTCCCCAAATCTGGGCCCAAAATGGGGACCAGATCTGGGACCCGTTTGGGGACCAGATTTGGTCACTTTTATAAGAAAAGTTAATAGGGAGGGGCCCAAATCTGGGCCCCATTTTGGGACCAGATCTGGGCCCCATTTTGGGACCAGATTTGGGTACCGATTTGGGTCCAGATTTGGGCCCCGTGCTGCAAACCTTAAGTGCCCGGACCTCATCACTCATGACCCCCTTCGTTGGGAGTCTGCTGAAAGAGACCTTCCAAAGTCGTCGAAATTTCCAGAACCACTTTCGAGCCAAAGACCGTTTCGCAGCCACACGACCCGGCATTGCATCGCTTGCATCACCAGTCACAGGCCAATTTGCATCCAAGAATTTCAGCATGTCGTCTAGTTTTGCAGTGACGCCTTGACTGTTCTGAGACAACACATGGCTGAACATTTTGTATTCCGTGGCCAGTCTTTTTGATTTGGTGAGGATTTTGACATGTGACGCCTCACCTGGGGCATTTTTTATCTTCTGCACTGTGTCCTTTATGAGCTGCCGATCGAGCATCCTTTCTAGATGAGCGGCTTGGACTGTGACGCCATCGTCTCGACAGTCCTTCCACACAACCGATGGCAATATCAATTTGGCAATGGATAGAGGCAGTGCCATATGCGGCATGAACTGACGAACCAATGTCAAGACAACCAGCTGCCTTCGCCTTTTGTTTCCGAGCAACGCCGCCCTCCGATAACGATGTGCCTTGTCAGCTTTTCTCAGTTCCGACCGCACCCGTATCAAGTCAGCTTCCAGCTCAGTCAGATGAGCGTTTAAATGTGCTCGCTTGCGAGACGTAATCGGCAGCACGATCTCCATTCACTTCGGAAAACACAATGTCGCAATCACATACATTCATGCGACACACATCTCGTGCCCAAACGGCAATGAAGTCCCAAGGGAAAGGCCATCTACAATCGCACACATCTGCTTCTGCGGCTAGGATGTTTAAATCTGGCAGACTGCCCGAGACTTATATGTTCATGCAAGAACTGACCGCACATGCGACTGCGACAAACGATATGACCATTTTGTCGATCTCAAACTTTGCAAAGGGCTGACAATGTGTGTCGCACAAGCATTCGAATAGCACGCCTATAGGTGTGGTCGACGCCGCGACACTGAGTGAATGGGATAGAATGTTATTGCTGAAGAACTGTGTGGTGAAGCTTTCTCAGTTGGCGTCTCCATTGAGTCACCCGAGTTCATTGATTTGGTCGAGACGGATTGCTACGACTCGAATCGCCACATCACTGTCCAATTAAAGACTGACCATTACACAAGAAACACAGCTTCTAGAAGACTGAAGTCCATGACCTGGAATGTGTTTATCATGCAATCCATGATGATCGCGAATCCATAACCGCCTCACCGATCAGGACAAAATCTTGCTTTCACGAATGCATTTTCTTCGGACGTGCGCACAATATGTTATTGGAACGTGCGAAATGAACAAACGATTCGGATATCGCACAGTCAAACAAAAAACGATTAGCGTCTGGCCCTACGCGACCTTTAGTCGGCATGCCTGATGCAGTCTGTGTTTGCGATGCCAACACTATAGACATGACATCAAGTCTCACTCAATGTGCTCACTCACGGTCTGACGCTGCAGCAGACGAAGATCTGGCATTTGCGTCAGCCTCGAGCATGTCTTCGTCTTGACTGTCAGTGGGCAACGCCTCGTCTGACAGTGTTTTGTTTTCTTTCATGGCCGCTGTCGCGGCAGACACAGGCAAATCGCCACTGGATGCCGCCGCGGCAGATGCAGAGGCCACATCAGCTTCTTCTTTGGACACAAACACACCCAAACCTTTGATTTCAGCGATTCTCTTCAGATCTTGCCATTCCAATGCACTCGCTTTTTTCATCAATCTCTTGTGCTTGCGGGCTTCCTGTGCACAGGGTGTGTGGCATCACATACTGTTGACATAGACTGCAATGGCCATGCATCAAACAGAACTGCCACAATGTCTCACATTGTAAAACACACACAGGTATCGCACGCGACATCATGCTTGAAGCCATTGCTCAATCGTGGCACTGATGGTCCTGTCGCATCTCTTTGCGCAGGTTGGTCATCTCCTTCGTCATCGTCTCCCTGCGGCGGCGGATCTCCAACATGTTGGGGCTGGTGTACCTGGCTCTGGGACGTCCGTCGACGCTGGTCTTTTTCGGAGTTTCAGGAGAGGCTGCCATCGACGGAGTGTCACACACTCGCCGGGGCTAATGTGAGGAGATGTGACGTCAACTGAAGCACTTGAGCCTACTGATGTCTTGCATGCGTCTGGTGGGGAGCATGTGTGCCAAGAATGAATGGCGAGACATCGTCCACTTTCATGATGCCACGAGTGCAGCGAAGCGTTAATGTGGGCCCTACTTCGAATCTGAAATGCCATCAGATGTTGGAACTGGTGATGTGTCCTAACCTTCATGGTGAATGACGTACACACATGGAATATCATACCGCATGTAATGCACCACGACAAAAAACACACATCCCATTGTACAATTCTGTGCTCAACGAACTGTCTGCAAACTTATCGTGCATCACATTGCATACGAGGGTGGCACACTCGACTCAGAAGCATATTCCTACGTCGAAGCTTGTATGCAATTTTTGAGATCGGTGACAAAACGTCTCTGTCCTATGAAAGCACACTGGGCTGCCGCTCACACCATCCGGTATTCATGAGCATTAAATTTCCTCAGGTGGCGATCAGCGGCATGCCATCTTGGTGATTTTTCCAATCCGACCACACCTGCATCATGGCAATGTTTGTTGTTGACCACTTGCGAGTCCAGAATTTGCAGAGTTCAGGCTCGTCACATGCCCCTTCTTCTTTCGTATGGATGATGGACACAGTGGCCAAGGACAGCCGCTGGTCTCGATGGAAGCACTCTGCCAAGCACTTTGCAGCAGCGAGGGAGCCCAAGCGTCCATTGTAATCAACGAATATCACACTGATCATCCTTTTCTGATTGACAAAAGCGTGTCTCAATGAAGCTGTCAAGAGTGTGATAATGTCACGGTGCTTCTGCTGCTTCACGAACCATGTCAAATAGTCTGGATGCACTCCCAGGTGCTTAGATGAAAAGCCTGGTGGCTTTTCCATATGACAGCAATTCACGACAAAGGTCGCCTGCTGTTCCGAGCCCTTAGATGAAAAACAAGGCCAACCACGCTCCAAGGCGCCTGTGACCAGGTTGATGTCAAGAGGCCCTCCATTGTTGCAGGACACAGACTCCTTGAGCTTTTGCCTGCACCAACACCAGATTGAGTTCACATCACTGACAAGGTACTACGTGGAATCCATCATGCACATAGATACTTGAACACTGTCGTGGGCGAACGTGATATAGTGCTGCATGCGGGCCGAGACACGTGACATCAGTCCGCTCCAAATAATACAGCTGCCGTGCTCCCAGTACGACAATATCAATGCAAGTTTGATTCGCAGTGCCAATGGGAGTGGCCAAGACCAGCGCCTTGTTGTGTGAAGAAGTTTCGGCTTCTTCCCATTCATCTTCATCATCAGAGGTCCATGCGGGCACGTGTGTTGACAGAGGTGGCAAACACGGCTTCAAGTGCTCCTTGTCCTTTAGAATGGACACCATCTTGATGACTACAAACCAACACCCAATCGACACCTGATCCTCTAACATACTAGCATTTCTGGATATTTCCTTGTTGTCGATTCTCGGTTTGTATATACGTGCCCATCCACTGTCGTTCATCGAACCCCAACTTTTGTTGTTTTTTTTTGGCGTAAAGGACGCGATGACGTGTTCGTCGCAATTCAGGACCTTGGATCCGCCGCGAAGCCACCCTCGATCCTGCCGTTCAAAGTCATTTGGCAAGTCTGTTCCGCACAAAGTTTGTCCAGTCAATCTAATGTCACCCTCTGATCGTGTTTTAGCACCTGATGGATGACTTTGCATCATACCGAGTCGAATCCTCAGATCAACATCTTGACCGCCAGAGGGAGGAGTTTGGTACTCATCGTACCCACCGATTTTCATGAAATCATCACCTCGATATGCCAG
>PJEL010004605.1_pt1 | contig 11301 bp, 7 predicted proteins | sample 1853271 | NCBI WGS metagenome assembly PJEL01 (sample SAMN08108733, study PRJNA415343) | Invertebrate metagenome, whole genome shotgun sequencing project. | host: Globobulimina | place: Sweden: Gullmar Fjord | collected 2015-08 | reverse complement strand
CCAGAATCTTGGCTTTAGCATAAGCTCAATCCGGCTTTTCTTTAAGAAAAACCCCATTTGAGCTGATTTAAGGTACTAAATCAGAAGCCCCCTTACTTTAGTGGGGGGTTTTTCACGCCAGCGACCAAAAGGATCAATCGACCGAGCTTGAGCAAAAACTTTATAAGCCCGATTTTCATTATCCAGTGATTGATGGATACGGCCAAGATGATAATAAATTTCAGCCCGGCCAGGGGCATCACTTGGATCGACTTGGGTCAAAGTAGCCGCAAGTAATTGCAACAAAACCATTAAAACCCGATTACCCCCATAAGCTCCACATCCCCAAAATCCCGTATGAATAATTGTTGACCCTGGCTCAACACCTATCTGATTTGATTCAATTTTGGCCTAACATAAACCACACTTTTACTATATTCTAAATACAGATAATATTTTTGGCAAAGTGTTGACTAACTGTTGCCCCCGCCAAGTTGAAAATCTCATACCGACAAACGCTCCAATTGCACCTATAGTCAAAGATGATACGGGTTCAGGGAGTGAGAATGAGGGGCAGGTAGACGGCTCCACTGAAGGTAGCACTGCTTGTTCCCTGGATAACGAAGGTGTAGGGGTTCTCATCCACATCGTTGTTGGCAATGCTGACCGTGGCCGAGTGTGTTCCGGTGATAGTTGGAGTGAAGCGAACCTGGAAGGTGACGGCCTCACCTGCGCCAATGGTAGTGGAAGCGGGTTGGGTTACGGTAAAGGCGGTCTCATAAGTCAGAGTAACGGCTGGAGAGCTGCTCAGGGTTAAATTCGCCAGGCCGCTGTTACTAATGGTAAAGGTGCGCGTCACCATACCGCTGCTAACGGCTATGCTGCCAAAGTTTGTGTGGTCGGCGGTGGTGGGGGTGGTATCGTCGTTGGTGATGACAATGTTGTTGCCCAGCACGACCATTTCGGGAAAGGGCTGGCCCGTACCGGAGATAACAAAGGCGTAGGGGTTCTCGTCCAAGTCGTTGTTGACGATGCTAATGGTATCGGTAAAGAGGCCAGAGCTGGGAGGCATGAAGGTAATGGTGAAGGGCATAGTACCGCCGGAAGTAATGGTGTTGATAGCTGGCTGAGTAACGGTAAAAGCGGTGCCCGTGGTCAGACTGATGTTGGGTGTGCTGCTCAGAGTTAAATCTCCCGCGCCGCTGTTGCTGATGGTAAAGGTGCGCGTCACCATGCCGCCGCTAACGGCTGTGCTGCCAAAGTTGGTGTGGTCGGCTAAGCTGGGGGTGGTATTGCCGTTGGTGATGACGGTGTTGTTGCCCAGCACGACCATTTCGGGGGGGGACTGGCCTATAGCAGAGATAACAAAAATGTAAGGGTTTTCATCGTCATCGTTGTTCGCAATGTTGATAGTATCGGTAAAGAGACCAAGACCGGGAGGCGTGAAGGTAACAGTGAAAGGTGTGGCACCACCCGAGGTGATGGTGCTAATGGCTGGCTGGGTAACGGTAAAGGCGATGGCTGTGGTCAGGGTAACGTTGGGCGTACCGCTCAAGGTTAAGTTTGCCAGGCTGCTGTTGCTGATGGTAAAAGTGTGCGTCATTATGCCACCACTAATGACTATACTGCCAAAGTCGGTGTGATCTGCCAAGCCAGGGGTGGTATCGCCATTGGTGATGGCGGTGTTGGCCCCCAATACAACTATTTCGGGGGAAAGAGGGGCAAAAACGGCAATATTGTTGCGACTCTGTCCACCAATGCTGCCAAACCATCCCCCAGCATAGGTAGTACTGCCACTGATAATCAGGGTCCAAACAGTACTATCCGCGTTGGGGTTCCAGGCGGTGGCGTTGCCCGTGGTCACATCCAGAGCAGCAATTCTGTTGCGGCTCTGCCCGCCGATACTGTCGAACTGTCCCCCAACATAAACGGTACTGCCACTGATGGTCAGGGTGTTGACAGTACTGCTTGCGTTGGGATTCCAGGCCATGGCGTTGCCCGTGGTGACATCCAGGGCAGCAATGTGGTTACGATTCTGTCCACCAATGCTGTCAAAGCGTCCCCCAACATAGATGGTAGTGCCACTAATAACCAGATTGTAGACATTAGTGCCACTTACGTTGGGGTTCCAAGCGGTAGCATTGCCCGTAGCAACATCCAGGGCAGCAATCTTTTTGCGGCTCTGCCCACCAATGTTGTTGAACTCTCCCCCGACATAGATGGTATTACCACTGATGACCAAGGTCCAGACAATACCATCCGCGCTGGGATTCCAGCTGGTGGCACTGCCTGTGGCGGCATCCAGGGCGGCAATACTGTTGCGGCTCTGCCCGCCAATGCCGCTGAACCATCCCCCAACATAGACAGTATTGCCGCTGATGGCCAGAGTGTGGACAGTATTGATTGCGTTGGGGTTCCAGGCGGTGGCGTTGCCCGTGGTCACATCCAGGGCGGCAATCTTACTGCGGCTTTGCCCGCCGATGTTATTAAAGCTCCCCCCAGCATAGATAGTATTGCCACTGATGACTAACTTATAGATAGTACGATCTGCATTGGGATTCCAAGTGCTAACTCTGCCCGTAGCGACATCCAGAGCGGCAATCCGATTGCGACTCTGTCCACCGATGCTAGTGAAGGTCCCCCCAGTATAGATGGTATTGCCGCTGACGGCCAGGGTCCAAACCCCATCAGTTGCGTTGGGATTCCAGGCGATGGCACTACCCGTAGCGGTATCCAGAGCGGCAATCCGATTGCGACTCTGGCCACCGATGCTAGTGAACTGTCCCCCAGCATAAACAATACTCCCGCTGACAGCGAGAGTCAGAATAGCATCATCTGCACTGGGGTTCCAGGCAGTGGCATTGCCCGTGGCGGCATCCAGGGCGGCAATTTTGTTGCGGCTCTGCCCACCAATGCTAGTAAAGTGTCCCCCGACATACACGGTACTCCCACTGATAACCAGGGTAGAGACACTCTTATTCGAGTTGGGGTTCCAGGCAGTGGCGTTGCCCGTGGCAACATCCAGGGCGGCAATCCTGTTGCGGCTCTGCCCACCGATAGTGGTGAAGTTCCCCCCGACATAAATGGTACTCCCACTAATGGCCAGGGAAGAGACAGTATAACCCGAGTTAGGGTTCCAGGTGGTGGCACTACCCGTAACAGCATCCAAAGCGGCAAGGAAGCGGCGGTACTGCCCGCCGATGTTATCGAAATACCCCCCAGCGTAGACGGTATTGCCGCTGATGACCAGGGTATAGACAGTGTTATTCGAGTTGGGGTCCCAGGCAGTAGCGTTACCCGTGGCGGCATCCAAGGCGGCAATCTTGTTGCGGTTCTGCCCACCGATGTTATCGAAGCCTCCCCCCACATAGACGGTATTGCCGCTGATGGCCAGGGTGTGGACAGCACTATTTGCGTTGGGGTTCCAGATTGGGTCTACTGAATAATCCGGCAAAATATGGGCTATCCTGTTGCGGGTCAGGCTGCCTACAGTGGTAAAATTGCCGCCAATGTACCACCCGCCATTGCCATCGGGGATGGTACTGAAAACACCATCGTTTACTTTAGGGAAGGTGCTTAACAGCGTACCGGTCACGGTGCTAAGTGGTACGCCGCTGCCGGTATTTGGCCCTACATAGGTAAAATCACCACCCAGATAAATGGTATCGTCGTGATGTAAAATGCTATAGACAGCACCGTTGGTTTCCCAGAAATTCTCAATTGGGGTGTCGCTGGGGCCTTGAGCGTAGACTGGCCAGGCGGTCAGGCCCAGCCAAGCCAGCCCCAGCAATAGAACCAGCAACAATCGCCGCCAGATATGGGAGGTTGCAATAATTTGAACAGTATGGTGCAGATTGAACATAAAAATAGTACTCCTTTAAATCGGTACGGATTTGAATTGGATATGTTTTATAATGGTTAGGGTAACCTTTTGATCGATTATTGGGTAATTAGATATTTTTTGCCATTAAGAGTATATCACAGAATAGTGTGTTTAACTGTGAAGGTTTTGTGAAGATATAAAACAATTATAATAATTAACCAATGGTTTTCCGTCAGTGGGCGCACCAGCTAGTACACGGTGGCAGAAATCCTCCAGGAGTTATCATGCGGGCGCATGTAAGGCCAGGAAAAGAATAACAACAACAGGGACTTGGTTTTTTAACTTAGCGGTTGGTAACATTAAAATCAAATCCGTTCCTTTCCTAAATCCGTTGTTGTAACCACCTATACCTATGGCTCCACCCCCCACAAGCGCACTGTGCCATCCGCACTGCCGGAGGCGAGGGTCGTTCCATTGGGGGAGAAGGCCACGCTGGTCACGGAGTATGTGTGTCCTTCTGGAATGTTGAGCAAGCGGCCATCCGACACCCGCCACAAACGCATCGTGTTATCCCTACTGCCGGAGACGAGGGTTGTTCCATCAGGGGAGAAGGCTACGCTGTTTACTTCGCCTGTGTGCCCTTCTAGGGTGTTGAGCAAGTCACCATCTGGCACCCGCCACAAACGTATTGTGTCATCCTCACCGCCGGAGGCGAGGGTTGTTCCATTGGGGGAGAAGGCCACGCTAGTCACTCCGCTTGTGTGCCCTGCCAGGGTGTTAAGCAAGCGACCATCCGACACACGCCACAAGCGCACCGTGCGATCCCCACTGCCGGAGGCGAGGGTTGTTCCATCGGGGGAGAAGGCCACGCTCAACCCACCACTTGTGTGCCCTTCCAGAGTGTTGAGCAAGACACCATCTGATACTCGCCACAAAAGCACTCTGGTATACCCACCGCCGGAGGCGAGGGTCTTTCCATCAGGAGAGAAGACCATGCTACTTACGTTGCTTGTGCGCTCGTCCAGAGTGTCGAGTAAGGCACCATCTGGCACCCGCCACAAACGTATTGAGTCATCCTCACCGCCGGAGGCGAGGGTCTTTCCATCGGGGGAGAAGGCCACGCTGTTTACCCAACTTGTGTGCCCTTCCAGAGTATTGAGCAAGCGACCATCCGATACACTCCACAAGCGCACCTTGTTATCCCTACTGCCGGAGGCGAGGGTCGTTCCATCGGGGGAGAAGGCCACGCTGTTTACCCAACTTGTGTGCCCTTCTAGAGTGTTGAGCAAGCCGCCATCCGACACACTCCACAAGCGCACCGTGTTATCCTCACTGCCGGAGGCGAGGGTTGTTCCATCGGGGGAGAAGGCCACGCTGTTTACAATGCTTGTATGCCCTTCCAGGGTGTTGAGCAAGCCACCATCCGACACACGCCACAAGCGCACCGTGTTATCCCTACTGCCGGAGACGAGGGTCGTTCCATCGGGGGAGAAGGCCACGCTGTTTACCCAACTTGTGTGCCCTTCCAGGGTGTTGAGCAAGCCGCCATCCGACACACGCCACAAGCGCACCTTGTTATCCCTACTGCCGGAGGCGAGGGTCGTTCCATCGGGGGAGAAGGCCACGCTGTTTACCCAATTTGTGTGCCCTTCTAGAGTGTTGAGCAAGCCGCCATCCGACACACGCCACAAGCGCACCGTGTTATCCGCACTGCCGGAGGCAAAGGTCGTTCCATCGGGGGAGAAGGCCACGCTGTTTACAATGCTTGTATGCCCTTCCAGAGTTTTGAGCAAGCCGCCATCCGACACCCGCCATAACCGCACTATGCCATCCCCACTACCGGAGACAAGGGTTTCTCCATCGGGGGAGAAGGCCACACTTGATATGGAAGCACCCGTTTCAATAAAACGCACATCTTGCAAAGTACCAGCATTATACAGCCAAATGCCAACATAAGAAGCTACGGCTAACAGGTCGCCATTGGGAGAGATAGCAATTTCACTGATGTCACCTCTGCCAAGTCGGTCGAGTTGGGTTAGTTGGTCGACGTTGTCAGGCGAAATGACTAATCGGGTGGGGATATTGGTTGGGGTTGGCAGTTGGGGGGTATCGGTGGGCGTTGGTGTTTGCAGTTGGAGGGTATTGGTAGGCGTTGGCGTTAAGGTTGGTGGTGGGGGAGTATCGGTTGGCGTTTCGGTCAGGGTAGGTTCGGTGGTTGGTGTTGGCGGTGGGGGGGTATCGGTTAGTGTTTTGTTCAGGGCAGGTTCGGTGGTTGGTGTGTTGGTTGAGGGTGATGGTGGGGGAAGGGTAGAAGTTGCCGTTGATATAGGCTCAGGTGTTGATATTTTGGTCGGTATAGGTGCTTGTAAAGTATTTGTGGGGGGCACTGTGGAAGTGGGTTGAGGCAGTGGCGTGTTGGTTGGTTCTAGCGTTTGAGTGGGGGTTTCAGTGGCGACGGAAACGGGCGTTCCTGGGGTTGAATTGGTGTATGCGTTAAAAACAGCAATGAAGCCCAAGATTAAAGCGATGAGGCTAATAACAAGCGCTGGTGAAATTTTAGTCCAAAGCGATGGGGGGGATAGTGAAGCAACACGTCGCTGGTGAGGAGTGCCGGTAATAATCGCTCTAACTTCTCTGGTGACATCGGCTAAATCTCTATCAACGTGACGACCACCATCGCTCCAAACGGGATGGGCGTTTTTGGGCATGACGTTAAGTGACTCTAACCAAGCGACGGCTTCCCAAGCGCATGGTTTGGCAATGACCGGGAGAATGGTCAGACCCTTACTTTGGTTTTGGGCCAAAAGTCGGGGGATCTCTTTGCCCAAGACAAAATCTGAGGTAAGAAAATTAGCCGTAACCAGGAGAATAGCCACTTGAGCGCGATTGATGGCCGCTTCTATTTCTTGTTTCCAATCTTGCCCCGCACCTATCCGCTCATCATCCCATATATCAATCAGGCCATCGCTCTGTAAAACACCCAGATGTGATAACAACCTATCTTTTTCTTTTTCGTCTTTGCGGCTGTAACTGATAAAAACAACGGGTTGAGTCATTAAAGTCCACGAATGTTTAGGGATAAGAATTAAACAACTTTTCCATTTTGGAGATTGGGAGATTGTTAGCCATGTTCCCATACAATCTCAAACTACAGACTCCGATTAATTGCTTAAAAACTGTTCAAAGTATTACCCATTGGAACCAAAACCTTTGCCAAAACGATCTATCCGCTGTTCAATTTCAGATACTATCTCACGCATGGCTATAATATCTGTCTCACTAAGATGGTGGGTCGCTTCTTGCAACAAAGGTTCAACTTCAGGCCGATAGCTATAAAGCAAGGTTGCTATATCATTTTCATAGATACCAACACGGGCAAAATTACCTTGACGATAAAGAGAGGGGAGGGCATACAACTTCAAGAGCAACAATCCTTCTACCGTAGCACAAGGAATTTTTTGCTCTACAAAATGCTGGGTGGTGGCAAATTGCTGGCGCACCTTTTCAAAAAGCCGATTACGAGTGAGCAAAATATCTATTTGCAACTCATCAAACTGGCCTCGGGCAAAATTTGTATCTTGGCTCGTAATCTCAATCTCAGGCAATTTCTTCAACGAAGACAAAGCCATTATCAAATCAATATCTTCGGTATTCCGGCCTTCAATATATTGAAGTAAGGCGATGCCACCAACAAGCAAGTAGTCAATTTCTCGCTCGTTCAACAAAGTAAATAATTGGGCCACACTTTCAAGTAAGGTATCATAATTCATGGTACTTTCACCCAAATTTCTAAAGTTAAATACAAGCGCATTTTGAATGACTTTACCAATATGAACTTTAGGTTTAATCTTTATAGTAGTTGTCATCGCTTCTCTCTTATTTATCTTCATCCCACTCAAATTCCATAGCTAAAATTGTAACTACAAGTTGGAGTGTCGTCAAATTATGCTAGCACAAACTCATAATTGTCGAAACCAACGACAATGCAGCCACCACCCTTGACAGCTAAATGTGTTGCAATTGCAACAAGTGTTTCAAAACTTGTGTAATTTGTAAATAGTTGTATAACCTGTATTCTACAATCTAATGCTTTGATAAAGAGGAGACAGTATGAATCTTTCAAAATTTGGAGAGAAATTCACCGGAAATTCGGGCATTTTGCAATTGATGGATGACTTGGGAAATGCTGCCGCTGAAAATGAAAATGTCATTATGTTGGGAGGAGGCAACCCCAGCCATATTCCGGAAATTCAAATTTACTTTCGAGAACGTATGCGTGATATTCTGGAAAATGATAATCAATTTGAACAACTTGTGGGCAATTATGGCCCCCCGCAAGGGGATAGAGAGTTTGCCGCAGCTCTGGCAAAATTGCTACACAATGAATATGGCTGGCCCCTTAAGGCTGATAATATCGCCTTAACCAATGGTAGCCAAACCGCCTTTTTTTGCCTGTTTAATATTCTGGCCGGGGCATTTGCTCACGGGCCTCATAAAAAAATTCTACTACCTCTGGCCCCAGAGTATATTGGCTATCTGGATTTGGGGCTGGTTGATGACTTTTTTAGGGCCAACAAACCAGAATTTGAATATCTGGATGAACACACCTTTAAATACCATGTTGATTTTAATGCGGTTTCCATCACGGATGAGATTGGGGCGATATGTGTTTCTCGACCCACAAACCCCACTGGCAATGTTTTAACCGATGATGAAATCGACAGGCTTTGTAAATTGGCCGCAGCCCATAACATTCCCTTTATCATCGACAATGCTTATGGCACCCCCTTTCCTAATATTATCTTTACCGAGGCCAAACCCGTCTGGAATGAGCATATTGTACTCTGTATGAGTTTGTCTAAATTGGGTTTGCCCGGGGCCAGAACAGGCATTGTCATAGCCAAACCGGAAATAACCGCCGCCATCTCTAGCCTAAATGCGGTCATGAGTCTGGCCCCCGGTAATTTTGGCTCTGCAATCGCCCTGGATTGGGTCAAAAGTGGTGAGATTACCCGGGTTGGACAAAATATCATCAGGCCATATTATGAGAAACAAGCCCAGCATGCCAAAACTCAGCTCCAAAAAGCTTTGGCTGGTTACGACTTTTATATTCACAAACCCGAAGGGGCCTTTTTTTTATGGTTGTGGTTTAAGGGGCTGCCGATTAGCAGTCAGGCTCTTTATGAACGACTCAAAAAGCGGGGCGTGGTGGTGGTACCCGGCCAATACTTCTTCCCTGGCATCAAAGAAGAATGGTCACACAAGTATGAATGTCTCAGAGTCAGTTATGCCCAAGATGAAACCTTGCTCAACCGCGGGCTTGAAATTATTGCCGCTGAGGTTAAAAAAGTTTATCAAGAGTCACAATAGAAAAATCAGGTTTTTTGCTATTATGCACTCAAAGTTGCTGACATTCAAGGTTGATTTAGTACTTGAAATCACTTCCACAATGAAAAACCTGGTTTCTGGATCTCTCACAACAGCAGACTATAACCGCCATCAAGAGTTAAGATTTGGCCCACAATCATAAAAGCATCATCAGAGCAAAGAAAGGCGACGCTTTTGGCGACATCTTCGGGGGTGACGAGGCGGCGGGCCGGGGTACGCTTGGTAGCATATTCAAAAACCTCTTGCAGATCAACTGGAAAAGCAGTAACAGCATCGGTATCAACAATGCCGGGTGAGACAGCGTTGACAATAATGCCTTTAGGGGCTAAATCGGCGGCCATATAGCGAGTCATAGCTTCCAGCACCGCTTTAGATAGTCCAATAGCCGCATAGTGAGGCATGGCATACCGCCCGCCGGGACTGCTCAGGTTGACAATCCGGCCCCAGCCTGTTTTCTCCATCAGGGGAACAGCCCGCTGGGCGCAGCGCAAAATAGAGCGGGCATTAACATCCATAGTCCAGTTCCAATGTTTGTCTTGCACCTCCATAATGTTTTTGGTGCTTCCGGTAGCAGCATTGCCAATCAAAATATCGCAGCGGCCAAAGATGGTTTCAAGCTCATCAAACATACCTTCAATCTTAGTGGCATCAACCAAATTGGCCTTAATAGAGATGGCCCGTCCCCCCATCTCTTCAATGGCCGAAACCACTTCTTGGGCAGCTCTTTTTTTACGGAGGTAATGGACCACAATATCGGCTCCACGTCGGGCCAATTCCAGAGCAATGGCCCGACCAATACCCCGCGATGAGCCAGTTACCAGGGCTACTTTATTTTTTAGATATTTTTCACTCATTATTGCCTTATCCAGGCATTCAGGTGCCGGGGACTTTTTTGGGGGTTAAGTTGCTGATTGTACATATTGGGTTATCATTTTTACCAAGTCCCATACTTGGAGACAGTCCCCGGCAGCTTTAAATATTGAATACTTTATTTTCCGACCATCGCTCTGAGAATAAAGAAAACGTTGGCCGGACGTTCGGCTAAGCGACGCATAAAGTAGGGATACCAGGCTGGGCCGTAAGGCACATAAACTCGCATTTGATAGCCCAAATCGGCCAGACGTTGTTGTTCGTCACGCCGAACCCCCAACAGCATTTGAATTTCAAACTGCTCAGCTTTGATGTTTTGTGTTTTGGCCTTTTCTAACAAAGCCTCAATTAAGAGCGGGTCGTGTGACCCCAAAACCAAATACGCGCCTCGATCCAGAGCGTCAGGTGTTAGCATCATCTCAATGATATCCAGGCAAGCCTGATTGATAGCCTTTTTATCTTGTAAGGCGATTTCAGGCAACTCTTGATAAGCCCCTTTTACCAACCGGATACCACCACCTCGCTCAATCAGCCTCTTAACATCAGCCGGAGTTCGATGCAAATAACTTTGAACGGCTTGCCGAACTCCGCCCTCAAACGTATCTAACAGGCGATGATACATACGCAGAGTGGCTTCGACATCCGGGCTGCCTTCAATGTCAATTTCAACCAAAATATCTAGCTCACGAGCGCTTTGAACAATGTCGGCGATGGCTTCATAACAAAAATCCGGGTCAAAAGCCAAGCCGACCTGTGAGGGTTTGATGGTAATCGAGGCCTCTATGCCTTCAGCTTTGACCCGCTGTAACAGGTCTTGATAATTTTGGGCCGATTGTTGGGCCTCGGCCTGATTGCTGACGCTCTCGCCAACAGAATTCAATATAACTTTAATGCCATTGGCGTTCAACGCCTTGGACACAGCAATGGCTTCATCCAGACTTTCTCCGGCCACAAAACGGCGAGATAATTGCCGGGCTGGGCCAAAGTGTTTAACGAAATTTCGGGCGGTTTCATTGGTCGAAAGACCTATAAAAAAGTTACGTAGTAAAGTCATCAGATGCGAATAATCTCCAAAATTTAATCTCGTTTTGTAACTATTCAACCACCCTTGCGAAGGTTACAAATAGCCTTCTTGATAATACAAGTTTTACATATTTGCTACTGGACACTTTTAATAAACAACCATAACGTTTATATTAGACCCTAAAATAGAACACGGATCGCACGGATGGCACGGATTT
>PJEL010004604.1_pt1 | contig 11301 bp, 7 predicted proteins | sample 1853271 | NCBI WGS metagenome assembly PJEL01 (sample SAMN08108733, study PRJNA415343) | Invertebrate metagenome, whole genome shotgun sequencing project. | host: Globobulimina | place: Sweden: Gullmar Fjord | collected 2015-08 | reverse complement strand
AACCGAAGAGGCTGTGCGAGAATAACCCACTGTTCAATCAGCATCTTCACTTGGTTTCTTGAGATATTTTCATGAGTATCTGGTAAGCCATGCTTTATTGATTCTCTTGAAATCTCTTCAAGTCTCTTCTTCTTCTTTGTCTGAGTACCTTGTGTAAACACGAGGACAGAAGCGAAAAGCGTGAGTGCGAGAACAACCCAGAAAAAAACAAATACAATGGTCTCGGTCATTTGGCAACGTCCGATTTTTTTCTGTCACCCAAAAGATATTGAATTGTATTGATTAGCTCACGGACATAGATGGGTTTCTGAAAACAGTGAATAACACCATGGTCTGCAGCTCTCTTAATAGACTCTTCATCTTTGAGGTAGGATACGTAAATAAATGGGATATCTTTCTGCTTCGATGACTCCATCAGCTTTTTACGGATTTGAAATCCATCTACAGCTGGTAGCACTATCTCTGAAATGATCAATTCAGGTTGTTCTTCATCAATCATTTTCAGGGCACTCATACCATCAAAACTATTAACAACTTGGTAGCCTTCATCTTGAAGATACATGATCAGAAAATCTTGAAACATAGTGTCAGGGTCGATAATCAATATGCGGCTTTTTACATTGGTCATGGCATCAACTGATGATCTTGCAACTACAGTATTCATTCCTGCTCTTTTTGCCAACTTGACTCGTAATCTTGCTGTACCGATAAGCCTTGATTGAAAGGTAAGCGGCTCATCAACCAACTCAATGAATTCTGATGAGTGCACCACTCCTATGCTAACCGTAACCTTTTGTATAAATGAATTCGAATGATCAAAACTTAGTCTGATCGAATCAGCCAGGTTTTCCATGTATTCCATTGTTGACTCATTGCAAAGAATAGCGAACACATGACCATCTAGCTTGAATAATGTCTCATTGTCTCCAGATTTATCTTGAAGAAGCAATCCAGCAAGCCGGATCACATCATCTCCTGTTTTCTCGCCGTATTCGAAGAGAAGTTGATTTACGTGATCCAGGTTTATTATTAGGAGACCGAAAGTTTTGCCTGCCTCAGACTCTTCGCTTATCCTTTCCAGAATTTGTCTGTGAAAAACTTTCTCGTTCAATAGGTGGGTAATTGGACACCGCATAAGGTCTGCTTTTGCATTATTGAGTTGCTCTCGAAGATCTCTATTCTCTTTCACTAAACGAGAATGGTCATCTAATGTATTATTGTGCCCTTCAGATGGTTCTTGTTTCATCTTTCATTGCCCAAATCTATTAGTAGTTATCTGAAATACCTGAGTGTTTTTAAAGGAACAGAATTTGAAATCTTATGTCAAGCTTGGAACAGCTTGCATAGTTAAAAACTCAATAATAATTCGATCATTAATTATCTATAGTGTCATGGTTCTTTACCGATCACTCAGATAGGCAAACCACTAATTAAATACCAATGAAACCATTTGAGATATTGTAAATGAGATTATCATTTATTATCCTCTTGATACTTACATTATCTTTGCCTGATCCATGACTTTCGGTGAGCAAATAAAAAAGAGAGAGGTGCATATGTCTTACGTCGCTTGGAAGGAAGAATACAGCGTTGGTGTCGAGATGTTTGATAATCAACACAAGAAACTTTTTGCCTGCCTTAATGATCTTGGTGAAGCAATAAATGAAGTTCAGGAACATGCAGTCCTAACTCAGATAATTCGCGATTTGATTGACTATACTCGCGTTCACTTCCGAGATGAAGAAGCAAATTTACAGCTATACAACGTTCCAGGATACAAGAAACATAAGAATGAGCATGAAATACTTAGCAAACAAGTGGTTGATTATGCTCTTGAATTCGCTGTAAATAAAGAATTAGCCATACAAGTCATGTCCTTTTTGAAAGATTGGATCATCGATCATATCCTTGGAACCGATAAAGAGTATTCAAATTCGCTTCGTGGCAAGGAAATGATGGAATGGGATGATATTCCTGATATCAATTAGCTTTATATAACTTTCAGGCAGGTAACTTGAAACATGAGAATTGTGTTTTCTGCTATAGCCAATTCTTTGTGACTACTATTGAATCGAATTTTATTTATTCCTTTATAAAATTCGAGCAAATGATTGGTAAAGGATATCCGTGCTTCTGTCAAAAATAAACCCTGTGAATAACCTAACTCATCCAATGAGATTGGTAGCTGTGTGGACAATGTTCCTAATCACGGTTCAATGTACACTGGCACAGGTGAATGTTGATGCTAAATCCTCAAGTACAATCGTGGAAGAGCAAGTTGCAAACCAGTCATATCCTGAACTATACAAACTTGCAAGAGAAGCTGGATGGAAAGGTCAGTACAATTCTTCGTTGAAATTATATTCAAATTTACTGGATTTATACCCCAATGATGTAGATGGCCTACTTGGACGAGGTCTTGTCTATTACTGGTCAGGTGATTATTCCAAGGCAGAGATTGACTTAAAAGCTGTCCTAAGTGCCGCTCCAAAATACGTGGATGCTTGGCAAACGCTTGGTAATATTTATCTCGCTGATGATGAGTTTACATCTGCAATTGAGTCTTACTCTAAATGGCAACAACTGGAACCATCGAATCCACTCCCACTCCTTGCAATTGGTAAAGCACACATCGTTGCAGGTAATAATAGTGATGCTCAACCATATTTCATTAAGGCGCTAGAACTTGGTATTTCGCCTGCGATAATACAGCCATTTCTTCGAGGAAATGCACTTAAACGTATCCCTACCAGTTGGGAAAGCGCATTGGATATTGAGTATGATAGCTTCGGAAGTGATGATAAGAAAGATTGGGTTCAATTCAAGCTATCAACATTACATCAATGGGAATCTGTATCTGTCAATCTTGGGGTAAAGGACACAAGACGATTTGGCTTAAGAAATCAGGCTATTGCTTTGGATAGTTATTTGAATCTCTGGAAAAGTGCATATGTAAACCTGTTGATACAAACAGCATTCGACCCAGAAATTCTACCGGAAAATGATATACTTCTGGAATTGTATCAAGGACTTCCTTTTCAAACAGAGTTTTCCTTAAATACGAGAATAATGGAATTCCCTTCAACATCAGTTCGTTTTTTGGGAGCTGGAATTGCCCTATATAAAGGACAGTACTATCTCAGATATCGTTTTACGAGGATATATAAAGAAAATGGAAACGGTTTAGCGCAAACTGTCTGGGCAAGACGTTACCATTCTGGTATTAATAATTATTTTGAATTCGTTGGAAGCTCAAGTTACGAAATCTTTCTCGAATCATCGTCAAACACAATTGCAACACATGAGGGATGGTCTGTTGCACTAAATTGGCACCAGACGATTAAGCGAAATATGGGTATGACCTGCGGTTTAACATATGAAAGCCTTGAGGACTTCCCATCTCGTAGACAGATAAGAGTCGGCACTTTTTATCAGTGGTAAATGGATTAATAGAATAAAAATAGTTATAAGGAGATAATCATGCGTTCGCTGCTACTATTACTGTTAACTATGACAATGGTAACCTTTGTAATCGGCTGTGCTGATGACCCGGTAGTCAGAGATGGAAATCCAGACCGAATTGTAATCTCAAATAATCCAGGCGAACTAAACGAGAGAGTAACAACTTATCAGAACATAGAGATGCCTTTAGATGATGATGGCAATGTTGATCAAACCGAAATACTAAATCACAACAATAACCGATCAATAAGCGAAGTTGATGGTGTTCTCAGCTTGATGCTGCGTGCTGAAGTTACTCCGCCTGAACTCGATGGGATTGAGATGCGTGCAACCCACGTGGCTTTACACGGCAACTACGCATTTGTCACATATAACCGTGAGGGCGATATCTATACTGGTGGACTGGAAGTTTTTGATATTACAGATGTCGAGAATCCAATTATTGTCTCACAAGCATTATTCACAGATACAGATTTCAGTTCAGTTTCATACCTTGATGAAGTCATCTATTTGGCCGGCGCTACTGAAGACCTTCTTTATTCATCCCCGGCAATCCTGGAGATTATTGAATTCGCAGGGGGAGAATTGGCTGAAACTTCGACTAGAATTGATCTACCAAGCTTTGTTGCAACTGGTGTACATGCCCACTCAGTGGCTGGCGGAAGCAACCTGATATATGTTACATCCGGTGCAGGTGGCGATCCCGAAGGCGGTCTAACAATCATTGATGCAACAAGCTTAGAAATAATTGAGCAAGATGAATTTGATGATGCCAGAGATGTTGACTATGGCAATGGCAATGTCGTTGTCATGCAAGGTACTCCTGGACGACTTCGTGTGTATGATGCTCTAAGTACCGAATTAGTGAATTCTTTTGATCCCGGCGGAGCCAATATTGTTGAGTCAAAATCAACTATCGATATTGTTGGAGATCTAGTATTTATGGCAGCTGGTGATGAAGGAATGAAAACTGTCTCAGCGTCAGATGGCACAATTATATACTCACTTGAGCGAATAAATATTGAAGGCATTGATCAAGACTTGACAGTAACCAACTCTGTCACTGTTTCAAATGATTTAGTCCTTATGGGAAATGGTAATGCAGGTGTATATGTGTCATGTCTTTCAGATCAGGGTCTGAATCATTTGGGCTACATGAACTTTGGCACATCTGCTAACTATGTCAATGCGGACAGTAACACAATCTTTGTCGCTGCTGGTACTGGAGGATTAAAGATACTTGAACCTGTTTTCACTGTCCCTGATCCTGTTAATCTTCCTGGTGTATGTGATTGGGATGAAGATGGTGTCCCACTTTGTTTAATTGAAGAGGGATGTGACGCTGATATATTCAGTGATGCGGTTGAAGACCTTCTAGAAGACAGAAATGATCTGCCTGAAACAAATCCAGAGCTGTTTGATGATGAAAACCTGATCAATGTTGTGCTTACAGATTCTGCTACTGTCCAAATTTGCTTCATTGATGATAGGACTGGCTGGAAAAACACTTATGGCTATTACACTCATCCTGTCGATGATCCGCCTACATCAGTTGAAGATATAACTGATATGACTGTGATATTCCCAAATGCCTCGAGCACTAATGGTGGTGGTGACCTTGTTCAGGGAAGCAGCATGATTCTGGGGACTTTCGGCCCAGATACAGAGATATGCTTCTTCCTCGTAGCGAAAGGATGGCATGCTGGAGCACTGGATGAAGGTAACTATACGCATTTCACCGACAGAGACCTGAATAGCGAAGGTTTAGAGGATGAGTTTACGCAACAGCATGTCCTTCTTTATGATGAGGACAATGAAGTCTTGATTCAATCTTGGGAGGATGTTGATGTTGACCATTCTGGTGCACACGAAGATTTCAATGATGTTCAATTGCTGATAACGGTTGATCCTGTTGAATCACTGGTTACTACTGGTATCCAACCATTATAAATATGCACTTTGGAAAACACAGCAAAACGTCCCAGCCTCTTAAAGAAGTTGGGACGTTTTTTTATCTCATACCTAAATGAAATATGGCAATTATTTTCGAATTAACTGCTAGCGTTTCGTTCCAAATCAGATTATCTAACTCTCATCCGTCTTGGCAAGTGTATTTACTACTAGCTTCCTCAGGTGGTTTGTTATCATTCCCTCAAACTGATCTTCTGATTCAAACACATGAAATGCTCCAACGTAGCTATCACCGTCTTCAGATTTTAACCATTTAGCGAGGAACTCTTCAAGAAGTTCTTTCTGCTCCAAATGGCTGAGAATATCTTCACGGTTTGTCAATCCGACCATAGGTATCTTTGTTTTCCTATACATCAGGATATCCGGTTTTCCTTTAGCATGATAACCGGCCATTGCATCTTCGTACTCAAATTCTGATCCAGAGCCATATCGGGTGCCATCTGCTCGTCTAATGTGATCTGGAAGTGGTGTCCCAAATCGCCACCAGAATATCCCAATGAATATATCGGTGCCATTTGGTTCATAGATTTGTGACTGAAATGTATCAGATGCTAAGAGTGGTTCTTCTTCCCAAAGAATTGGTGTCAGGTATACCTGACCAGAGAATTCGGAGTTGAGATCATTTAAGACTCTTTTTACTACTCTTCGTTCAGGTATTACATCACCAGGCGAGGAGATAAATACTCTTAGATTTGGTGCATTCTGTTTGCGCAGCCGTTGCTTCTCAAGACTGGCAGCTATGCGCGCTTTCAGTAGGACTGGGTTGAAAGGTTTGAAAAGATAGTCCTCTGCGCCGAGTAATATACAATTGATAATCGAATCCATATCATCAAGTGCTGAAAGCATTATTACTGGAATACTATTTAGTTTGGGATCATTCTTTAGATAAGTAAGAACTTCAATGCCAGACATTTCAGGCATCACAATATCAAGCAATATGAGATCGACTTTCTGATCCCTAAGAAATTCAATTGCCTCATGACCGCCTGAAGCGAGATTTACATTATGCCCATCACGTTCAAGCCTCTTCTTGAAAAGATCGCGATTGGATTGGTTATCATCAACTATTAGGATGTCACCTGAAATTATTGTATAACGGCTAAGCATCTCTGAATCTAGTACCACGATTTCTTTCTTCTCAACATCAACATCGGTATCAGTTATTGACACCGTTTCCAATCCCTCAAAGTTTCCTGATTGGATGCGGTCTTCGATCAGCTCACTCATAGCAGCATTGGCTGTTTGGATATTCTTGATATCATGCAATAGATCATCAAGTTCTTTTTGCTCGAATTCATGCTCGAGACTAGTAGTTAGTTTATTAACTTCTACAAGATGGGCTGTCAGTTCAAGACGAAGTTCAGGAAAATTCAATTCGCTTGAATCCTTTTTCTGTGTACCAAGTTTTTCATCAACAAATGCGGACATTTGATGGCCATGAGCCTGGATCAATTTAAGTTTCTCTATGATGCCACCAAATTCTGAATTCTCTAGTTCTTCATCCAACATCTCACTATAACCGATAATATGGCCAATTGGAGTGCGAAGATCATGCCGTAAATCTGCCAGAACTGCTGAAAAGTTCTTCTTCATTTTACTCTCTGTTGATCGTAAAGGAGTTTAAAGTTATTTCAATATGTCAGGAAAGAAGCGCTTCCATTTTACTCAACAATCGCTTCAAATCTACAGGCTTTGTATCATAGTCATCACAACCAGCCTGAATAGTTTTTTCCTTATCCCCAGCCATAGCGTGTGCAGTTAGAGCGATAACTGGGATAGGTTTTGTCACTGGATTTCCTTTCAAACGAGCAGCAGCTTCCCATCCATCCATTACTGGCAGACTCATATCAAGAAGAATTAAATCTGGCTTCTCACTCACAGCTTTCTCTACACCCTCTTTGCCATCAACTGCGATAATTACTTCATATCCCTTTTTGAGCAAACGACGGGAGAGCATATCCCGATTCATTTCATTATCTTCGACAAGTAATACTAGTGACATAATAATCCTCATGAAATCGTTAGAGATTATAGTAGAATTATCTGCATAGATATAAGTTCTACTAGAAATAGTAGCCCAAATTGATATTCAAACGAGAATTCATCTCGTCGGAGTCTGGACTATCCAAACCAATACCTGGTCCACCGGAAAACCACATATTCCATCCATTAATCCAATCAACATAAATATAAAGTTTCTTTAAGACAATCATACCTCCGGTAACTAGCTGAGCTGAACTGTCTCCAATATTTGTTGGTTGCACCGTACTGTAATCAACGTATAAACTAACTTCATTAATTGGCTTACCGCTGAGTGGAAAACTATGAGATATATTAGCTGTATAGACATTTGCTTCTTTTGCGATCAGAAATGGATATTCAAAAGCTCCTAAGAGCACATAGTCTTTGTTACCAAGTATAGTGTCGCTAGGATTGAACAAATAATTCAACCACTGGAGTTGAAGATTCCAATTGCTCTTATTTAAATTTCCATGGAAAGCAAAGGCATATCTATTTCCGATCTCGGTAGTTTCCCGATTATATATCTGTCCAAGTTCTAAAGATGAACCAATTTCTAATCTGAACTTGCTGTCGTTTTCAATATTATATGATACCCTGAGATTACCTTGATTAATTTCCTCATTATTTTCATCTTCTGAAGTTACCAAGTCAAAGGAATATCTTTCAGCACGGCTTGATGATATATATTCAGGATTCTTGTAGAATGCAGCCTGAATATTCCAATCATCTTTATTGATATTAATCTTCAGACCACTATCATAGTCATCCTCAAAACCCAAATAATAGGTAGTCCCAAACCAGAAGCTATGGGATGCGTACGGAAGCAGACCAAAGGGGACTTGATGAATACCAACGTGCAATTCTACATCCCTCGAAAATCTATAGCCAAAATATGCGTGATGAATTGCGTCAAAATTTGCATACCAACGGTACTGAGTCGACATAAATACGTCTTCCCAATCGCTGTTAATATCAAGACAAAATAGCTCAAATCCGAAATCCCCAACTTTGTTCTTTCGTTCAATGTTGTAATCTTGCCAGGCATAATTAAGCCTGACAGCACCTCCGATTTTCAAGTGAGGTGCGTCAAGTCTATTTTGCGTGCTTGTTTCAGTAAATAATTGTGCCAGGTTAACGGAGTATTGACCAATGACCTCTTCATTGAACCGTTGTGTGCATTTAGCAAAGCATGCTCCGGTTATGAACAAACTGTAAATCAATGATGCGCAAATGAAGCGGTATAAGTATTTAACGCTCATCAGTCCTCGATCTAATCAGAATTTGACCTATTCCAACTATTTTAACTGTCATATTTGTCAGCCAGAATACTTATGTCGTTAACCAGCTCTTCGATACTTCTGTCTCCTTTTTCAACTATTCTAATCACAGCACCATTTAGCCTTTGGCGATCTTCATTTGTAATGTCTTTTGCCGTAATAACAATGATTGGTGTTTGAATTCCACCTTCGCGCTTTCGAAGCTCGTCGATAAATTCAAACCCATCCATGATTGGCATCATCAAATCCAAGAGGATTACGTCAGGCGAAATTTCCTTGATCTTATTAAGTGCTACAACGCCATTTTCGGCCAGTACAGCTTGCCAGCCTTGGTCTTCAAGTGTTCTTCCCAAGAATATGCGCGTCTGTTCATCATCTTCAACAACTAACGCAATCCCGCCATCTTTTGTTTTATCAATTTTATTAACCACAGTTAAGAGACGCTTTCGATCAATCGGCTTTGTCAGATAGTCCAAAGCTCCTAGAGAGTAGCCCTTCGCCTTCTCATCTACGATTGTTACCATAATGACGGGGATATTCATAAGTGAAGGGTCATTCTTTAGTTGTCGTAGAACCTCCCAACCATCCATCTCCGGCATCATAACATCAAGAGTAATTAACGATGGTTTATTGGACTTAGCCAATTCAATACCAGCCTTCCCATTTGAAGCTGTGACCACAACATGGCCCTGAGATTCTAAGGTTCTCTGAATCAAGTCTCTTGCATGAGGATCATCGTCAATAACCAATATGGCACTCGTAATGCCCTCCATGGATTCAATGGACTCATCTTCCAAGACTTTAGTTTGAGCCGCCTTAATGGCATCTACTTTAACTGGTAGGTCAATAATAAATGTTGATCCTTTCCCACTCTCACTTTCTATTGTAATGTCACCGCCCATCATTTTACAGAATCTTCTGCTAATGGGAAGTCCAAGTCCGGTTCCACCAAACTGGCGAGTAGTTGAGTCATCTGCCTGCGAAAACTCCTCGAACACATGGTCAAGCTTGTCGGCAGGTATCCCTATCCCAGTGTCTGTTACGCTAATACGAACTCGTTCCTCTTCATTGATTGTGAATCGCACCGCCTGTAGCGTAACTGTTCCACTATCCGTGAATTTCGCAGCATTTGACAGCAAATTGAAAACACTCTGCCGAACCTTTGTCAGGTCAGCTCTGATCTCCCCAAGATTTTCACCGTAATCACTAACAAATGTGTTTTTGTTTTTATTGAATAATGGTGAAGTAGTATCTACGGCCTCCTCCAACATCTTCTGCAAATCAAACCTTTCCAGGTAAAGTTCCATTCTTCCTGCTTCGATTTTTGACAGATCAAGTATATCATTTATTAGTGCTAACAGGTGTTTACCAGCAGAGTTTATCTTCTCCAAATCTGGAATTATTTCGTCGTTACCTTCATCCTCAGCATCTTCAGCAAGCATCTCACTATAGCCGATTATAGCATTCATTGGTGTTCGCAATTCATGACTCATGTTTGCAAGAAACGCAGATTTCGCTCGGTTAGCTGACTCGGCATCATCTCGCGCTTGTTGCAGCTTATCCTGCATTGCTTTTCGTTCTGTAATGTCTCTTTTAATTGCAACAAATGAATCAATATTTCCATCATCACTTCGAACCGGAGTAATTGAAGTCTCTTCTGTGTATAATCCCCCATCTTTGCGTTTGTTGATTATTTCACCAACCCATGGCTCGCCGCGTCTGATCGTACTCCACAAATCATGAAAGAAATCACTTGAGTGGACCCCTGAATTCAGAATACTCGGGTTCTTTCCTATTGCTTCGCTTGATGAATAGCCCGTTAGAGTTTCAAATGCAGAATTAACCCATTGAATTTTCCCATTTGCACCGGCAATAACAATTGCATCAGCAACAGATTTTAGTGCTGCGGACTGAAGTGTGAGTTGTTTCTCTGCCTCTTTTCGAAGAGTAATGTCCCTGAATACAACTACTGATCCAGTCAGAACTTCTTCTTTAAAAATGGGTACACTAGTATATTCTGCGGCAAAGCTACTATTGTCTTTACGCCAAAGTATCTCATCTACTACATGGGAGGTCAACCCTTCTGTATAGGACTTGTACATCGGGCATTCATCAAGAAGATATTCAGACCCATCCTTATTAGAATGGTGTATCATTGAATGTATCTTCTTTTCAAGAAGTTCATTTTGTTCATAGCCAAGCATCCCCGCACCAGCGGGATTGATGAAGCTTAAAACTCCTTGGATATTTACTCCGAATATACCCTCTTCGACAGATTCAAGTAAAAGACGGCTGCGTTCCTCGCTAGTACTGAGTAGCTCTGTCATCTTTTTTCTTCTGATCATATTTAAAACAAATATCCCTGTTAGTATCACAATAAGGATAGTTGTAAAAGTAGTTGAGCCAATAATAAGACGACGTGCTATTACCAAGGATTCAAATGCCTCAGCAACATCAATTTCAGTGGTAATACCAAATTCATATTCAGAATCCCATGTCCATGCGCCAATTACTGGGACACCTCTATAGTCGTTATAGCCGGTCAAATTAACTCCGGCATGACCAGAGA
>PJEL010004603.1_pt1 | contig 11303 bp, 8 predicted proteins | sample 1853271 | NCBI WGS metagenome assembly PJEL01 (sample SAMN08108733, study PRJNA415343) | Invertebrate metagenome, whole genome shotgun sequencing project. | host: Globobulimina | place: Sweden: Gullmar Fjord | collected 2015-08 | reverse complement strand
AGAGCAGTGGACTTTTAATCCATTGGTCGATGGTTCAAGTCCATCATGACCCACCATTCTCTATTGAATGGTTATAATCGGCGGATTTACGCGTACTTATTTTTTATAAGTAAACCAGAGCGGGTCATTAGCTCAGTTGGTAGAGCAGTGGACTTTTAATCCATTGGTCGATGGTTCAAGTCCATCATGACCCACCATTCTCTATTGAATGGTTATAATCGGCGGATTTACGCGTACTTACTTTTTATAAGTAAATCAGAGCGGGTCATTAGCTCAGTTGGTAGAGCAGTGGACTTTTAATCCATTGGTCGATGGTTCAAGTCCATCATGACCCACCACTTCTGGTACACTTTCTTCGACATGAAATATTTCCTACTATCTCCCTAATTTTTATTTATAAACTGCCTTGTTAGATTGCTATTATTTAGTGTTAGTTTCTCGTATAATTTGCACTATTAATTACACTGTAAATAAAGTGGTCGAGAACAATGAGTTTAGCTCAAACTATTATGCCAGAAGGCTATATCTTTCCTCCTAAGCCAGCTCCGTTAACACAAGACGAAAAAGGCGAATATAAAGCGCGAATAAAGCAGTTACTGCAAGAAAAAAACGCGGTACTTGTTGCTCATTATTACACTGATCCTGAAATTCAGGCACTCGCTGAAGAAACAGGCGGTTGTGTAGCCGATTCACTAGAAATGGCACGCTTTGGCGCTAGACACGAAGCCGACATGATCATTGTCGCGGGCGTACGTTTTATGGGGGAAACCGCTAAAATTTTAACCCCCAATAAAACTGTGGTTATGCCAACACTTGAAGCGACTTGTTCATTAGATATTGGTTGCCCTGTGGATGAGTTTTCAGCATTTTGTGATCAACACCCAGATCGTAAAGTGGTGGTATACGCTAACACCTCTACCGCGGTTAAAGCGCGTGCTGATTGGATAGTTACCTCATCGTGTGCACTTGAAATAGTAGAGCACTTAGATGAGCAAGGCGAAAAAATTATTTGGGGTCCAGATAAGCATTTAGGCAGCTATATTCAAAAGAATACCGGTGCCGATATGATCATGTGGAACGGCGCATGTATCGTACATGACGAATTTAAAACCAAAGCTTTAAAAGACATGAAGGCATTGCACCCAGATGCGGGCGTACTTGTGCATCCAGAATCACCGGCTGAAATTGTTGAACTCGCTGATGCAGTTGGCTCTACTAGCCAGCTAATTAAAGCAGCGCAAACTATGCCTAATAAAAAGTTTATTGTGGCGACCGATCGCGGTATCTTTTATAAAATGCAGCAACTATGCCCAGATAAAGAGTTTTTTGAAGCGCCAACGGCCGGTAGCGGTGCTACGTGTAAAACTTGCGCTCACTGCCCTTGGATGGCAATGAACGGCTTACAAGCGATTGAGGAAGCACTGATTGATGCCAGCGGCAAAGAAGTATTTGTTGATATGGACTTACGCGAAGGCGCTCTTAGATCGTTAAATCGCATGCTTGATTTTACAGCCAATATGGCAAAATAATAAATGGCAATATAACGCATTAGATAAAGGCGATACTCAGGTATCGCCTTTTTATTTGCTTATGAGGAGTTAGTTTGATTATTGAGCAGTTAAAAGCGCGATGTTAAAAAGGCCTTGCACCAAGCAAGTGTATTTCATACTATAGCGCGCTGTTGCACTGCAACATTGTGGAGAGATGGCTGAGTGGCTGAAGGCGCACGCCTGGAAAGTGTGTTTAGGTTAATCCCTAACGAGGGTTCGAATCCCTCTCTCTCCACCATTATTCTATATCAGGACGTCTCAGGGCGTCTTTTTTTTGCCTGTAATAAAGTTAAATTGATAGTGATAATTACATGTTTGTACCTATTTCATTGAGTTTAAACAAGTTTCATTAATTATGTAATTTATGTATTATGAGTAATTCTTCCATAAATGGATAATTAATGAAGAACATACTGCTCATTGTCACAGGTGCCAGCCCACAAGTATTAACCGAAACTCTTTTTGCGCTTTATCAGCAGGGTAAGCCAATGCCTGAAGAGATTTTTGTTATTACTACAAAAAGCACCAAGGCTATGCTCACCGATGGATTATTTAAGCAGGGCTATTTAGCTAAACTAATAGCAGACTATAAACTTCCCAACATTAAACTCCCCGATGAAAACATATGGCTTATAGAAGACGATAATGGCCAACCTATTAATGATGCTAAATCTGAAATAGAACAGACCTACATGGCCGACTTTATTACACGTAAAGTATTTGAACTCACCAATAACAACGATATCAGCATTCATGCATCTATTGCGGGTGGCCGTAAAACAATGGCATTCTATTTAGGTTATGCCATGTCTTTATTGGGGCGTGAGCAAGATTCACTCAGTCATGTATTTGTAAATAGCGAATTTGAATTTGTCAGAGATTTTTACTACCCAACTCCCCACGACCATATTATTGACGGCAAAAATGGCACTCAAGTAAACTGTATTAATGCAAAGGTAACCCTTGCCGAAATTCCATTTGTGCGAATGCGCCAATCTATCGACGAAACACTCATTGCCAACTTGCAAAGTGCATCATTTAGCCAAACAGTAGCAAGCTTAAACTCAGCGCATAAAAAAGATTTAACCTTAGAGGTAAACGCAAAAGCAAAAATACTCACCTTTGCGGGTGTCGAAATTAAACTTACCGCAAAAGAAATCGCCTTTTATTTATGGTTAAACCAATACAGCCAAAGTGAACATAAAAAGTTAGTGGTGGGTCGTGATTTTGAAGAATCTTTGCGTTACAGCAAAGAGTACCTCATACATTTACAGCAAAATAGCAGTGATTTACGTATATTTCGTGATACGTTTGGCATAGAGCCCGAAGATTTTAGAGACGGTTTACACAGTAATTTAAAAGTAATGGAAAAAACCTTTGTGCAACAAACGCGTAGCCGCATAAATAGTAAAATAAATAAGGTGTTACCAAACGAGCTTGCTAAAAAAATAGCGATTGACTCTAATAACCAAAGCTTTGAAACAAGCTACTGGTTAAGTGCAGTAACACACAATATAAAAATAAATATAACGGCTTAATATTCGCAAGCTTGCAAACGCATAAAAATAATAACGCATGGTAAATTAGTTGATAAGGAAGTAATCAGTAATGAAGCAATCAATGAACTTTGAACATATTCAATCTAAGTGGCCAGAGCTACACCAGTTAGCCGCTTTTGCAGAAGACTATGCGATTACCGATCCACAAAGCTCATTGGTTAAGCTGCGTTGCTTTGCCGAAAAAGTAGTAGGCTACTTATATAAAGAACTTAGTTTACCTGTTTTACCCACTTCTAATATTTTCGATAAACTTACCGCCGACGACTTTACCAGCGCGGTTCCGCGTTTAATTACCGATAAACTTCACGCCATTCGTAAAAGTGGTAATCAAGCAGCCCACGAAGGCAAAGTTGATCAACAACAAGCTATTTGGATATTAAAAGAAAGCTACTTTGTAGCCTCGTACTTATTTATGGCGTATGCCAATGGCACGCAACAAGAGTGCCCAGAGTTTAAAGCGCCTGAGCAAACACAGCCGACTAACCAAAGTGATGCCGAGTTTGCAAAAAAGAACAAGCAACTCACTCAGCAACTAGCCGAAAACCAAGCCCGTTTAAAACGCGCACTTGACGAACTAGAAGCCGCAGAGCTTGCACAAAAACAAGCACAGCAGCAAGCAGCAAAACTAAAACAAACTATTGATGCTGAAAAGCTGGCTCAGGTTAAAACCCGTAATGAGCAAATTGTTAACTCTAGTTTTAACTTTAACGAAGACGAAACCCGTAAACGCATTATCGATTTAGATTTACGTAATGCTGGTTGGCACGTTGCACTTGACGACGAATCAACAGAAGACGTTGGCAAAGAAGTAAAAGTAACAGATCAACCTACAACAACAGGCGTAGGTTATGTTGATTACGTATTATGGGATGACGACGGTAAACCACTTGCGGTAATAGAGGCAAAACGCACTCGCGAAAATATCGAAAAAGGCCGCCAGCAAGCAACGCTTTATGCCAACGCGCTCGAAAAGCAATATGGCCAACGCCCTATTATTTTTTATTCAAACGGCTGGGATATAAAAATTCTCGACGACACGCAAGGCTATAATAGCCGTGGTTTATACGGTTACTACTCAAAAGACTCCCTACAGTACTTAATAAAGCAGCGCACACTTAAAAAAGATTTAAATAAAACGCCGATAGATACTGCTGTGGCAGGGCGTTTGTATCAAATGGAAACCATAACCCGAGTGTGTGAGCGCTTTAGTGACAAACACCGCAAAGCGCTTATTGTGCAAGCAACCGGCACAGGTAAAACACGCGTATCTATTGCCCTTGCCAAACGGCTGCTCGATGCAGGTTGGGCTAAGCGCGTACTATTTTTATGTGACCGAAAAGAACTACGTAAACAAGCGGGTAACGCCTTTACCGAATTCACCAAAGAGCCAGTGCATATTGTTGGTAAAAGCGCTAAAAACACAGCTGCCAGCGCGCGGGTATTTATAGCAACGTACCCGGGTATGCTACGCATAATGAACAAGTACGACGTAGGCTATTTTGACCTAATAGTAGCTGATGAATCGCACCGCTCAATTTACAATATTTATGGTGATATTTTTAAATACTTTGATGCACTCGAAGTAGGCTTAACCGCTACACCGGTTGAAATGGTATCGCGCTCAACGTGTGATTTGTTTGGTTGCGACTACAAACTACCCACAGCTAACTACCCACTCGAAGACGCGATAGAGCAAGGCAACTTAGTCCCTTACAAAATTGTAAGTTACACCACACAGTTTTTGCGCGAAGGCATTAAAAAAGACAACCTAACCGATGAGCAAATAGCGCAATTAGAAGAGCAGGGTATTGACCCTAATGAGCTCGACTTTGACGCAAAACAAATAGACGAAGCCATTAAAAATAAAGATACCAACAGGCTCATACTTCGTAACTTAATGGAAAAAGGTCTGCGCGATAAAGACGGCCAACTACCCGGTAAAACAATCATATTCGCCCGTAACATAGCTCATGCCGAATTAATGGCCCAGTTATTTAGTGAGCTTTACCCGCAGCATGGTGCTAATTTTTGCCGCGTTATTCACTCAAAGTACGAACGGGCCGAAGAGCTAATAGACGATTTTAAATCAAGCGACGAAAACAGCATGCGCATAGCAGTGTCGGTCGATATGCTCGACACCGGCATAGACGTGCCTGAATGCGTAAACCTTGTATTTGCAAAACCCATAAAATCAAAAGTAAAGTTTTGGCAAATGATTGGCCGTGGCACACGCTTATGCGAAAACCTATACGGACCAGGGCAGCACAAAACTCACTTTTTAATATTCGATCACTGGGCAAACTTTGAATACTTTGACGAAAACCCAGAAGAAGACGACGTAAAACAAGCAAAATCGTTACTGCAAAAACTATTTGAAGCGCGGGTAACCCTTGCACAAACGGCCCTCAAAAAAGCCAACATGGATGTGTTTGAGCAAACAATTAAATTAATTCACGACGATATTTGCCTACTGCCAATGGAATCAATATCGGTGCGCGATAACTGGCTAGTGGTCGAAACCTATAAGGATTTTAAACGTCTTAATCAGTTTATCCCTGATGATGTACAAAAGTTACTCGAAGAAGTAGCGCCGCTTATGCAATGGCGTAACATAATGGGGCAAAGTGAAGCGTATAAGTTTGATTTAGAGCTAACCACTATCCAAACACTAATATTTACCGATGCAAACCAAATTGATTTAGCTAAACAAAGTGTAATGAACAAGGTTGAATCGCTTCAAATGCACCTAAACGAAGTGCGAAGCAAAGCACCTGCCATAGCAGAAATACAAACACAGCAATATTGGCAGTATTTAACCCATGCAGCGCTTGAGCAAAGCCGCATTAATTTACGCAGTATTATTCACCTGCGTAATAAAAGCGTGAAGCCACCAACAAGTGATTTTGTACTTGATATAACAGAAGACGAAAACCAAATACACGAAGCCGATAGGCTTACAAAAATAGTCTCTATTGATTATCAAATATACCGCCAAGAGGTAGAAAAAACACTCACCCCATTATTTGAAACCGACAGCGTACTTAAAAAAATTCGCAACGGCGAACAAGTAACCGAAGCCGACTTAGCGCAATTAAGCTCGTTAGTGCATACGCAAAACCCAAATGTTGATTTAAATACATTAAAAGAGTTTTTTCCTGAATCAACCGCGACGCTTGACAAAATATTGCGTACCATAGTCGGTATGGACAAAAACGCCATAGAGCAGAGCTTTACTACCTTTGTGCAGCAAATACACACCCATGTAAATGCTAAACAACAGCGCTTTATTGGTATGTTAAAAAACCACCTAATTCGCCACGGCGCAATTGAAATAGCTCAGCTTTACGATGCGCCCTTTACACAAATACACGACATGGGGCTCGACGGCGTATTTAGCCAGCAACAAGCCGACGTAATAGAGCAATTTATTAAGCAGTTTAATGTAGAATTGGGCGATAAAAACCATACGGTAGATAAAGAAGTGAGGCTGTAAATGAGTAATGAGTTGGAGATTTACCAAAACGAAGATGGTAGTTTACAGCTAGCTGTTGCTTTACAACACGAAAGTCTTTGGTTATCTCAACTACAATTGGCCCAGTTATTTAATACGTCTACTGATAATATTAGTTTACACTTAAAAAATATTTATCAGTCAGGTGAACTTGATGAAAATGCAACTACCGAGGATTACTCGGTAGTTCGTCAAGAGGGTAAACGGCAAGTAAAACGTAAATTAAAACACTATAACCTTGATGCAATCATATCTGTGGGCTACCGCGTTAACTCAACCCAAGCAACACGCTTTCGCCAGTGGGCAACTAAAACATTAAAGCAGCATTTATTAAAAGGCTACACCTTAAATCAAGAGCGATTAGCACAAAACGCAACAGAGCTAGATAACGCATTACAACTCGTTAAACGAATTGCTGTTTTGCCTCAAAACAGTGAATTTGGTGCAGGGCTTGTAGATATAATTGCCAGTTACACGCAAACCTTTTTATGGCTACAACAGTATGATGAAGGACTGCTTAATTCTCCACAAGGGGAGTTAAGCGGCGCACTTACACCAATTAATGATGCAAAAGCCGCGATTACTCAGCTTAAGCAAAACCTTATGAACAAAAGTAAAGCCGCGCATTTATTATATTTTGTTGTTAAAAACCACCCGTTTAGTGATGGCAATAAACGCACCGCAGCATTTTTATTTGTCGATTTTCTAAATCGAAATCAACGCCTGTTAAATGAGCATTATCAACCCGTAATAAACGATACAGGGTTAGCGGCTATTACTTTATTAGTAGCAGAGTCAAACCCTAAAGAAAAGACACCATTATTCGCTTAATCGAAAATTTATTAAGCCAAAATTAAATAGCACAAAACGTAGGTTGGATAAGCCAGAGCGCCATCCGACGATGTTGGATAAGCCAAAGCGCTATCCGAGGATGTTGGATAAGTTAGAGCGCCATCCAACACCATGATATAAAATTTAATCAATATAATGAGCGCAATAAACCGCTCACACTAGGAAAACTATGATAACCGGACCTTTAAAAAGTAAAATCGACAAACTATGGGAAGAATTTTGGACAGGCGGCATCACTAACCCGCTAACCGTAGTAGAGCAAATTACTTTTTTAATGTACGCCCGTATGCTCGACATGAACGAGCAAGCCGATGAAAAACGAAGTGCACGTACTAAGCAGCCGTTTAACCGCCGCTTTAACGACGATGAGCAACATATTCGTTGGCAAAACCTGCGCCATTTAGGGGCAGAAGAGTTATACAAACTGGTTAAAGATGAGCTGTTTCCGTACTTTTCAAAAACCTCAGGCGACGTATCGCCAGAAGGCGCGATATTTAACGAGTTTATGAAAGACGCGCAATTGATGATCCAAAAGCAAAGCCTATTGGTAAAAGCGGTTGAAATGGTAAACGACCTGCCGCTTGAAAACTCAGACACCAAAGGCGATTTATACGAATACTTGCTTAGCAAACTCACCACCGCAGGCATAAACGGCCAATTTTCACGCCGCGCCACATTATACGCGCCATGGTTGAAATGATGGACCCCGATGTAACCAGCCAAATATGCGACCCATCAACCGGCACCGGTGGCTTTTTATCGGTAAGTTACGAATACCTATTACAAAAATACACATCAGCCGAGGGTATAGAGCGCGAGCCCGTGCTTGATGTAGATGGCAACGTACAATGTGATGATAGCGGCAAACCGCTTGAAAACGTGCTTTACTCAGGCGATTTAATAACCCCAGAGCAGCGCAGCCACATAGATGCTCACATGTTCAACGGCTTTGACTTTGACGCCACCATGCTACGCGTAGCCGCCATGAACTTAGTAATGCACGGCATTAAACAACCGGGCATTCATTATCAAGATACCCTAAGCCAAAACTTTAAAGAGCACTACCCGCAAAAGGCCAAAGAAGGCTTTGACATAATACTCGCCAACCCGCCATTTAAAGGCAGCCTAGACGAAGAAGACGTATGCCCTGAGTTATTACGCAAAGTAAAAACTAAAAAAACCGAGCTGCTGTTTGTTGCCCTTATTGAGCGCATGCTAAAAGTGGGCGGGCAGTCAGCTACTATCGTGCCCGACGGCGTATTATTTGGCTCATCAAAAGCGCATGTGCAACTGCGACAAATGCTGGTCGACAACAACCAATTAGAAGCTGTAATTTCACTACCCAGTGGCGTGTTTAAACCCTACGCCGGTGTTTCAACCGCCATACTTATATTCACCAAAGGCGGCAGCACCGACCACGTATGGTTTTACGACGTACAAGCCGACGGTTTTAGCCTAGATGACAAACGCACCCCAATAAAAGCTAACGACTTACCAAGCTTAATCAGCGAATTTAAAGCCCGCGATAAAACGGCCGCGACAAGTGATTCTAACGATAAAACTCAGAAAGCCTTTTGGGTAAGTAAAGATGACATAGCCAGCAATAAATTCGACCTGTCAATCAACCGCTATAAAGAAGTAGTATACGAGGAAGAAAGCTACGATCCGCCAAAAGAGATCTTGGGTAAATTAGTGAGCTTAGAGAATGAAATACTGGCTGATTTAAAAGAGCTGGGGGGCATGTTGTGAGTTGGCCGAAGGTTAGATTAAAAGATATTTGTGATTTGCAAAATGGATATGCTTTTAAATCTTCCGACTATGTTGATTCCAGTAATACTCTAAGTTGTAGAATGAGTAATATTCGTCCCGGTGGTGTCTTTGATATCGATTACAACGCTAGATACTTACCTGATGATTTCGCTGAAAAGTATAGTCAATTCTTGCTTAAAGATGGTGATGTCATTATTGCAATGACAGATCTTGCTGACGCACCTAAGATATTGGGAGTTCCTACAGTAGTTGAAACAGAGGGGAGAAATGTCCTTTTGAATCAGCGAGTAGGCAAACTAGTCATTAAAGATTCTCAACGAGTACACTTTCCATACTTAAAATTAGCATTAAATTACCCCAAAGTTAGGAGCGTTTATAAAAGGTTTGCTGGAGGTGGGCTTCAAATAAATCTAGGAAAAAATGATTTATTGAGTGTTGAAATCCCACTACCACCACTTGGCGAGCAAAAACGCATAGCAGCGATTTTAGATAAAGCCGATGCCATTCGCCACAAACGCCAACAAGCCATCCAACTCGCCGACGACTTCCTCCGCAGCGTGTTCCTAGACATGTTTGGTGATCCTCTTGCAAACCCTAAAGGTTGGAATGTAGAGGCGTTGGGGAAGCTAACCACTAAAATAACAGATGGTAAACATGGTGATTGTAGCGATGAAAAAAATTCAGGCTATTACTTTATTAGTGCGAAAGATGTGAATCATGGAATAGTAAATTATCAAAACTCTCGTCAAATCAATAAAAAAGAATTTGATGAAGTACACCGCAGAACAGACTTAAAGTCAGGTGATATTGTTATGGTAAATACGGGAGCCACTATAGGTCGTGTAGCTATAGTTCGTGATGATAAAAGAAATAATAGAACTACATTTCAAAAAAGTGTTGCGATTATTAAATTAGACAAGCAGGCGTTAAATCCAACATTTCTTAAGTTTGTATTTTTACTTAGAATTAAAGACTTTGCATCTGTAGGGTCAGGTTCGGCTATAAAAAACTTGCTGCTTTCTAAAATGCGGGAGTTCCCGATAATAGTGCCTCCCCTTGAATTGCAAAAAGACTTTGAAAAAATAGTTCTGAAAATAGAGCAATCTTCAATTAATAAAAAAGAATGCACAGTATCGACGCTAGAACTATTTAACTCACTAAGCCAAAAAGCCTTTGCTGGCGAACTATAACGCTATTTATAAAAATAAGAACAAGGATGTTAAATGACCCAACGTGAATTAAATAACAACATAACTGGCACTCAGCTTTTAAAACAAGTTGCTTACTTCACGCGTAAGGAGATATAAAAAATGCAGGCACAAATAAAACGCATGAACGAAGTGGGCGATACCGTATTTTTAACACCCACGCCATTACTCAGCTACGAGGAATTGGTATTAAAAAGCTTAGGCTCAAATACCTACCGTGGCTTTCATCTTAAAAATAATAATTGCTTAGGTGCCTCACACACCTTTAGAGATGTGTTAACTAAAAAGAAGGATTATTTAATACACGCACTCAATAATCTCACCTCTGAAATAGAGTTAAATACGCTTGCAAACGAGTTATGTAATGAGCTAAAAAGTGAACTGAGTAAAAATATTAAACCTTCGCAGTTGCAGTCGTTTAATAAAGTACGAAAGCCCGTTGATATTGTATTCGAGCACTTTGTAGCAATGGGGGAAGATTTCGCACCAGCAAGAAAAACCGCCACACAATGGCTATTTTTACCCCTTGATAGCCAAATATTTCAGTCAGAATTTATATTCACCACTGAAGAAGCGAAGGCTTTAGGCATCAAACGCCGCTTTACCTATAAAGACATACAAACAGCGCAGCACTACACAGAAATACAAAACTTTTTAAAAGATAAAGCGACAAAAATAAGTTTAAACCACCGTATTTATTTTGATTTGGTTTGGAATAAGCGCTTTGAAAGCAGCGGCACCAACTTATTTTTAACCAACCCAAGCAGAAAATGATAAATATTTAGCAGCTTTATTATAGCGGTTATAGAAGATTAAAATTTTAATTATTAACGGCCGTACACCGGGTTATTTA
>PJEL010004602.1_pt1 | contig 11304 bp, 12 predicted proteins | sample 1853271 | NCBI WGS metagenome assembly PJEL01 (sample SAMN08108733, study PRJNA415343) | Invertebrate metagenome, whole genome shotgun sequencing project. | host: Globobulimina | place: Sweden: Gullmar Fjord | collected 2015-08 | reverse complement strand
ACTTACTGGAAAAGAAGCAGCTTATGAGGTCTTTTCATGGGATAAAGTTACCCTTTCAATAGAAAATGATTGTATTATTGAAGAACGTAGAATTCAGGATGAACTTCAGGCTATATTGCTTGATGCAATGAGGATGAAGGACGAAGTCGGTACCTCAGAAGATGAGTTTACCGAGGAACCTGAAAAAAATATAACACAAGAAAATAGTGTAATTAAAAAGACAGACGATGAATCTTCAGTTCAGTTGGAAGAAAAACCAAAGTCTCCAGAGGAACTAATTAAAAGCAAATTATCCGGTATGATTAATGTTGATACAGATATTATTTCTATTGACGTCGATTCTTCTCTAAATGATTTTATTGCACAAAACAATGCTTTAGGTGAATTTTTTGAATTTGGGAATTTAGTTGCAGGATATTTTGATAAAAAGGCGACTGAGAATACTATAATAATTACAAATGACGATGGCACTTGTGTAGAGCTTGTTGTAGCTAAAAAATGCTCTCCAGATAGAATAATTAAAAATTTGATCTAATAATGAAGTATATTGAGGTTTGTTTGTAAATGGAAAGTTTGTTTGATGAAATTTTTGCAATAGATGGAGTATATGGAATTCTAATTATTTCTAAGGATGGAATTAATGAATTTAATAAATTCAAATCACCATTGTTAGAAAAAATTAGTTCTAAAAAATGTAAAGAATTTATTGAAAAATCTATTGATATAAAAATTATAGCGAAAACACTTGAAAAATCGAGCGAATCCTTATTGCAATATAGTCAAAAGAGATTATATATTAAAAATACTGATAATGGGTATTTGTTTATTATCATGGATATGTTTGTACCAATTGCCATGGTAAGGTTGAATTGCCAATTACTTGTACCTGAAATTAATAAAATCAAAAGTCCTAAAGGTTTAGGACGTTTTTTTAGAAAATAATTGTGAGTAGCCATTGGATTCAGAAATTAAAACAAAACTTGATACAGCAGAAGCATATAGTGAACACGGCTTATATCGTGAGTCATTAGAAATATATGAAAAAATTATAAATGATAAAATTGAGTTAGATGATCTTACAGAAAAATCTGTTAAAGCTCAGGTAACACATTTAAGGAAAATGGTTGATGAAATTAATGATGATGATTCGAAACAGGAATTATCATCAGAAGAAGTTTCAACAATTAAAAAAACATGGGCTGATAATGAAGAAAGTGTTGCTGAGATTGTTGACAGCGCAAAAGCATTTAAGGAATTAGGCCTGCATAAAGAAGCTGTTACCGAGTACTTCAAATTATTAAAATTTAATTATCCTGTTGAAAAAGTTTTCCCCGATTTTACAAATTGTTTTTTTGAGTTACATTCCCCAACAAAAGTCAATTCCCAACTTGGTAAAATATTGACCAAATTGGAGCTTTCATCAGATATCGTTGCCACGATAAAATTTGAATTTGCTGTTGAAATGGAAAAACGAAATAGTAAGAATATTGCATTAAAATTATTCAAAGATGTTCAAGTAATTTCACCTGATTATGAAGGCATATCTGAAAAAATTGAGACTATTGAAGGTATTCAGTCATATGATTCAAAATTTGGATATCTTCTTGATAAAAAACATCTTACAAAAAAGCAGTTAGAAAGCTCTTTGATGACAGCACAGAAATCTGGAAAAAGTGTTGAATATGTATTGCAGGAAGAACTGAATATTAAAAAATCTCTTATTGGAAAATCTTTATCTGCATATTATGACTGTCCGTTTTGTGAATTTGATAAATCGATGATGGTTCCAGTTGAATTACTTGGTAAAGTTAAAAAAGTTTTTCTCCAACAAAATTGCTGGGTCCCTCTTAAATGGGAAATGGCTGAAGGGATTGTTGAGATACTTATAGATGATCCTAAAAATCTTGAGAAAACAGATAATATTTATGCATCGATTAATGCGAAACGTATTAAATTTTCAGTAGGAATTAAAGAAGATATTCTGAAAGTTATCGAAATGTTTTATAATCAGGATTCAAAAAGTGTAGATTCTGATGATGACGAATCCGGCGAACTTGACAACATGATGTTTGATGTTGAGTTTGAAGAAGAAGAAGATGATGAATTCGATATGTCGGATGATCCGGATGAAACCTCGAGCCAGATTGTTCGTATTGTTGACCAGGTAATAATCACAGCATTCAGAAAAGGTGCTTCAGATATTCATGTTGAACCATCACCTGTTTTAAAAAAGGTGACTATACGATACCGTGTTGATGGTGTATGTCAGGAAGTTTTAAAAATACCTATATCAAATGCAATGGGGCTTATCTCACGAATAAAAATAATGAGTGGGCTTGATATTGCGGAGCGTCGTTTACCACAGGATGGTAAAATCAAGTTTAAACGTAAAGGTATTAAAAGTTTTGAGTTACGTGTTGCAACATTGCCAACTGCCGGTGGATTTGAAGATACTGTTTTAAGAATCCTTGCTGATTCCGGAGCTATGAAAGTTAATCAGATGGGGCTTTCAAAAAGGAATTTAGATGTATTAAAAAGGATCATTGTCCAACCTTATGGACTAATTCTGGTTGTTGGTCCGACAGGTTCAGGAAAAACTACTTCTCTTCATTCAGCGTTAGGACACGTCAATAAACCAAGTGTCAAAATATGGACTGCTGAAGATCCGGTGGAAATAACCCAGCAAGGATTAAGGCAAGTTGAATGTAAACCTAAAATTGGCCTTGATTTTGCGAGGGTAATGAGAGCTTTTCTAAGAGCTGATCCTGATATTATTATGATTGGAGAGATGCGAGACTATGAAACAGCTGCTACTGGTATCGAAGCTTCATTGACTGGTCATCTTGTTTTATCAACTCTGCATACAAACAGCGCCCCTGAAACAATTACAAGATTGCTTGATATGGGACTAAATCCTCTGAATTTTTCAGATGCATTTTTAGGAGTTTTAGCTCAAAGACTTGTGAGACGCTTATGCAAATCATGTAAAAAAGAGTTTAACCCTACCTTGGAGGAATTTAATGAAATAAAATCTCTTTATGGTAGTAAAAGATTTGAAAAAACAGGAATTACATACTCAAAAGAGTTAAAACTATACAGTGCCGAAGGATGTGAGCAGTGTTCTGCAACAGGATATAAAGGAAGACTTGCGATTCATGAGTTGATGGACGGTACATCTTCTATAAAGCAAATGATCAAAAAGCAGGCCCAGACTTATGAATATTTTGATAAAGCTTCAGATGAAGGTATGACAACTCTTATTCAGGACGGTATTGAAAAAGCCTTTGATGGCTTGACGGATGTAGATGAAGTCCGACGTGTATGTGTTAGCTGATAAATATTTTTTATACAATTTTTATTATTATAAGGTGATGTTTTGGAGGAAATAAGGATATATGTAACTAGTGGTTTTGCAACGTTCTCTTGCCCTAAATGCGATAAAACAAGAACTGCAGATGTTACAAGAATTATAGGAACAAAAGCAGAAGTAAAGATTAATTGTAAGTGTAAATGTGGATATACTTTTAAAGCAATTCTTGAAAGACGTAAGTTTTTTAGAAAAAATATTGAATTTAAAGGGACCTGTAAATCAGAAAAAGAAATGAACCCTATTGTTGTAAAGGTTATTGATCTATCCAGATCAGGTTGCAAAATTAAAATAAACAACGAAAGTAATATTTTTTTGCCCGATGAAAAGATATTGATTGAATTTAATCTTGATGATTCAAATAATTCTCTTATTAAAAAGGTTGCGGTGGTACGTTCAAACACAGGAGCTTTGATTGGAGCTGAATTTGAATCTATGAACGAGTATGATAAGATTGGTCATTATTTAATGTTTAATTAATTAGTGCCCGAACGAAAAAGGTCTTTTTTGCCAATCTCAGCGTCAAATAAAAATTTTAATCCTCAAAATACCTCGAGTATTCCTCCGGTTAAAATTTTGATTTTCCTTGACCTTGACAAAAAATTCTCATTTTCGTAAGACACTAATTATTTGAAAAATTAATTAGGACGTTTTAACAATGAAAGAAAGAGTTTTTATAAATTCAGATAATATCGCAACTTTTATTTGTCCTGAATGCCAAAAAGTAAGGCACGCCAATGTTGCGAAGATTGTTGGAATAAATAAAGCTCTAAGTATAAAATGCCAGTGTAAATGTGGAAATAAATTTGAGGCAATACTTGAAAGACGAAAGTTTTTCCGGGAAAATATTGAACTTGATGGAATTGTCTTTATGGATAGTGACGATCAAAAGTTCTCTGTAATTGTTACTGATATTTCACGAGCAGGCTTGAAACTTAAACTAAAAACAAATCATGATTTGTCGTTTGGTGATGAATTGCTGATTGAGTTTAATCTTGATAATACAGAAAAAACGTTGATTTCTAAAAAGATTATCGTGCGTAGTCTTAGTGGGCTGGATTTAGGAGTAGAATTTAAATCCTCGGAACATTACGACAAGTTTGGATCATATTTGATGTTTAAATAAACTTGTTGCTGACCTAAAAAATGATTTGTTATTACAAAAATTAAAAATCCCCTTTAATATTATTTACAATATATCTAATTTTTATAAAAAATTTATACCCACAGATTGCCTTGTTTCAAGGGGTGAAAATTTACAAAAATTGTAATGGTTCAGTATTGTGACCATAATGAAGTATTTATCTTTTCAAAATATTTGACAGGATGCAGTACATAAAATGAGAATATCCATTGTTTGCAAGAAGGCTAATGTTATTTAAACTCAATACACCATTCTAATGCTTCACTGTTATTTCATATTTTTTCAAAGTTTATTAAAACGGAATAGAAAATTTTACGTGATAGTCAATCTCCATATTTTGATCAAGCCCGTTCTTATCATTATTATGCGTTACATTCGATTGAATACCGATCCATGTTAACTGCCAGAGTTTTGAATAATCCGGAGGTAGAATATATGCTACTAATGCGTGCGTTGCTGCACATGAAGCAAAATATATATTAACGTCGTTCTTATCCGGATGAGAACCCAAAATTGGATTTTCTTCACTGTATTGCGACGGATTGCGTGCGATGTCGAGCGTTTGTTGCCAGTCTTTTGATAATGTATACAAAAAACATAATTCTCTGGCCGTTGTTTCCTGGTTCCATGAACCGAATGCAAATGAAATTGATGGAACGATCATAACGGCTAAGATACTGATCACAATAATTTTTTTTAAACCTGATATACTCATATTTGAATCCCCCCAATTTATATCTTTAGAAATATAGTATTTCAAGATGTATGCCATAAAACTATAAAAAGTAAATTCGCTAATATAAACAGATAGATGTTGTGGTAATTTGAAAGGATTGAAAAACTTTGGGAAAAAATAATGTGTTCAGTAATTCAGTATAGTGAACATTAGTTCGATAAACGGATTAAAATTGACAGGGAATAAGGCATAGTTTACTAAACATAAATCAGAGTTATTTTTGTGAGAATTGTTTAATTATTTCATTCCAAAACTGTTGCAATATATTTAGTATTTGAACAAAAAAGACTTTTTCATTCGGGCACTATCTAGCTTTTATCAGCAACAGGTGTTGAAAAAAAAGAACTATAATCTTTTTTTTCACAACTATATTCTTTATTGATCAACGGACTTGAGATTAGAAAATCAGCAGAGGCACGATTACATGCAACAGCAACATTATAGAGGACACTCATTCTTAAAAGCGCTTTAACGTCAACATCATGTGGCTGAGCAGCCATAGGATCCCAAAAGAAGATAAGGATGTCGAGCTTTTCATCAGCGATCATTGCGCCTAATTGCTGATCGCCACCTAAAGGTCCGCTTTTAAGTCGGTGAACGTCGAGGTTACAGTGCTTCTGAATAATTCCCCCGGTAGTTCCTGTTCCGCAAAGTGAATGTTTGGAGAGGGTAGAAACATTTTCTTGCGCCCAGTCAACAAGATCAGCTTTTCTTCCATCATGTGCAACAAGTGCGATTCTCTTTTTATCTTCCATTTCAACCCCTCAAAAAGTTAAATGATATACTTTATAGCAGTCTCTTTCCAATTAAACAATAAATTAGCAAACAACAGTTACTATCATAGATAGGCTGTAGATTAAATAAGTTATTTACCATATATTAAGAGCCACTAATAAATAACTTTACATTCCGGGTTTCAGATAAGAATGCAAAGTTATTTATGAACGGCGACTTAGTATACTACCACTGTAAAAAACGAGAGAATTATTTTTATTTATTATCAGATAGAAGAGGTCGGTTGTTAATCTGGGAATTGTTACTCAATTACCTCTAAAATCATGTTTTCACATATAATTGATTTAGTAATAAAAGTATTTTTTTATCATTAATATAATTCTTAAAGCTTATTGACATGCAATAAAAAACATTATATCCAGAATAGTAATTGAGGTAGTAATATTTTGCCTTACTGCTGCAATAACTAACAACTTGTTTTTAAGTTTAATTGCATGTTGCTTTATTTGCTAGTGATATTAGATGCTTGGAGGTTGTTGGGACTGACTTTGAGGGGCGGAGCTGTGAAGATGGCTTCGAAAAAAAACTCAACTACATCGTTGCGCGGCATCCCTCGTCGCTCGGAGTACCCAAAAGTACACCTCGCCCCTCGGGATTTGCGGCGCCTTGTATTTGAGCTCTTTTCGAAACCATCTGGCTGTGGTTGTATTAAACATTCTATAAAATTAATTAAGGGTAATTCTTGATGCTCTATAAAAGTATATATATGGTTACATATCAAGAGGACTTTTCACGGCCATTCCGCCTTTATTTAAAACATGGGTATAGATCATAGTTGTCTTCACATCCTTATGCCCTAATAATTCCTGAACAGTTCGGATATCATAGCCGGCTTCTAATAAATGGGTTGCAAAACTGTGTCTGAATACATGCGTGCTGATAGTTTTATTAATTCCTGCAATATTACTCGCTTTCTTTAAAACTCTATTTAGTGAGGATAAGTGAATATGATGCCGTCGTTTTATACCTGAACGGGGATCTATGGAGATTTTTTCTGATGGAAAGACATATTGCCATTTCCATTCTTTTCCTGCATTTTTATATTTTACTGAAAGTGCTTTTGGTAGATACACACCACTAAGGTTTATTGATGTGTCAGCTTTATACATCGAATGAACATATTCAAAGTGATTTTTCAGCTCAGAAATTATACCTTCAGGAAGCATTGTAACTCTATCTTTCGCACCTTTAGCGTTCCTGATATTAATTTGTTTCATATTAAAATCAATATCTTTTACTCTCAATCTTAAACATTCAATACCACGTAACCCACAGCCATAAAGGATTTTACACATTAACTGATAAATTCCTTTTGTACAGTTAATCAGCAACATTGCTTCTTCATGAGTAAGAACAACTGGCATTCGTTCAGGCTGCTTCGCCCTAACTGATTTAACTTCAATAATATTATCTATATTAAGGACATGTTTATATAGAAACAACAGTGCATTAAAGGCCTGATTTTGAGTTGATGCAGCAACTTTTCTTTCAACAGCCAAGTGTGTTAGAAAGGTTTCGATTTCATTTTTCCCAAGATCTTTTGGATGTTGTTTATTGTGGAATATAATAAAACGTTTTATCCATCCGCAATAAGCTTCTTCTGTTCTGATTGAATATTGTTTTACCCTGATTTTATTTCGTACCAGGTCAAGTAGTTTAGGTTTTTGATCCATTATTAGCCTTCTGTTAATATTTTTCATATAATATTGCAGGGTATTTTCGAGCTCTTTTCTGCATTATTTGTAATTTCGATATTGCCTTTATCAGGAACATTATTAATATGCAAAAACGTGCTCTATCAACACACATAGCAATACAAATGTTTATTTACAAGGATTTTATTAATTTAAATATTCTGCAACCACACTCAATATTACTTTTCTACAGTAAATATTATGCGGATATTCACTAAATGCCTTTTCGATATATATCAATATGTGCCGGTTGTGTTCAGTTGCTCTAAGTAGAACATTTTTACTTTTTTCTTGAGAGGGTTGACATTATTTGTTTACAGGGATTTTGTTAAATGTTAGCTTTGTGTTAATGATTTTATTAACCATGCAATTGTGTCATTACATAAATTGCATATATGCAACATATTAATAGTTGGGCATCATAAATCAAATTATGAATATTGAAATAAATCATTACATACCAATCATTATTCTTGCAATATTCGCAATTTGCATGATTGAATATGCTCTTCATTCCTCTTGGAATCTAAGATATTTTACAACCGGTATTACTTGTTTTCGAATAAAAAGGAAATTTACTTTCTCTAATCTTGAAATACCAGTAGCCGAGTTTGAAAGTCAATTTAAAGGGCGGCACGATTTTTTGGGTATACCAATTATCCCATCAATTCTTTTTAACAAACTTGATTCTGATACTTATGCGTTTCGAGAAAAAAGCTGGTTCCCATCTTTGTATCTACCAATTATGAGAGGACTTATTATATTAAGCCCTGATAAAAGTAATATAGTATATAAAGCAAAGTTGAATTATATACCGCCAATATTGTTCTTGGTAATATTACCGGCTATATTTGGAATTTCTTTTCCAGACAAAGAGAGCTGGACTTTATTTGTACCATTTTTTTTAATATCCATGGGTTTTCAAAGTATTAGATACATATATATAAGTATCCACTGTCATAAAATTATCAATAAATTTTGGCTGGGCAATGCCCAACAAAAAAATAAAGCGGACGCAAAAAGCAGCGCCGCTTATTAAAACGTTCGATCTTAAGCTAAGTATTATGAAAATAATTGTTTTGATAGTATTGTTTTCTATTATTATTCTTTTTTTGTTTGGTTCAAAGAAGGATAATAAAAAGGAAATATGGGAAACAACACCTGGAGGCCCATATACATTGATCCTCTCCGAGGATGAAATGGTATGTGAACATCCAACACGAAGTAAAGAGTCTATCCGGTGGGATAAAATTGATGAAATACGTCTGATAACTACAGATGAAGGTCCTTTATTACCAGACATGTGGTATGTATTCATTGGCGAATCAGGAGGGTGTTCAGTACCGAGTGAGGCAAAGGATTTTGATCTTCTTTGGGATGAAATCAAAAAACGATTTGATGGTTTCAATTACAATGCGATAATTGAAGCTGGTACAGATAATGATCAAAAAGTATTATGGAAAAAATGATCGAACAAAAGCACTAAAGCTGACCATAAAAGCCGAGTTCAGCTTTAGTTTAATTTGAAGGTTTTCGTGTCGGCTTTTATAGCAGCTTACTGCAACGTTGGGCGGTATTTTACGGAAATATATATGAGCAATTACGAGATACTTGAACCAAATAACAAAAAAAATGGAATTCATGATTATCGTGATACTGAAATTCGTAACAAGACAATCTCCATTGGCTCAGGGGATGTAGCAGATAGTTTTATTGATGTTAGATTTCATGATTGTGAAATCATAATCAAATCATCAGGCAGTGAAACCGGTGTTATCCTGCATCTGTGCTCTTTTGATAATTGTGTAGTCAATGCATCAAAAATTCAAAAGATTGCCAAAATAGAATCAACTTTTAATCGGTGCTCGTTCAAAGGTAAGTACGAGGTTGGATTCTACGGTGAAGTGAGCACCTGTGATTTCTCAAAAGCTATACTCAACCAATGCCTTTTCTTTAAGATCAATGGATATAAGGAATGTGCTTGGCCGAGTGATGGGCATTTGTTAATATCAGGCTTGACAATGAATCGTGAAGACTTCATGAATTCTGTTCCCAAAATGTCTATTCTTTGGCTAATGACCAAGAAAAACCCTGAAGTTATGGTTCTAAATAAATCAAGCCTCAAAAAAGTAGATTCTGATGTTTGGGAAAAATTGGAACAAAGAGAATATGTAATTAAACTTTAAACAAATCGCCCAACAAAAAAATGCACTGGAGCGCAAAAAGCCGCGCCCCGTGATTTAAGCGTTATGCAATAGAGGGATAGGAAATAGTATGAGCACAGAAGACTCTATGGATTATCGTCATACATTAGCAAAATTCCTATCTGCATCGCTTGCAGAACGCCGTGATCGTTTAGTTGAATTTGCCTTGTCCCCAAAGAAAAAGACTCAGCGGAAGATCATTAAACTCGTTTATCACGAGTTAGAATGTATATTGGAACCGGAAGTCCAAGCAACATCACTTTCTAATGCAGTCTGGAATACCAAAGCTTACTTATTTTGTGAACCGAGGAATATAGGAACTGAATTCAAAACATTGAGTGATGCCATGGAACATTCAGATGGCAACGATGAGCGCTTGGCCATCACTCATGATGGAAAGTACGGTTGTCTCAGGACTGAAATGAGTGGCGATATATATATAGCTATAAAGAAATAAAAAACAGGGAAATGCATAACAATCGCATACACAGCCGACCGGGCTACGTCGGCGTTTTATTACAAGGTTTAGAAATTGGTAATTTATCAATAATATTAAATTTTTCGTATCCCCCGCCCGTCGGGTGATGCAAAGCGTTATAAGTTGCTAATATACACAAAGGATATGATAAAAATATATTATGGTTGGATTAATACTCTACATTTTTAGTTTATTCGTAGTAGCTGTGGGCTCTGTTTATTTATTAATACATTTTATATCAAAGAAAAATTTTCTTAAAGCCATAATACTTGTATTACTTTGCTTTGCAGTTGGAAACATTAGTTACGGCTTTGGTGTAAAATCAATAGATGTAAGATCTGAAGCTTCATATTTTCAGCCTACAAAAAAACTATTAAATCATTTTGCGGATTTGATTAATGACAAAAAAAATAATGAACTGAATTTGAAAATAAAATACATCAATGAAGAAATTGCAAATAAACATTGGAGAGATAATAGTAGTTACAAAAAGGCTATTGAACAAACAATAAATAAAAAGTAAAGACTTATAACAAAGGTACTATCTGACAACTGGCGTTATATGTTTGATATTTCATCAGTTTACTTTTTATTAAGATATTCATACTTGGAGTTATAATGAAAGAATTTTGTACAAACCATGGAAATAAAAAAGCATTAAGCTTCTGTCATTTTTGCAAAGCGTATTTTTGTGAGGATTGTTTAGATGAAGGAAATAAATATTATTATTGCAAAAATGAATCATGTCAAAACGCAAAACAGATTGAAAACGATATTTATGAAGATGTCAACAGAGCTAAAGGGTCCAAGCATCCAAAAATAATAATCAATGAAAAGGCAGTAGGATTTTGTGAGAAGTGCCTGGAAGAGACAAAATCAAAATCTA
>PJEL010004601.1_pt1 | contig 11304 bp, 9 predicted proteins | sample 1853271 | NCBI WGS metagenome assembly PJEL01 (sample SAMN08108733, study PRJNA415343) | Invertebrate metagenome, whole genome shotgun sequencing project. | host: Globobulimina | place: Sweden: Gullmar Fjord | collected 2015-08 | reverse complement strand
CGGCCAACAAGAAAAACCGTTTTGCCGGCCGCACAGATGAACACCTGCATCCGGACGGTGTGGAACAGATCCGGCAGGTCGGTGCCCGGCTGCAGAATAAGAATATAGGCAGGATATTCTGCAGTCCGCTGATGCGTACCGTGCAGTCTGCAGAGATTTTATCGGAGATGCTCCACATTCCCTCTGCCAGGGTAGAGGGGTTTAATGAAATCAATATTCCCCACTGGGACGGCCTGACCAAGGACGAGATCCGCCAGCAGCACGGTGACGAGTATCCCACTTGGCTTACCGCACCGCATGTATTCCGGCTGCCGGGCTGTGAAACCATTCAGCAGGTGCAGGAACGGGCAGTTGCGGCAGTTGAGTCCCTGGCTGAATGCCATCCGGGAGAAAGCCTCCTGGCGGCCAGCCATCTGATAGTGCTGCGTAGCCTGGTCCTGTTCTATCGGGATATGGCGATCAGGGATTTCAGGTCAATCAGGATTGACAATGGATCCATCCTCTGCCTGTCACAGGCAGCGGACGGTCAGATGCGGGTTGAAGAGTTGGAAAACTGACTTACATTTTTGGTTTACGCCGGTATTTTACAGGCAGAATGCCCAGCTGTTCCCGGTATTTAGCCACTGTCCGCCGAGCTACCTTGATATTATCGCCAGCCAGTATCTTGGATATGGCATTGTCGGTAAGCGGTTTCTCCAGGTTTTCGTTCTTGATCATGCCCTTGATGCGCTGCCTGATACTTTCCGCTGCCAGGGCATCGCCGCCCTGCTGGGGAATGGCAGTGGAGAAGAAGTACTTCAATTCAAAGATACCCATGGGGGTATGCATGTATTTATTGGTGGTCACACGGCTGACTGTTGATTCATGCATCTCGATATCTTCGGCCACGTCCCGCAGCACCAGAGGCTTGAGCTGGGAGACACCTTTCTCAAAGAAACCCCGCTGGAATTTAAGCAGGCTATCCACCACTTTGTAGATTGTCCGCTGGCGCTGCTGCATGCTCTTGATAAGCCATGCCGCATCGCGCCGCTTGTCCTTGATGTATGCCTTGGCTTCCGGGGTCGTACTTACCTCTCCTTCGAGGATTTCCTGGTATTCTGAGGAGACCTTCAGGCGCGGCAGTCCCTCATCATTAAGCACAATGAGATCTTCATCGCCAACCTTATGCACAAAGACATCCGGGATGATGTAATGAATCTCCTTATCAGTATACTGTTCGCCAGGATAGGGATTCAGCTCTTTAATGACATCGATGGCGGCCAAAATGTCGTTCATTGGTTTCCTGGTAGCCTTGGCAATGACATTGTAATTTTTTAACTCCAGGGTGTGCAGGTGCTCCCTGATGATTGTGGCGGCCAGAGATTCATCGAGATCAAGTCTTTTGAGCTGCAGGAGCAGCGATTCCTGGACACCCCTGCCGGCCACGCCGGCAGGATCCATGTCCTGGACTATGTCAATAGCCCGTTGGGCTGTTTCCTCGCTGCATTCCACTTCCCTGGTGATATCCTCCAGGCTGACTTCCAGAAAACCGTAACTGTTCAGGTTGCCGATCACGAAGATGCCGGCGGTTTCTTCTTCACTGGTCAGTTCGCCATGGGACAGCTGCCACTGGAGGTGCGTCTGCAGGTTTGGTTTCTTGGTTAGAAAGTCTATCTGGGTGAGCCGGTTGCGGTCAGGTGTTTCCTTGGAAAAAGAGAAGCCGGCATCGTAGTAATTCTCGTAGTCGTCTTCCCAGTTGATCTCCTGCATGGATGACGTGTCATCCATCTTTACTTCACCGGTTATTTCGGACTCGGGCGTAGTGGGTGTTTCCTCAGTGGCTGAGAGAGAATCAGGGTTGACTTCATAGTCGGTATCGCCGGGATTCAGCTCCTCAAGCAGAGGATTCTGCTCAATTTCCTGGCGAATGGTCTGGGCCAGTTCGAGTCTGGACAGCTGCAGCAGCTTGATGGCCTGTTGTAACTGCGGGGTCATCAACAGTTGCTGTGAAAGTTTGAGCTGTTGTTTTAAAACAAGGGCCGCCATACTCTATAACCGTCCATGAATAATTTTTTTCGTAAACCATCAAGCGATTTTTTATTAAAAATAAGCATTATCCGGTAAAAGGAAACGCAGCTGTATGCATAAATTATACCACATATGTATCACATAGTGAAGTTTTCGCCCAGATACATTTTTCTGGCAGCCTCATTATCGATAATTTCCTCAGCATTCCCGCTAGTTAAAATTCTACCCTCATTGATAATATAGGCATGATCACAGACCGATAATGTTTCACGGACATTGTGGTCGGAAATGAGGACCCCGATCCCCTTGTCCTTTAAAGCAAGGATAATCTGCTGCAGGTCGGATACCGATAAAGGGTCAATGCCGGCAAAGGGTTCATCAAGCAGGATGAAGCGGGGCCTGGTAGCCAGGGCCCGCATGATTTCCAGACGCCGCCTTTCACCGCCGGACAGGGTATGGGCCTTGTTCTGGGCCAGTTTTTGGATTTTCATGTCCCCAAGCAACCCGGCAATACGGCTGCTGATTTCACTCTTCGAAAGACCGAGAGGTTCCAGAACGATACGGACATTTTCCTCAACGGTCAGTTTTTTGAAAACAGAGGGTTCCTGGGCCAGGTATGATATGCCCTGCTGGGCCCGCTTGTGGATAGGCAGTGCGGTGATGTCCCTGCCATCCAGGATCACCCTGCCGGAATTTGGCCGGATAAAACCGGCAATGGTGTAAAACGAGGTGGTTTTGCCGGCGCCATTGGGGCCCAACAGCCCTACCACAGTACTATTCTCCACCTGCAGGCTGACCCCGTCAACTACCCGCCGGTGGTGGTACTGCTTGACAATTTCTCTGGCCTCGAGGACTGACATCGGCTTTATAGCTTACTGCTTGGTTTCTGCCGGTTGTGAGTCCGGATAAATGAGGGCCTTGACCCTTCCCCCCTCTTCTTTGCTGCGCTCCACCACGCTTTTGCCTTCATCGAGGTACAGGATTATAGTGTCCCCTGCTACCATGTTCTTGCCCTGCCATGTCTTGGCATTGCCGGTGAGAATGACTTTTCGTTCATTGGCCATGTAATCCATGGTGTTGCCAACCGCCACCCAGTCTTTCTGGACGATTTTTACATTGCCCATGGCAATTATTTTATTGATCTTCTGTTGAGCACTGCCACCGGTAGTATCACCCGTTGCTCCAGGCTGGCTTTCTGTCGGCAGTTGAACGTAATCAACTGTCATCTGGTCGGCATGAATGATGAGGTCGTTCTGCCTGGCCTTCACATTACCGGAAAACGTGACAAGGTTTTGTTCCTGCACCGACTCCATGCGATCCGCTTCAATCTGGATGGGTGATGGAGAGGGGCCGCCTTCTATGGCTGTGCAGGTCACAACCCAGGAAATTGCCACGAGTAAAGATATTAAGATTATAGTAAACCGCATTTTTTGATCCGCCAGGGTTTGTTCGTCACTGTCTGGGTTGGTCATGATGCCAGCATTACAGGTCCTTGATTCGATTACTGTGAACATACTTGTTGTTGTAAGGAATGTAAAGTAGTAGCGGGTCTACGATAACCCAAAGAGACCTTTACATAACTTCGAGGAATCATTAAGATGGGTCGGTTGAAAAATACCTGAAATTCAGGAAATAAAGAAAAACATGAACTGTTCCGGCAACAGACGGTGAGAGCCATGAAAGAAGGCATAGAAAAAGCAAAGATCCTCAGTGAATCCCTGCCCTATATTCGGGAATTTTACAATAAAACCGTGGTGATAAAATACGGCGGGCATGCCATGGTTGACGAGAGCCTCATGAAGAATTTTGCTCTCGATATTATCCTTATGAAGTATATCGGCATCAATCCGGTAATAGTGCATGGCGGTGGTCCGCAGATCAACCGGGTACTTGAAAAAATGGACATCAAGCCGAGCTATGTTGAAGGCATGCGGGTGACAGATACCGAGACCATGGATGTTGTAGAGATGGTGCTGGTCGGCAAGGTCAACAAGGAGATTGTCGGGCTGATCAATCAACACGGCGGCAAGGCGGTGGGGCTTTCCGGCCGGGATGGTGATTTGATCCGGGCCCGCAAGATGACGGTCCAGAAAAGCCAGGCGGATAATGCGCCGCCGGAATTGATTGATCTTGGCCGGGTGGGTGAAGTGACGCGGGTCAATTCTGATATATTGAATACCATCGATGCGCAGGACTTCATCCCGGTCATTGCCCCGGTTGGGGTGGGTGCAGACAACAATTCCTATAATATCAATGCCGACCTGGTGGCTGGTGCGGTGGCTGGACAGCTTAAGGCGGAAAAGCTTATCCTGCTGACTGATGTGGAGGGGGTGCTGGACAAGGAGAATCAACTGATCCCCTCGCTGAACAGTGCGGCAGCGAATAAACTGGTCGCTGCAAACACTGTGGCGGGAGGTATGATCCCGAAGATTAAATGCTGCCAGGAAGCCCTGGCCCAGGGGGTCACTAAAACCCATATCATAGACGGCCGCATTGAGCATGCCGTTCTCCTGGAAATATTCACCCATGAGGGAATTGGTACGGAGATAATTCAATGAGTCCGGATAGCAGCAGCTGGATAGAAAGGAGCAATAAGGTGTTCATCAATACATACAGCAGGTTCCCGGTGGTTTTGGTCAAGGGGAGTGGTTGTGTGCTCGAAGATGGTGACGGCCGGGAGTATCTGGATTTTCTGGCCGGCATCGCGGTTTGCAGCCTGGGGCATTGTCATCCCGAGGTTACCAGGGCAATCTGTGAGCAGGCCTCCACGCTGGTGCATGTCTCCAACCTTTTTCATACCATGCCGCAGACCGAACTGGCCGAGCTGCTGGTGGAAAATTCCTTTGCTGACCGGGTGTTTTTCGGCAACAGCGGGGCAGAAGCCAACGAGGCAGCCATAAAGCTGGCCCGCAAACACAGTGAGGCGGGGCGCTATGAGATTATTTCATTGTCAGGGTCCTTCCACGGCCGGACGCTGGCAACAGTTGCCGCCACCGGCCAGCCCAAGTTCCACGAAGGATTTGAACCCCTGCCTGATGGATTTCTGCATGCGGAATTTGACGACATGGCAGCACTGGAACAACTGGTCTCGGACAAGACCTGCGCAATTCTATGTGAACCCCTGCAGGGAGAGAGCGGTGTACGGCCCCTGGGAAGGGACTACCTGCAAAGAATCCGTACCCTGTGTAACGAGAAAGGCCTTTTACTTATTTTTGACGAGGTGCAAACCGGTATCGGCAGGACCGGCACCCTTTTTGCCTATGAACAGGTGAAGGTGACACCTGATATCCTGACCTCTGCAAAGGCCCTGGGCAACGGTATGCCGATCGGTGCCATGCTGACTACAAACCGGATAGCGGAATCATTTAGCGTCGGCTCCCATGCCTCCACCTTTGGCGGCAATGCAGTATCTGCAGCGGCCGGGGTGGCAACTCTCAAGGTAATGCTGGCGGACGGTTTCCTGGATGAGGTGAAGAGCAAGGGCAACTACCTGGCTGAAAAACTCGCTGACCTGGCCGCCCAGCACCCGGAATATGCCAGCGGCCAGCGGGGACTGGGCCTGATCCAGGGGCTGGTGCTTACCCCGACAGGGATAGAGCACGGCCAGGGTATTGTGCAGAAGCTTTTTGAACGCGGTGTACTGATAAATTTTGCCGGCAACGCCGTTCTCAGGTTTATTCCTCCCCTGGTGGTCAGCCGTCCGGAGATCGATACCATGATCCGAGCCCTTGACCGGGTGTTTGACGAACTGTCGGCAACCGGATGACATCCGGCAGCTCACGGATTCAGGAAACTGATTGAAATAGTTTTAGGAAACCGGAAAAAAACCTTTCCAAAAAAGCTTATTTTTTGTAATAGACGTATTTGGCTCAATTTACCAGTCGTAGTAATACTATGACGGGAATTGGGCCTTAACTATTTTTTGAGAGTGAAATTATGGCACGACATTTGTTACGGCTCAGTGATTTTACCAGGGAAGAGCTCAACGGTTATATCAACCGGGCCATTGAATTAAAACAGGAAGCTGCAGCCGGGGTAAGCCGCCAGCAACTGGCCGGCAAGACCGTTGGCCTTATTTTTGAGAAGGCGTCCACCCGCACCAGGGTATCCTTTGAGGCGGCCATGTATGGACTGGGAGGGCAGGTGATCTTTCTGTCCACCAAGGAGACGCAGCTGGCAAGAAGCGAGCCGTTAAAAGATATGGCCAGGGTTCTGTCACGCTATGTTGACGGCCTGGTAGTCAGGACATACGGCCAGGAAGTGGTCAGTGAACTGGCCCGCTATTCTACCATTCCGGTGATAAATGCCCTGACCGACCTTTTTCATCCATGCCAGGTGTTAAGCGACGTGATGACCGTGATTGAAAAGAAGGGCGATATTGAAAACCTGAAAGTCGCCTGGATCGGCGACGGCAACAATATGGCGAACTCCTGGATACAGGCAGCCGCCAGGCTGGGTTTTGAGTTGGTCCTGGCCTGCCCGGGTGGCTATGACCCGCATCCTGACTTGTTACAGGATGCGCAGCAGGAGTCTGGTGCCCGGATCAGCGTTGTGCGTGACCCGGCAGCAGCGGTCAGCGGTGCAGATGTAATAAACACCGATGTCTGGGCCAGTATGGGCCAGGAAGAGGAGCAAGAGGAGCGGATGACGGTTTTCAAGGATTTTCAGGTTGATAATGCACTGCTGGCCCAGGCAAAAGCGGACTGCATCGTACTGCACTGTCTGCCGGCCCACCGCGGTGAAGAGATAACCGACGAGGTGTTGGAGGGTTCGCAATGCGTCGCCTTTGACCAGGCTGAGAACAAGATGCATATCCATAAGGCCATACTTGAGATGCATATAGTATAGTTGTTTTAGCAGGAATCGAGAGAGCTTCAGGAAAACAATAAATTAAACGCTGTCTGCCCGTAGACAGTATTTACGTGAGTGGAGTACCACCATGACAGTAAATAAAATAGTTCTTGCATATTCCGGTGGCCTGGACACCTCGGTGATCCTCAAATGGCTGAAGGAGGAATACGGCTGCCCGGTGGTAGCCTTTGCCGCCGACCTGGGCCAGCCTGAAGACTGGCAGGCTGTTGAAAAGAAAGGGATGGCAACCGGCGCTGATAAGGTGGTGATCGCTGACCTGCAGGAGACCTTTGTCAGGGATTTCGTCTTTCCGGCCTTTCGGGCCAATGCCATTTATGAGGGCTCCTACCTGCTGGGTACATCCCTGGCCCGGCCGCTTATTGCCCGTGAACAGGTACGGTTGGCCGAAGCAGAGGGCGCCGATGCGGTGAGCCATGGCGCCACCGGCAAAGGGAATGATCAGGTGCGGTTCGAGCTGACCTATATGGCGCTGAACCCGCATTTGACCATTATTGCACCCTGGCGTATCTGGGATCTTAACTCGCGCACCAAGCTGGTCGCCTATGCCGAGGAACATGGCATCCCGGTGCCGGTCACCAAGGAGAAACCCTACAGCTCTGATGAGAATCTCCTGCACATAAGTTTTGAAGGCGGCATACTTGAGGACCCCTGGAATGAGCCGGATCCTGCCATGTTTACCATGACCATCGCACCGGAGGAGGCTCCGGATGTACCGACCTATATTGAACTGGAATTTATGCAGGGCAACCCGGTGGCCATCAACGGCGAAAAACTCACGCCGGCCGGACTTTTCCGTGCATTAAACCGGCTGGGCGGTGAAAACGGCATCGGCCGGCTGGACATGGTGGAAAACCGTTTTGTGGGCATGAAATCGCGCGGTGTTTACGAGACGCCGGGCGGCACAATTTTACGGACTGCGCACCGGGATCTGGAAACAATTACCCTGGACCGGGAGGTTATGCGCATCCGGGACAGCCTGGTCAACCGTTACTCGGAACTGGTCTATAACGGCTTCTGGTACTCTCCTGAAATGAAGCTGTTGCAGAAGACCATGGATGAGACCCAGGCCACGGTGAACGGCACGGTGCGGCTGAAGCTCTACAAGGGCAACTGTATGCCGGTGGGCCGCAAGTCCGATCAATCACTTTACCAGGAGAGTTTTGCCACCTTTGAAGAGGATGAGGTCTATAACCAGGCAGATGCTGCCGGCTTTATCAAGCTGAACGCCCTGCGGTTACAAATTGAGGCTTTAAAGAAAAAATGACCGAGAAAAATGACATAGATAAACCCTGGGGAGGCCGGTTTACTGAAAAGACCACCGCCTCTACCGAGACATTCACCGCCTCTATCCATTTTGATGTGCGGCTGTACCGGCACGATATTGCCGGCAGCCGGGCTCATGCAAAAATGCTGGCCAAGCAGGGGCTGCTCAGTAAAACTGAAAAAGACCAGATCCTGCAGGGGCTTGCCGAGATCGAAATGGAGATAAAGACCGGCCGGTTTGAATTCCGGCCGGAGCTGGAAGATATTCATATGAATATCGAAAAAACACTGGTTGAAAAGATCGGCGAGGCCGGCGAGAAACTCCATACCGGCCGCAGCCGGAATGACCAGGTGGCCCTGGACATGCGGTTATACCTGCGGGAGGAATGTTCCAAGCTTTTGGAACTGCTGACCGAACTGCAGAAGGGTTTTGTGGGACTGGCCCGCCAGTATATCTATGCAATAATGCCGGGTTATACCCATCTGCAGCGGGCCCAGCCGGTTTTGCTGTCGCACCACCTGCTGGCCTACTACGAGATGTTCAGGCGGGACAAGGAGCGGCTGGCTGACTGTTTGAAGCGTATAAATGTCATGCCGCTTGGCGCCGCGGCCCTGGCCGGCACCGGTCTGCCCATAGACCGGGAATTTGTCGCCCGGGAGCTGGATTTCCCTGCCATCAGCACGAACAGCATGGATACGGTGAGTGATCGGGATTTTATGGTTGAGTTCCTTGCCGCCTGCAGCCTTATCCAGGTGCACCTGAGCCGGTTTTCCGAGGAGCTGGTGCTCTGGGCCAGCCAGGAATTTTCCTTTGTGGAGATTGCTGACCGGTTCTGCACCGGCAGCAGTATCATGCCGCAAAAGAAGAACCCGGATATCCCTGAACTGATCCGCGGCAAGAGCGGCCGGGTAGTCGGCAGCCTGATGGCTTTGCTGACCGTGCTCAAGGGGCTGCCGTTGACCTACAACCGGGACCTGCAGGAGGACAAGGAGCCGGTATTCGATGCAGTGGATACGGTCAGTCATTCGCTGGCCCTTACCGCTGATCTGCTCGGCGGGCTTACATTTAACCGGCAGACCTTGAGTGAGGCAACCAAGGCGGGCTTTTTAACGGCCACCGACCTGGCCGATTACCTGGTAATGAAAAATGTGCCTTTCCGCCAGGCCCACGCCATTGTCGGCAGTGCGGTGGCCTATTGCCTGGAGCAAGCCAAGGAGCTTACCGACCTGAATCTCATGGAACTGCAGATGTTCAGTGAGGCTATCGGGCAGGATGTTTTTGAGGTGTTGTCCGTCGAAGGTTCGGTGAACAGCCGTACCTCAGCCGGCGGCACGGCGGCCGTTGAAGTTGAAAAAGCGCTTGCGGCGGCTGAAACTGACCTGGGCATAGGATAATGGCTGGTGGTTGCCGCAGTGTAGCAGCAGTCTGCATTGCATTGCTCTTTATCGGGCTGGCCGGCTGCGGCCGCAAGACCGATCTGGTGCTGCCGCAGTCCCTGGTTCCCGTGACAATAAAGGATCTGCGGTATACACTGGATGAAAACGGCGTGACCCTGCAGTGGTCCTATCCCCGGAAAATGGAAACCGGTGATGAACTTGCTGAAATTGACAGCTTCGAGGTTTTCCGTGCCGCCATGCCCACCGGCGACTATTGCGAGGGCTGCCCGGTGCGGTTCGATGAGCCGATAATAATTGACGGCGATGTGCTGCCGAAATCGGGACGCAAAAAGATTGCCAGTTATGCCGAGTCCAGCCTGCAGGTCGGTTACCGGTATATATACAAGGTGCGGTCAAGGGCACAATGGTGGTATCCAAGCCGCGATTCGAATCCTGTGTCATTCGTCTGGCTGTCACCGCCGCCGGCGGTTGAAGACCTGCAGATCAAGGTTGGTGACCGGGCGATTACGTTGAAATGGCAGCCGGTGGACAGGGCAACAGACGGATCCATTCTAGCCGAGGAGCCCGTGTACCAGGTTTACCGGAGTTCGGATAATGAGAAATATGACCCACTGGATCAGCCGGTAGCTGATAACAGTTTTGCAGATGTGGGAGTAGAAAACAATAAAAGATATTTTTACAGAGTTCGAACGATGCGAAGAACAGGCGATATGCTGCAGGCCAGTGCTCTGAGCGACATCGTCTCAGGTGCCCCTAGTGACTTGACACCGCCTGTAGCGGTACAGCATCTTGTTGTCGTAAGAGTCCCGGCCGGGATCAAACTTGCCTGGCAGGCCGTACCTGATGCCGACCTGGCCGGCTACCGGATATATCGACGGGACCAGGGTGCTCAAGAGCCTGACTTTATAGGCGAGGTGCCAGGCTCGCAGAATCAATTTATTGACCAACAGCCGGTGGCTGCTAAAAGGTGGTATTATTCGGTAACCGCTTTTGATGCAGCTTTTCCGGCCAACGAAAGTACTGCTTCAATGGAAGCAGTTATGCAGCAACAGTAAGCCAGACAATAATATGGTTTACTGCAAGGAAAAACAAACTGGGGATAGCAGAGAGAATGCATCATTTTATTTATAAAGACAATGAGTTGTTCTGCGAGTCTGTGTCGATCACCGATATAGCCAAAACCGTTGGTACGCCTTTTTATCTTTACAGCAATGCTACATTGGCGCACCATTTTAACACCTTTGACAAGAGTTTCGGGGAAGTTCCCCACCTGACCTGTTTCGCAGTGAAGTCCTGTTCCAACCTTGCGGTACTCAGGCTTTTCTCAACTCTGGGTGGTGGCGCTGATATCGTGTCAGGAGGAGAACTGTACCGGGCCCTGAAGGCTGGTATTGATCCCCGCCGGATCATCTATTCAGGGGTTGGCAAGACAGACGAGGAACTGCGCTACGCGCTTGATTCCGAAATACTGATGTTCAATATCGAATCGGAACAGGAACTGGAGAGGCTCCAGCAGATTGCCGTGGAGCAGGAGATGACCGCGCCGGTTTCCTTCCGGATTAACCCTGATGTTGATCCGCAGACCCATGCCTATATTTCCACCGGCCTGGCCGAAAACAAGTTCGGCATTCCCATTGAAGATGCGGAAAGGATCTATGTGAAGGCCAAGTCCATGGCCAATGTCAATATTCTCGGTGTCAGCTGTCACATAGGTACGCAGTTGACTGATATTTCGTCGTTTATCGAGACCATGCACAAAGTGAA
>PJEL010004600.1_pt1 | contig 11305 bp, 10 predicted proteins | sample 1853271 | NCBI WGS metagenome assembly PJEL01 (sample SAMN08108733, study PRJNA415343) | Invertebrate metagenome, whole genome shotgun sequencing project. | host: Globobulimina | place: Sweden: Gullmar Fjord | collected 2015-08 | reverse complement strand
TCGTAATGACGCATTACGAGCTCCTTACGGTTGTAGCCTCATAGTCTGGCTCAGCCAACACCAGTTGAGGCAAGGAACAAAAAGTTCAGGCTGAATTAAGGAGGCGTATTGTAGGGAAAACAACCAATAAAAGCAAGCAATAACTCTGCAAGTACAGATTCATTGTAAATTAGCCGAATTAGTCCATCTCACCAATGCGTTAGCAACTGATGCTGAGACTATCCTATCGGTTCAATATTGACTATTTCTGAGCGGTTCAAGGTTATTTTAAAACGCTGAAGTGATTCTTCTCCTTGGTACAGGTGTCGTAATATCAGATTAATTTGATAACGTCGCTCTACACCTTGGCTAGAAATTTTTTGACCATCTAGGGTATATAAGCGACCCTCACCTTTTTTCAAGAAACGTACAAAAGGTGTCAAATTAAAAAAGGTTTGTTGCTGAATCTCGTCATAACCGGGTAAAAATTCTTTTGCCATCACCTTATTATCACAACGAAAGTGCAGTAATTGTGCGTCTTGTTTATTTTGTTGTCGGCGCTGTTGAAACAATGCATTAACTGTTTTGGGCAAATCTTTACTTTTAATATATTCCAACCACAAAATTTGGCTCAAAATACGCTTTTTAGTGACGCTATGAGTAAATAAGTTCTGCCATTTAGGCCGGCCTTTTTGAATTTTACGCCAAATAAGACTAGTTAAGTCTTCTTTAAAGGTTTCTCGTAAACCATAAATAAGCCCTAAAAAGGCAACTAGCGCCAATGTTACTTCGGTAAAGTTAGTACGTGCATTAAGTACCAGCATCATTACAAATGCCATGATAATTGCTGTAACAACACCACGTACAAAACGCTTCAAATTGATATTTAAGTAGCGAGTTTTACGCTGAAAAACAACACCATACTCTATCAACCTTTGCAACAATCGCATTTTATTGGTGATACGGTTAGCATCATCAAGGGTTACTTGTGAATTATATTTATTCTCAATGCGGTAATCACTTTCACTACGACATAAGCTAAAGAGTGACTCTCGCTCTACAGTGAATTCTGCGCTCTTAGGCCCCATAGTTAAGAGCTTTAAAAAGGATTGCTCTATGTGCCAACTTAAATAATTGTCTGCGTTCTCAAAAAACGAATTCAGCTTATTATCTGAAGGTGTATAACGTCTTAATTTTTTGGTTAATGTTGAGGTTTGCTCTGCCAGCTCAATCGCTGCGGGATAAAAGTCTTCTGCCGTTTTTAACTTTAAGGTTTGTTTGATATCGGCATCTAGTGCTTTTTTTACCTGATAAGAATACAAATTAAGGTTTAATCGATAATCGCTCTGTTCACCTTTATTTTGGCTAATAAAACGACTTCTCACTAATGGAAGGTGCAATTGATCTGCGTAATAAGCACTATGGTTTTTAATATTAGAGTAGAAGAATTCTTCTTCATTGAGCGTACTGGGGTTTATTCCCATTTCAACCGGAAGTGAGAAGTAGAGGTCGATTCGCTGATAATCTTGAGGTAATAACTGATGGCTCACTTTGAACGACAAGTTTTCATCTTGGCTAAGTTTGGCTTTATTCACTCGAGAAAGAGACTCCTTATATTTACTATGTTCTATGATTTTTAGTCATACCTAATCATAGCAAAAACAAGGTTTTTTGATAGTGCTTTAGCGCTTAACTTTTTGAACATAAAGTATTTAAGCGCTAAAATAAGCTTACTTTAATACTGTCACTAAATTTTAATAAAAATTTTGCGTTGATAGAGCTTTAATGACACATACCAAAACAGTGCTACATGCGAAAAGGCAAAGATAAATGATGCCAATTTTGGTGCAAATACCGAACTAAGTTGTTGGTACAGCCAAGCATACATATTGCTATCACCAACATTAATATTTAAATAAAGTGTTACCACTAAAAATGACAACACGTAAACAAACAGTGGATTAGTACCGTAAACAAGCAACGGCTGTGCAAGTTTAACTTGCTTCATTATATCAATTAACCAAATGAAGGCGGCAAGTAATAGACAAGCAAAACCAGTGGTATAAATAACATAAGAAGATGTCCATAAAGATTTATTAATGGGTAATACTAAGCCCCATAAAGCGCCAAAACCAATAGCCAAACCTCCAATAAGGGTTAACTTAATCACACTACTATTTTTATCTTCAATACTGGTGAGATAACGAGTTAGCTCAAAACCGAGCAGCATATTAACAACCGCAGGAATGGTACTTAATAAACCCTCAGGCTCAAAAGCAACGCCGCGCATAGTATACATATGGTTAGCACCAAGCACTGCAAGATCAAGTTGACGAATAATATTACCATCAATCGTTAAAGCCCCATCTCCCACACTTAATAGTAACGCCCAATAGGTCAATAAAATTACCGTTGAAGCAATAAAGATTCCCGTGCGATTAAGAATTAACACTAAGCACGCTGCGACGGCGTAAGCTATACCGATGCGCTGTAATACCCCCATAACACGCCAATCTTCAATATTGGTGGTGAAAGGGATGACATTGAGCATAAAGCCAATAAAGAACATGATAAAACCACGTTTAATGATTCTTTTAAATTGCTCTGGGCTAGCAGCAAAGTTACTTTTCTTGAATGAAAAGAACATTGCTGAACCAATGATAAATAAGAAAAAGGGAAAAACTAAATCGGTTGGCGTAGCGCCATTCCAATCTGCATGTAATAACGGCGCATAAACATGCGACCAATTTCCTGGCGTATTCACTAAAATCATTAAGGCGATAGTAATGCCTCGAAAAGCATCCAGCGCAAGATAACGGGTCATATTTATTTCCTAGCAAGTTAAAATGTCAAACCACACAAAAAAGACAGCGCTGTCTTTTCTGACGAATAAGCCTCATTGTAATCTATACTCATGCCACTTCAAAGTGCTTGTTCAGTACTTCTGAACCATTAATGAGCAAGGGCACCTTTTTATTAATGGTTGTTCCCTTAACAAAAGGTGCAATGCTGAACATTATTTGCTCAGAGGTCCCAATGAGTTGGTTTAGAAACATTGTAAGCCGCGTTATTGACTTTTGATAAGGACGCTGTATGGATACAGCTTATTAGTGAATGCAGGAGCATATTCTCCTGTGAAACCATTCTCTTCAATAAATGCCTTGCCTAAAATGTTTCTAATGCCTACTGAATCACGCCTTTTGAAGCGGTTTGGGCATTAGCATTTTTAAATGGCGAATTGTTTTCAATACATCTCCCACTAGTAATACTAGCTAGATGATTCCCTAAGATAAAAATATTTTCGCGCTGATATATAGCTATGTTACACTGGAAAACTATCCGCTCCTTAGACACAAAGTAACCGATTAGCACCATGACGGCAGAATCTTTATTACAACAAGCACAACTCGTTTGCCAAAAAAAAGGCGCTCGTTTTACTCAAGTAAGAGAGCAAGTTTTTCTATTACTAGCTAATCATCAAGGAGCCGTTGGCGCCTACGATTTGTTAGCTCAATTGAAAGAACTTGATGCTGCCGCTAAACCAGCCACTATTTATCGTGCTTTAGACTTCTTATCTAAACAAGGCTTTGTCCATAAGATTGAATCAATTAATGCCTTTGTTATGTGCCATCACTTCGGTGAATGTAACCACCCCGTGCAATTATTAATTTGCGATGAGTGTGGCCATGTCGAAGAAATCCAATCTAACAACTTTGATCTCGCTTTGCGCACTATGGCTGATGCCAATGGTTTCACCATAAGTCATCAAATAGTTGAAGCCCACGGCAGCTGTAAAAACTGTACTTAAATCTAAATTCCAGCTTTCTGATTTACCATTAATCCTAGCAATACTGCTACTTATCGCAAATGCCTATCACAAAAGTAACAAGCATTTGATGACTATGATATAAAGCCTTGCTCAATTGTATACACTCTATAAAAAACGTTAAAAACGTTTGCACCTCTACTTGGAAAACTATGAAACAGTCAACCTCTACGGCCTTGATAGGCTTAGTACTAGCATTTTCTGGCCTAGTGTCAGCAAAAAGCCTAGCAAGCAAAGCTCCTTCCGACGATAAGTTCCGCCAATTGGAAGAGGTATTACCTACGTCAAATATTTACCGTACCGCTTCAGGTGCGCCAGGTCATAAGTATTGGCAACAGCAAGTTGATTATGATATTTCCATTGCTATTGATGATAAAACCCAGCGTTTAACAGGTGCACAGACAATGGATTATCAAAATAATTCACCTGACACTTTACGTTACTTATGGTTGCAATTAGATCAAAATCGCATGAGTCGTAACTCAGACTATAAAATGACGAGTACGGCACCAAGTAAAGATAAGGTCAGTTTTAGAGGGTTTCGTACGCTGGTGGAATCACCAGCATTTGACGGTGGTTATGAAATAACTAAAGTCAGTGCCGATAATGGTAGAACTTTACCTTATATTATTAATGGCACAATGATGCGTGTTGATTTACCTAAACCATTACGTTCAGGTGATAGTGTTGAAGTAAACATTAATTGGCATTATCAATTGCATGAACAAAAAGTGCTTGGTGGTCGTTCAGGTTATGAATACTTTAAAGAAGATGATAACTACCTTTATGAAGTTGCTAGCTGGTTTCCAAGAGCCGCCGCTTATTATGATGCGATGGGCTGGCAGAATAAACAATTTGTAGGTAGTGGTGAGTTCACCTTAGAGTTTGGTGATTACGATGTAAAAATCACAGTACCTGCCGATCACGTTGTTGCCGCTACAGGGGTTTTACAAAACGAGAGCAAAGTATTAACTAGTACTCAGCGTAAACGTTTAAAGCAAGCTAAAAAAGCTAAAAAACCTGTATTAATCATTACGCCAGAAGAAGCATTAGCGAATGAGAAATCACGTAGCACTAAAACAAAAACGTGGCATTATAAAGCTAAGAACATTCGCGATTTCGCTTTTGCCTCTAGTCGAAAATTTATTTGGGATGCTCAGGGTTACAAGCAAGGAAAAAGCACTACCATGGCGATGTCTTTCTATCCAAACGAAGGTAACCCTCTTTGGGAAAAATACTCTACTGAAGCCATAATCCATACAATGGAGCAATATAGTAAGTACACATTTGATTACCCTTATCCTGTGTCAATTTCAGTCAATGGTCCAGTGGGTGGCATGGAATACCCAATGATCACCTTCAATGGTCCACGTCCTACATTAGATAAAAAAACCGGAGAAAAAACTTATTCTCGTCGTACTAAATACGGTTTAGTTGGGGTAATTATTCATGAAGTAGGCCATAACTACTTCCCTATGATTGTTAACTCTGATGAACGTCAATGGACTTGGATGGATGAAGGTTTAAATACCTATTTACAATTTCTTGCTGAACAAGCTTGGGAAGAAGACTACCCATCTCGTCGTGGTCATGCTGCTAATATCACCAGTTATATGAAGAGTGATAATCAAGTACCGATCATGACTAACTCTGAGTCTATTTTACAGTTTGGAAATAACGCTTATGGCAAACCAGCCACGGCATTAAACATTTTACGTGAAACTATTATGGGCCGTGAGTTATTTGATTTTGCCTTTAAAGAATACGCGCAACGTTGGAAGTTTAAACGTCCAACGCCAGCTGACTTTTTCCGTACCATGGAAGATGCCTCTGCCGTTGATTTAGATTGGTTCTGGCGCGGTTGGTTTTACACCACAGATCACGTTGACCTATCGATTGATAACGTCTATTTATATCGTCCAAATAGTCAAAACCCTGATGTGGAAGAAGCATGGGAACGTGCACTTGATAATGAAAAACCAGCGTTTATCAGTGACACTCGTAATAAAGGACAGAGGGTTAGAACTCAGGATAAACCTGAGCTGTTAGACTTCTATAATGAACATGACAAATTTACCGCCACCAATGCTGCTCGCAATAAATATAACAAAGCACATAAAGCGTTAGAACCTTGGCAACAAGAACTACTGACTAATGACAGTAAATTTTATGTGATTGATTTCTCTAATCACGGTGGCTTAGTGATGCCAATACTACTTGATATTACTTATGTCGATAATTCAACTGAGTATGTATATATTCCTGCTGAAATCTGGCGTAGAAACAGTAAAAATGTCTCAAAACTGTTGATTCGTGACAAAGAGATCACTGAAATTGCCTTAGATGCTAATTGGCAAACAGCTGATGTGAATGTGAATAACAATTACTGGCCAGCTCGACCAATTCAATCTCGCTTTAACCTTTATAAAGCGAAGAAGAAAGATATGATGCGTGATTATAATAAAAAGCTTAAATCACTCGATGATGAGAAAAACACTGACGAGAATGAATCACAAGAAGAAGGCCAATAATGTTTAAGGTTATTAGCAAGTACCTCATTACTATTTGCTTTTATGTGGGACTTGTAGCTTCAGCTACAGGTCACACCTATTTTTTTGGGGTGAGTGACTTAACCGCTAACCCCAAAACTAATCGCCTTGAAATAGTACATCAATTTACTAGCCATGATATTGAAAATGCTATCGCTGAAATCAAACAAATTCACTTTTCTGCCGAGCATAAAGATTACGATTTATTTGTTCAGCAGTATTTTGAGCAACAATTCTCTCTAATGCAAAATAATAAAAAAGTATCACTTAACTGGCTAGGTTTTGAAGTAAACTCAGGTAAAATCATTGCCTACCAAGAAAGCCAACAACAAAGTTTTTTACCTCTATTAGTGGTAAAAAATGCAATACTCATCGATACTTACCCTAAGCAAGTGAATACAGTTAATTTTCAAGGGAAGGATCTTCAGGATAAAGCTTTGTTTGGCAGCTTAACCTTCGACTATCGAAGCAAAGAAGCAATAATCCGATTAAAAAAGACTCACTAGCCAAAAAGTTAAGCGATTAACGCCGTAAATGATCAAACTATTACGCTATTTGATTTACATTTGTTAGATATGCATGCAAAATCAAATAAAGCACTTTGTCTAAACAGTCAAGATTCGGAATCTTCATGAATGTAGAGTTTATTAATCCTTTTTTATCTTCAATGCTTAATGTCATGACAACCATGGCTCAAATGGAGTTAATTCCAGAAAAGCCACGCCTAAAGAAAGATGAAGTTTCTATGGGTGATGTTTCAGGTTTGATTGGCATGGTAAGTCCACAGGCCAAGGGCTCATTATCTATTACTTTTGAAGGAACTTTAGCGCTAGCCACAATGAAAAAAATGGTTGGTGAAGCGCCTGATGAAGTAAACGAAGAGATAACAGATTTAGTTGGTGAAATTACTAATATGGTAACCGGTGGTGCTAAACGCATGCTAAGTGAAAAAGGCATTGAGTTTGACATGGCTACACCTATCGTTGTATCGGGTCCAAACCATAGCATTCATCATAAAGCCAAAGGCCCTGTAATTATAATTCCATTAAAACATGCCTTGGGTAAAGCCTTTATTGAATTCAGCTTTGATGACTAAAACAATCTATTAAACTGAACAATGACAATGTAAATTTTCAGGCATTAAAAGCGACTTGCTATTACAGCCGTCGCTTTTTTTGTCTCTATTTTATCGTCTCAAACCATTACGTTAACAGTTAAATTTGTTAGCCAGTGTTAATAACTCTTCTGCCAATTCATTTTGCTCTTGGCTCGCTTGACGAATTTGCTCACCTTCATCAGCATTGTTTACCGATAATTCGCTAATGTGCTCAATATTACCTGCCATTTCGCTTGCGACAGCCACCTGCTCTTCTGTAGCAACAGCTATTTGACTACTCATATCACTAATTGAACTGGCTGCGTGTAACAGTGCTTGTAGCTCACTTTCAAGTAACGTTGTTTGCTCAACTGAATTATCAACATTTGCAACACATTGGGCAATTGACTTAGAGACTTGCTCAGCATCATATTGGAACTTACCCACCATGCTTTCAATCTCTGAAGTTGACTCTTGAGTCCGTTGTGCCAACGTTCTAACTTCATCTGCAACAACAGCAAAACCTCGACCTTGCTCTCCAGCACGTGCAGCTTCAATGGCTGCGTTAAGCGCTAATAAATTGGTTTGCTCGGCGACACTTTTAATGACATCAACCACAGAGGTGATATTGCTACTGCTTTGCTGAAGCTGTTCAATCAGCTGGTTGGCATTAGCCATTTCATTGGACAGTACCGTCATTTCATCGCGTGTTTGGTTTATTTGTTCAACCCCTGAACTCGCTACTTTATCAACAGCTAAAGCTGCCTCAGCAGATTGAGCGCTGTTTAGTGCAACCTCTTGTACTGTTGCACTCATTTCTTCAATGGCAGTTGCAACGAGTACCGTTTCTGATTGTTGTGTCTCAAGGTGTTTTTGGTTGTTTAGTGTCGCTTGAGAGCTCTGTGCTGAGCTGGCTGCTAATTTACTACTCCCTTGGTCGATAGCGAGAATAGCTTGTTTAAATGCACCAAGCATTTTATTCAGTCTAGCTGCAATATCACCAAGCTCATCACCACTGGTTACCTTGGCTTGAGTCGCTAAGTTGTTGTCTTCATCAGCAGCCATAATAGCGCGAGAAATCCCAGCAACCTGCAACATAATAACCTGACTTACAATATAAGATAAAATAATGGAAATCATAATAAGAATCACCGCGCCAGCAATGGTAAACCACAGTAGAAACTGTGCACTTTCATAATGCTCATTACTAGTCGCTAGCAGCTGCTCAACAATACTATCTTCAACAGACTTTAATTGATTTATGCGCTGGGTACTTTGAGTGAACCAACGTTGACTATCGACCGTTAACGCTTGTGACCCATTGGACTGTAAAGCTAGGCTTCTAAACGCTTTAACCGCCGTTACAGAATCATGCTGCATTGCTTGTGTGAATTTATTTTTTAAGGATATTTTGGCGACTTTATTAAAGGTATCAAAGTAAGCGTTTTGCTCGGTAACCAAAGAAATAAAACGCCGAAAAGCCACATCGTTAAACTGCCCAAGAGCAAAGATATTAGTCATAACCGCTCTTTCTACACCTGCACGTTCCTTACCTTGTAAAAAGTTATAATAAGCTTGTAGTCCATTAGCTAATTCGCCGTCAAAACTTGTTTGGCTAATATATGAAACAATATTAATTAATTTGGCATTATTGTTGGTAAAAAAGGCGATGGCTTTAGGTGCTGCAATTGACAAGGAATCAATTTGTTGGCGAATACTTGTCAGATTATTTAGTGCAAAAGTCGAGTTATTGGTTAATTCAACAATATCGAGTTGTTCAATATTGGTAAGATTAGTTGCTAGAAATTTCTGCCTATTAGCGAGGCGAATATCAGTTGCTTGTCGTTGTTCTCTCAACGTATTGGCAAACTTTTCGCCCTTACTACCTAAGTAACCTGCTGAGGCACCACGTTCTTTTTGAAGTTCATGCACTAAGGCACTGTTAACCGTACTTAATTGTGTTAACAAAGCGATATCTTTATTGCTGTTAACAATTTGAACTTGTTGCTTTATCAAAATAGAACAAAAGACAATGAGGCCAATAATCGCTGGGGTTACCAGTAACATTAGCTTGCTCTTAAATGAGGCGTTTTTAATAAATGACATTTTCACTTCCTTACTGACTACACAGTAAGGAGCATCAAAACAACTTTGAAACAATATGTTACTGCGTGGGCAGGCATCATAATGAAAGTTACTACGAGAGTCTTTGATGTTCATCAACAAAACATAGGCTAAATCATAAAGCACCCTAAGTTGTTAATACATTGTTATATAAAAGAAAGTTGCTTTATTGTAGTTTAGTTATAACCCCAGCGAGGCATAATGTCTTGTGCAATACCAAGATGATCTAAAACTCGACCAACCATAAAATCAATAAGATCTTCAATTGACTCAGCTTTATGATAAAAGCCCGGTGAAGCAGGCATAATAGTGACACCTTGCTGCGAAAGACTAAGCATATTTTGTAAATGTAATGTTGAGAATGGCGTCTCTCTAACCATTAAAATTAATTGGCCACGCTCTTTTATCACCACATCAGCGGCACGCTCAATTAAGTTATCACTCATGCCGTGAGAAATTGCTGCCATTGTCCCCGTAGAGCAAGGACAAACAACCATTTGTTTCGGTGCAGCAGAGCCTGAAGCTACGGGGGAGAACCACTGCTCTTTACCAAAGACAGTGATTTGTCCCTTTTGTGCTTGGTATTTATCAGTCAGAAATTGACTTGCTGCATCAGGAGAGCTGGGTAACTTGATGCCAACTTCTGTGTCCATGACAATGCGACCTGCGCTCGAACACAATATGTATAACTGGTAATTTGCTGAAATCAGGCATTCAATTAAACGCAGCGCATACCCTGCCCCTGATGCGCCAGTTATCGCTAAGGTTATTTTGCCCTTATAATCAGAATTACTATCATCTTGCATAATAAGCCCCTTGTTTAATTTACTTACCATCAACCGCTTGCCTTCTTACCCGTTCATTCAATTAAGCTTCGTTCAATTAAGTCTTCGCTCAATTAACTATTTTTAATCAATTTTTTCACTTTCTTTAACGCCATTTGTTTCTTTAGTGGCGACAAATAGTCGATAAATAATGTACCTTTTAAATGATCAATTTCATGCTGCATAACAATCGCAAGGAAGTCTTCACTGGTAATGCTAATGTCCTTTCCGTCTCTATCTAATGCATTCACTGTAACTTTAGTATAGCGCTCAACATCCGCATAATAACCAGGTACAGATAGACAACCTTCCTGGCCTTTTGCTTTCTCTTCACCGCTAATAATTTCAGGGTTGACCAATACTAATGGTTCATCACGGTTTTCAGAAATATCAATCACTACAACAGAAGCACTGCTACCTACTTGCGTGGCAGCTAAACCAATACCATCCTCAGTATTGTACATTGTCTCAAGTAAATCATCGATTAGCCCCTGAACACCACTAACATCGGTTACAGGTTTTGCTTGTTGTACTAGTTTGTCATTAGGGGCAGTAAGTATGGTCAATATGGTCATTTTTCTAGTTCTCTTTTTTCTAATTTAATTAAATTACTTTTAAATGAATTTGGCAATTAAATGTGTTTCATACTTAAACGAGTTAATAACTTGTCATGTATTCCAGCAAAACCGCCGTTACTCATCACTACAATAATATCGCCGGCTTGTGCTTGCTGACATATGCTTTCAACAAGCGATTCGATATTATCTTCTACTTGGCATGGCGGTTGACATTGTTCTATTAAGTCACTCACAGACCAAGCAACTTGATCGCCTTGATATATAAATACCTGATCAGCTTCTATGAGTGATTGAGGTAGAGACTCTTTATGAACACCAGACTTCATGGT
>PJEL010004599.1_pt1 | contig 11306 bp, 9 predicted proteins | sample 1853271 | NCBI WGS metagenome assembly PJEL01 (sample SAMN08108733, study PRJNA415343) | Invertebrate metagenome, whole genome shotgun sequencing project. | host: Globobulimina | place: Sweden: Gullmar Fjord | collected 2015-08 | reverse complement strand
TCAGTATCTTACAACTGTCTCTGCAACTCAATTGCAACTTCTTTCAATCATAAACTCCGATACATGGTCTCTCTTAAAAGGATATATTGCAGGTATTATGACAGACAGTGGGAAAGTGATGTTCAATTCGTTTTTAACTGCTGGAGGGGGTGGTCTTGTCATCAATCGACAACTGCACGAATGGCTTTATGGATATCAAGATCCCGTCCTCCTCTTAGCTGCGCAGTCATCTTCTAGTAGCTACGCTCTCCGGCCTTGGGAGTTTACCCCATCTCTGGCGCTTACCTTTCCGTCAAAAAGCCATCCTACTGACTACTTTGGTCAGCTTGTAGGGAGAAATCTGACATTTGGTGATCTGTCTTGGAACTCTTCGGATATTGGTCGCTTTATGCCTCTTATCCAACAGAAGAAAATGCAAACGGGAAAGAATCAAAATCATATGCCACAGAGCATTCAGCAGTACAGGGGTGTTGGGTTTAGAAACGAGTCTTGGGGCATCATCAACATGACTGGTCAGAATGAGGGAATTCTATTGGGAGACAGCGCATGGCAGTCATCTCTATTTGTCACATTTGACTCCGCATTGTCTAGACCAATCTCAACTGAATACTCTGGAAATGATATCAAGGTGAAAAAAATCGATTCAATGCTCTTTGTCATGTCAAATGCATCAAAGAGTGCATGCAATTGGACAGCGTACCAAGAGTGGGCAGATGATGCTGGGTTTGACCCTGCTCTGTATCGTGCAGTCATGGGCAATATATCAGCTTCAAGTTACGGCATATTCATGTCAAACGATACATATTTATCTGAATACTTGGAAAATTCTTCATTGGGTCAGAATTTCTCCACAGCATTTGGACGTCTAGACATTGCTCGAGATCGCTGCATGGTCCCTGACCAAGCTGAGGCCATCTGGGATGTGTCTTCTACATTTGCTTGTCCAACAGTATACACGCTTCCAAGATTCATGGACACCTCTCAGTTTGTAAGATCTACAACAGGAAATATGGAATGGAACGCGAGTATTGAGGAGCATGCATATGGCCTTGCAGTGGAGCCAATGACTGGCATATCAGTCAAAGGCCACAAGACATATCAGTTGAACCATCTGGTATCACGAACCTCGGTAATGTATCCAAGCCTATGGGTATTGGATAATTCTTCAATACATACAGGATATGAGTACGATTTCGTTACCGTCCCAGTCTTCTGGGTACGCATGTCCTGGGAGCCAAAGGATTCTGATGCATATTTGCTTCGAGCAATGAGAACACTCATCAGCTACATGTACACAATCTTGGTTATTGCATGGCCTTCTATTGGATTTGTCACATTTGCATCATGCATGGCATCGCTCTGTTTTGGTAAAGATGCGAAAGAGAGAGCAAAGGAGATCAAAGTGGTTCAAGAAAGTAGGGCAGACCCCCTCATCTTCCGCACAGGAAAACCATCACCCCAGAGCATCTCAATCCACGTATCTGCCAACGATGTCATTCTACAATCTGTATCTGAAGCAGTTGGCATAGAAGATGCATCTGATGAAGAAGATTTCATTTCTACTGCACGTCTATCATTTGCATAAATTGTTACATGTTTCACAAAGAAAAGAAATAGTACAACCTACTAGCAAATCATCGCATGGATTTGAATTTCTGACCAATTGCATCCATGACAGCACCCAAATCCTCCTTGACCTGGACCGGTGGGTTGGCAAGTTTGCAATCCATTCCCTCCACTGCCTTGGAGTGATATGCAACCTTGGACTGTGCAAACTTCAAACCATGAGCAGTTGATACAACAACAGTTCTGTCAGATGGAGCAATCACTCCTCTCTCTCTAAGCTTTGTCAATGCCGACAAAGCGACACCTGTGTGTGGGCAGTTGAACATTCCAGTCAAATCAGCACGTGCAGCAGCATCCATAAGTTCCTCTTCCGATGCCTCCTCAACGATACCATCAGTAGCCTTGAGTGCTAACACTGCTCTATCAATAGATACTGGATCCCCGATTTGAATTGCTGATGCAAATGTTGTCTGTGCCTTCACAGGCTGGAAGTTATCATATCCACCCTTGTATGCCAAGTACAGAGGGTTTGCATTCTGAGCTTGTGCACAAACCAAGCGAGGGAGGCGATCAACCAATCCCAAATCCTGACACATCTTGAAACCCTTGTAAAATGCATAAATATTACCAAGGTTACCTCCTGGAATAATGACCCAATCAGGAACCTGCCAGTTAAACTGCTGAAGGATTTCTATGGCTGCAGTCTTCTGTCCTTCCAAGCGGAGACTATTCATAGAATTAGCCAAGTAAATTGGGGACTCTGCAGTCACATCACGGATAAGACGCATGCATCCATCAAAGTCAGTATCTATAGAAAGCACCAAGGCACCATTTGCAATTGGCTGCACCAACTGTGCCAAAGAAATCTTGTCAGCTGGCAAAAAGACAATCGATGGAATCCCAGCAGCAGCACAGTATGCAGACAATGCAGCAGATGTATCTCCAGTCGACGCACATCCTACAGCCTGCACAGAATCTGGCTTCAATTTTCTCAATCTATTCACCTGGGACACCAACACAGTCATTCCCAGATCCTTGAATGATCCAGTGTGGGAGTTTCCACACTGTTTCACCCACAAATCCGACATGCCGAGCTCCTTTCCAAACCTCTCAGCCCAGAACAGATTACTGTTTCCTTCAAACATACTTACAATATCATCATCACCAATCTGTGGAAGAACCAACTCCTTCTTTGACCACACACCAGACCCAAATGGCCAACGTGTCGTTCCCACCCTGGAATCCAGCAATTTCCTCCAGTACTCTCCATCATACTGCTTCAAAGCATCCATATCATGCTTTACATCCAACAATCCTCCATCATTTGCTCTATAAATCACTTGATCAAGGCTGTACTCTTCAGGAGAAGCAGTCTGCTGCTGAACATCTTTAAAAGGAACATATTTCGCACTAAATGTTTCACTTCCAGCTGGCGCAGCTGCATAATATAGATACATGAAACTTCTATTCTGAAAACCACACATCGAACAATCCTCATACCTCTGTGACTCGCTTCCTCGCGGATGGACTCTCCGGCAGCCGCTACCAAGTGCAGTGCTCCCCGAGATACGGGAATACGGGAGTGACGTCCATTGCATATATGTTTGACATTCACCAATGTGGCTTGTTGACGGGAACCAGCACCGAGTGAAACTCGTGACATTGTTGCTCCTCTCGTGGCAGCAGACATTTTCGTATCACGACGTGAAGATTGGAAACAGATTCTTTCTCTGATTCTCTTTTATACTATAATTATGATATTATTTCATCGGATGTGAGATGTCGTTGTCGTATATTGAACCCACATTTCCATAGACTATGAATCCGGAGGATAGATAGAGGTACCTTTGTTTTTTTTATGCGTATTAAGCAGCATCATTGTAAAAAATATAATACTATATCACACGCGTCGTGCACCGAGGTGATCTAATTGCACTACTGATGCAGAATTCGTCTCCAATCCTCCAGACGTTTTGAATGCTTCCGTCATGGCATTGATCACCCGTTGACCAACCTCTTCACTCTCCACAACTGCAACAGCAGTGGGCCCAGCTCCACTAATTGTACATCCATATGCTCCTGCATCCTTTGCTGCCTGCTTTACATCTAAAAATCCTGGAATCAATGGACCACGAACTGGCTCTATGATCCAATCGCTATCAAGAGCCCGTCCGACCAGGGCAGGATTTCCCTCCAAAATACCTGCAACCAATGTCGCCCCCATTGAGCAGTTGTTTACAATTTTTGCCATTGGTACTTCTTTCGGCAGTACAGCTCTCATCTCTGCTGTGGGAGCTTCAAATACAGGATTCACAAGCACAAAGAAGAGCGAATCACTACCATATGTTAATGCCTGGAGATCCAGAGGGTCACATGAGCGAACAAGCACAAAACCACCAAGAACAGCTGGAGCAATGTTATCCGCATGGAATCCACTCACAGTAGACTCTGATATCAAACCAGGACCAACAAGTGCAGATTTTGACAGCGGATTCCCGAAGAGCTCGTTGACTGCTGCTGCTGCTGCAGCAGCAGAGGCAGCACTGCTTCCCATTCCACTCCCAAGAGGAAGGCCTTTTTCCAGTGTAAGCCCAATACCACACGAAGGGACAGCACCAAAAAGCTTTATAGTCTCTATTGCAGCAATGCCAGCACAATTATTCTCGGGCTCAAGGCTCAGGCGACCCCCATCACCAGAAATAGACTCGAGAACAACACGACCAGCAGGAACGTCCTCCAGAATTCGAGCCGTCACGATATCTCCCTTACCATCGATAGCACATCCTAGCCAATCAAATCCAGGACCTAAGTTTGCAACAGTTGCAGGACCGAATGCAGAGACAGTCTCCTGGACTGGATCGAGATATGATTTTCCACCATGCACAATGACCGATTGACAACGATGAGACGTTGATCGTTGATGTCCAAAGGTTCCATGATGATGCACCTGTGGTGCTCTACTACAACATATATTCACCATTTTTATATATATGAGATAGTACATCACCATGATTATGTATTTTCAAGTCTTTCAATTGGTAGAGAGGGTACTATGGTATTTTTTTTTCCAAGGCAATCGTCGTACGATGATCTGTACGACATGCATGTCCGATGTATCGGATCGGATATCGATCGATATCATCGCGCGATGAGCTAGCTCAGATCATAGAGCGCTCTGGATCGAGATATAGATGTGGTCATTGTCACATTCGAGGCAGATGGGATACTACTCGTGTTTTGATTCTATATCCATTCAACTTTGGGTTGCTTGTATATATATATGTAATATCATCCTACAATTGATTTTCTATACATAGAGATACTAGTATCTCTACATTGGGAGGCCTGTGGGCTGGTACTGACTGACTGACTGACATTGCTGACGAGGCACAACGAGTCTCGTCTCTGTTGACATTGATTTATTGGTACGTAGTGATTGATTACGATACTATACATGGTTTAGATTGAATTTAATGGAGAATGTGGATGGTCCGAGGTCGATTGTGTCGTGGTATTCGACTGGTAAACGTGCCTCTGACGACAGGGTGGCGTTAGAGATATGAAAGAGATATGAAAGATTCAGTGCATTCAACTGTATGCATGTCTGTGTTGCAGAGCAACATTGTATGTGGTGATACTGGGGCAGTGTATTGCACATACTCATTTGCATATTGTAGCGATTTGAAGAGAGAATTGCAGCACATTATTATTATCAATACAGATACCAAGCAGCATGGATCACGGGCATGAAGGCATGGGCATCAATTGTGAGGGTGTTGGTCGGCATGGAGAGGGAGGAACAATGATGGGACATATACTTCCTGGAACTCTATTTGTGGTGTGGGGATCGTGGTGGGCGTATAATGTGTGCCTGCGATGTGCCGTCATGTCACATAATAAGATTGCATTCCAGTCCAGTGCGTGGTACAAATTTCCCACACAGCTCAAGGGCGGTCGTATGATTGAACCAATTCTAAAGATTCTACTGCCATTGATTGCTCTTAGCATGGAACTGTACCTTGATCACTTGTCGGAAGGATTCCAACGCCTGTATTGTCCCAAGGGGACAAAGCATGAGGGGGAATTTGCAGGGGATAATGTCAACAACTGGCAGCATGCTTCATCATATCCGGCAGTGATTGCAAGTGGTGTGGTAGATATCCTTGCATACACTGTGGTACCTCTTCCTTCAGGGGTACAGCGGGCTTTTTCTGCTCTGTGGATTGGCATCATGTCATTCCTCATGTTTGTTCACGAAAAGCATGAAGTGCTTGATAAAATGGTCCACTGGCTTCTGGCAGTGGCCATGTTTATTGGATTCTTCTTCCAATCTCTAGAAATGTACGCTCCTTCATCTCCCATAGTAAGTCTGGGAAAGGCTACGTCGACACTCTTTGTTGGGGCATGGTTGATTCAGATTGGTAGAATACTCTACTCTGGTGCACCACAGTGGACTCACTCCAGGGGCACAGGTGCCATGCTGGCACCTGTCTTCTTCTGCATGATATTCTTAATGATATGTATATCGGTGCTTGTACTCTACATGGTACTTTCATACTTTCAGAAGAGAAATGCATTGCCCCGTTGTATGTTGTCAACAGTGACGGAAGAGGAAGAGGAGCATGGTGGGCTGCTTCCACAACACCATAGTCGTCACACAATGAAGCACAAAAGCTCCATGTATACAGAGATGGCGGATATGGTACATTTACTACCCACGGAAAGATCTTTTGACAGTGACTCTGCACACCACCATTCAGGAAGTGACCTGAACTAGTAGTAGTTCATCATCATCAGGAAGAAAAGGAAGAAAAAAACTCAACCCACCAACATGTAGCGATTTCATTGTCTTGTCGTTTTCAAATCTATTACTGCCATTGTATTCCATCAGATATATCTCTTTTGCCATTGTAAAAACAACAATCAAGACATGTGTATTGTGTTGTTACATACATAAGAAACGAAATAATAACAGTACGGTTTTACCTGTAATAACTACTCAGAGGTCATATCTTCAATAGCAGAGTCAGATCGCGTGTGTACTTTACGGCGTTGGCGAAGTTTCTGTTCATCCGTATTCAATAGCATGGCACTGTCATTCTTAGTATGCACTGCCCGACCAGGTGATTGTGGCACCACACTTGTGGCAGTACTACTCTCATCAGACATCTGTGCAGAGTCCATGTCTGCACCATACCTACAATTTCCAGCAATATATTTTTCATTTCCTTCTCCAGTACCATTTCTTGACAGACGATGCATTCTGGACCATGGGCCCATGGTGGAGTCTGTCAGAAACTTGTACAAGACCCAGGTCCATGAGGAATGCTGATACATATTCTCATAGTACTCTGGCGCAATCTTCTTGAGCTTGTGGAGTCGTGTCTGAGGAATCTGTGGGAAATCATGATGCTCGTTATGATATCCTACGTTGTAACTCAGAGCATTCAATGGTCCATAATAACTATATGTCTCTTGTCCCTTGTCAAACATGTAATGCTCGGCAATCAAATGTCCAGCCAGAGGATGAATGCCACCACCCAAAATGGATCCAGCAAACAAGTATACCAGTGACTTAATTCCCCAAAAGTATAATACCACAGCGTTCGTTCCCATCACAACAATCCAGTTGATCACATCACCCATGTGGGCAGGTTTTGGTCTGACAATCAGTGGTCGTACGCCATAGACTATCAGGTATACAAACCCGTACATCAGTTTCATATGCAATCCTCTAATCCAAGAAGACTCGAATACAGTAGGAAGATCGACATCCCCACCATCGACACCCAAAAACAAATGATGATCGTGGTGATACTCTCTGAATTTCACAGCCACGGGCACCACAAGCGGCAGGTTGGCAAACAACGCCAGTAACTTGTTATGAGATGGCTTTCTGAATGCTAAGCAGTGACTAATTTCATGTTGTGCACAAAAGAGATTTTGATTCAATGTTCCACTGACAACATAGGATACAACAGCCAAAGCTGCCCAAGACCAACCGCGGACAGCGTAGGCCACCACAAACTGAGATACCACCACTCCAAAGACAATCCACGCTGTCTTTGTATCATATCCATACAACTTCTTGACTTCATCTCCATATTTATTCAGTATTTCTCTCCGTCTGATTGCATGAGGCTCTCCGTTGGTCACCCACCTGTAGGATCGACCAACCGTCGTGTTGAGCACGTCTTCGCCCTTGAGGACTGACGGCATCAAGTTCATTGCAAAGACCATTGTTGTATTTGTTCTTAAACAAAATCCATGTGTATTTGCAAGTATCATATCCCGTGGTGTTGTCTGTATCAAGAATATCAATAGGTGTCAATGCAGGCATGTGGCCACGTGGTCATGAGGGGCACGTCACCTCGATACTTTTTTTTTTGGCTTTGGTGATTTGCATGCAAATCCACTTGGTTATATTACATGCACTGTCATGTCAATCACTCATGTCTTCGTCATCATCGTCAGAATACTCCTCAGAAACACCGCACTCGTCTGCAGCATTGAGGTAACCTTGCTTTCTACATGCTCTTTTCAATGCATGCAACTCTTCCTCTGGAATTGCATACGGAGTATACCTTTCAGAAGGAAACTGATGGGATTCTACATCTGCAACATATTCCGACAGAGCTTTTTGAATAATATCACTCACATTTGAGTATCGCTTGCAAAACTTTGGCGTCACCTTTGCATGGTGTGGATGCTGGAGAAATCCCAGCATGTCGTGAAAGACAAGAACCTGGCCACTGCATGATACTCCTGATCCTATTCCAATCGTTGGTATGTTGAGTTCCCGTGTAATAGCAGCTGCAACAACTCCAGGAATACATTCTAATACAACAGCAATGCATCCAGCCTCTTGAAGAGCGATAGCTTCCTCCATGACTCGGAATGCTTCCTCTGCAGTTTTCCCTGCAGGCCTAAAACCTCCCAACTTGGATATAGACTGAGGAGTTAATCCAACATGCCCCACAACGGCTATTCCAGCTTCTGAAATAGCTGATATGACTGCAGCTCTTGCAGGAAACCCTCCCTCAACTTTGACAGCATCAACCCCTCCTTCCTTCATCATTCTCACCGCAGAGGCAACAGCTTGCTCTCTGCTCTGTTCAAAACACCCAAATGGCAAATCACCAATAATGAATGGTCTACGAGCACCTCTCCCAACTGCTTTACAGTGCGTAATCATTTCATCAAGAGTAATTGGTATTGTGGTGTCATGCCCATGGACCACCATGGCAGATGAATCCCCAACCAAGAGCATATCAATCCCAGCCATATCCACGTGTACCGCTGATGGATAGTCGTATGCAGTGACCATCGTCAATGGAATACCTTGGTGATACTTTTGCTGCAATGTCCGGAGAGTTGTATTCCTAGCCTTGAGACTGGTGGTGGTGTCAGTCGTTGATGATGCCTGAGGACCAGAATATACCCGTTCCTCTGGTTGATTCGAGTAAAATGTAGTACACTTTACAATGTCCTTCATTTGACAGAGGGTCTGAGATGAGAGTTGGGCTGGTCCAGACATGAATGTTTCGGATGATCGACCCGAGACGCATGACCCTGCGATCCTGCTGATGGCATGAATGAGATATCTAGATCCTTTATTCATTTTTACATGATCTATTTATTCTCTGTTGTAATACAATACTATCATCATTCAGTGGTTGTTTTTGTCACAAGGCTGAGTGCATGAACTGGTCCTTTTGACAGTTCTTCATCTAAAATGGCATACACCAACCGATGTCTTTTAATCGACGTCAGTCCTTCAAACTTTGGTGATGCAATCTCCATGGTAAAGTGGGTTTCACCTGTTCCTGTGGCAACACCCATCCTATCAGCATGCCCGGCATGCTTGGAAGACTCATCCCTGATGACAAGAAGGGTTGGTTCCAATGCTTCTTCCAATTTCCTTCGCATCGTCTCGGCTACAGTTGTAACCACACCAGATGCACTTTGTTCCGTTTCAGATGAACTGCTGCGCGTCTCTTCGTGTGCCACAGCCACATCAGGTGCAGCCTCATCACCAGATACTGATGATGATGCAGACGATGCTTTTGAGTTTTTCAAGACCAACTCTAACGACTTTGCTTGCATAAGCTTGAACATGTTTAAGAATCCATTATTCCTTGATGGTGTAAGGCTCTGCTGTAATCCAAGCTCTGTGATGAATTCTGGCTGAATGGATATGATTTCTTCAGGGGTACTACCACTCAATCCCTGCACAAGCAATGCTGCCAGTCCTTTTGTCAACTGAGAGTCGGAATCAGCCATCCATTGAACCTTTCCATCTTCTTGTACAGAGGGAAACACCCATACTTGAGAGACACACCCTTTCACCTTGTTGGAGTCTACCTTGTATGCAGTATCCAGAGGTTTCAACGTGGTAGCATAGTATAAAAGTTGTTTGTACCGTTGCATTGGATCTGGAACTGCTTTGAAAGAGGTTACAATCTTATCCAGAGACTCTGGCAGAGTCGCTCGAGCACAGAGGCCAGTTGTGCCACGTATATTCCCATTCCTTGCGATATTCCTCCGACTCGGAATTCTTGAATGTGAATTTCCACGGATAGTTGGCAATGTGCTATTCAAGACAACATGTGATGAATGAAATGCCGCAACCATGGTGTGTTTGTTGTTCTAGAATTGGACCTGGTAGATGAGTCGTGTTGATTGTCTATGCTTGGTTTGTTGTTACTACTGTCTTGAATACAATAATGAAATATATAATAAATAATTAATTAATGGTAATGAGCGATGAGATATGAATGTTTAAGAGCACATCCTCTTGTATGTATGTATCCTCTGTTTGCAAAGAGGGGGTATTTCCTGGGGATTGGCACCATACAATACAATACAATAAACAAGGGCGGAGAAAGTCAGAGATGATCGTGATCATGAATGTGTGTATGTCTGGACATGTTACAATAGTTTTGAAACCTCAAAATAAAATTTATATAATCATAGTAGCACGAACTGGTGGAGCATGCAGGATGCTAAGAATCACTAAAAGAATCGCTGAATCAATAGAAAGAATTTCAATCGTACACACAAAATGTCCATTTAGAAGAGAGCAGATCCTCTGAAGACCTCTACGAGCATCAAGGATGCAAATCCGAGCATGGCTGCTCTTCCGTTGGCGAGCTCTGCATCAGGGGTCAATGGTCCCAAAGCCTCGCGTTTAGCGTTCTTGAAGATTGGGATCATGGAAGCAGCGGAGAAGACAATGAATGTTCCAATGATGCTGATTGGTGCATCCTTGAACTGGGCAAAGACGGACTCTCCGGTGGAGAGCTCGGCTCCCAAGGCAGCAACAAAGGCAAGCATGGCAAGACGTCCATTAATCAACTCTGGGGCACCTGAGAATGCCATCACCTCTCCGAATCCTGGAGCTTTTGGCTCTGGGATACGAGTAGAAGCTGCTGCTGCTGGTGGTGTAGTAGTCTGCACGAATACTTATAGTAGTGTTACAGTCACTGCAACGTGTGGCTCTCAGTGCCTCGGCACAATGTGTGGACAGAATGAAGAAAAAACACATACCTCCTCAGCAACTGCAGCTGACTCTGCTTTTGGTGCAGATTCTGGTTCTTCTGGAGAAGCAGCGTACACTCTGACGAGAGAAGCGCGAGAGACTCTCTTCAACTGAGAGGAGGATCCCTTGACCATTGTTGGTGATCTGTTGTTGATCATAGAAACCTTTGGGGCGACTGCGTACATTGTTGTTAATAATT
>PJEL010004598.1_pt1 | contig 11307 bp, 9 predicted proteins | sample 1853271 | NCBI WGS metagenome assembly PJEL01 (sample SAMN08108733, study PRJNA415343) | Invertebrate metagenome, whole genome shotgun sequencing project. | host: Globobulimina | place: Sweden: Gullmar Fjord | collected 2015-08 | reverse complement strand
ACACGCTCTTTAGCGCGAGACTTTTCTTCATCACGTCTTGCACCGCCAAAAGCAGCGTCAAAGCCATGTTCATCTAGCGCTTGTTTAAGCCCTTCAGTCTTCATAATGTCGGTGTGTTTAGCACTACCGTGCGTAAAAGGGCCGACATTCATCGCCATTCCACGAGGGTTTTTATGCACAATTAAATCAAAACCATGTTTTTCGGCCATTTGATCACGAAAGGCGATCATTTCTTTAAATTTCCAGTTGGTGTCGACGTGCATCAACGGGAATGGAATTTTTCCTGGGTAAAAGGCTTTTCGAGCCAAATGAAGCAATACTGAGGAGTCTTTGCCCACTGAGTACAACATCACGGGATTATCAAATTCAGCGGCCACTTCACGCATGATTTGTATGGATTCTGCTTCAAGTTGCTTTAAATGAGTCAATTGTGTCGACATATCAGTTCCATTAAACCTTCAATAGTTCATATGAGAAAAAGAGACCCAAATGTCAGGGTCATCCCTTTAATAATTGTTAAGCTGAATTTACATATAATTATACTACCAACATCAAAAAATAGTAAAAGTTATTAATGAGCAGTTTAGTATAACGAAAAAGAATATAAAGGAATGAAAGGTTTGTTGAATATCTTCACAGAGCGAGGCCTTTTGATGAATAGTACGTCCAGCATCAGAAAAAATGTAGCTTTGTCCACTACACTATTTGGCCATTCTATTGGAGTGGGTATTATATTTTTGAGGGGAAACACAATCAGTTTGACCTAAGGTATATCAATCTTAAACACGTTTTGGGCAATAAACGTGTTAACCCTCTAGCCCGTTTTTGGACAGAAATCATTTAGAGCTGAAAATCTGAAAGCAAAGACTTCCATTAGGTAAAGTATGGCGACCTGATATATGGTAACGAGACTTTAGAATTTCTTTTGTTGAAAAAACTGGCTCAAAAATTTTAAAAATTAAGCTTATAAACGCAAAACTATGCGAATTATTAGTCAGTTCCCCTTCTAAAAATTGTTTTACGCGCTCACCGCACCTAAATTTTACTCATAATTTCAATTCATGAGTAATTCTACATCCTCAAGGTCCGCATAAACGGCGCAAAATAGCTGACTATAATAGCGAGGAACGAGCGCAGCCAAGTCGTTTTGCGTCAGTTCTTCTAGCTGTATTACTCGCTGAGCTTATACGTTTTTGGATCATGATTTTTTCGATAATTACTATGCTTCATAGCTTCTGATATGCCATGCCATTCAATCGATTTTGAGAAGGCTATGTTATACGAGAGCTAATATTGAAAAATGGATATACACCATGAATAGCAGGGTGAAGTTCCGCCGCGACACAAACATCTGAAGTTGAGACGTACCTGCCACCCCATCTTTCTATTACGTGCTTTAACGCAAGAGCCTTGCTTGATTTATTCTTAACTTTTTTTGTGCATCAAGCCACTAATAAGCGATTCTAATGCAGTCATTATGCTCATGATGTTTACTATCAAGTTTGTAGTCTGATTTTTGTATTGCTAATTCAATTTGCTCATCAGTAATCATAAACTCTCCTAGTGCTGGAAATGATATATACAGCTAACAGCTTATTGTATGGCGCGCTCGATAAAGTCGGCAGCTTAAGTTATTTATTTATATCATGCTACATTTCCTATATCTTTGATGTAAAGCAATAAAATACTCTCAACAACCTAAAACAAAACGAACTTGCGCGTTAATACCGTATAAAAAATAAGCTGCAAAGTTTATTTTCAACATTATCAATTCATTATAGCTTTTCAATTATGCCCAAGTCACAACTTTAGGCTTACGGGGTTAGTATTCCGCTTGGGTAAATAAATTAATTTAGGTTTTAAAAACTAAACAATATCCATCAACTGGCTCATTTCTGAGCAAGTACGACTAAGCAGTCGAAAGGCAGAACCTAGTTTCGACTGTTTACGATTTGAATCATGAAGTTGTTTAAGTTTTTCATAATCTTCTGTTTGCGTCTGCGTAAATAAGTCGCTTTAGAAGATCGAACTTTGTGATTATTCTTAACAGCCTCCAAAACAAGCAAGGTTGTATGAATATGTAGTGAGGATATTCATTGTGTCTCTTCAAGTTTAGAGGAACACAATCCCTAGAGGGTGTGTCCCTCTTGGGTTAGGTGTACTTGGTTGTTATTTTGTCTTAGTCACTTTTTGCTTGTGCGTCAAAATGAATAAAGTAATCATTCCAAAACACACTACAGACGCAAAACCTACCGCGACAAGTGGCATCCAATAATTTACTGACTCAGTAAACATATGTGGGCTCATATCAATATTCCATGATTTAACTATAACATTAGGCTAATAAACATTCAAAAGTCACATTTCTGTTCAAGTTCAATCATCGACCAGATTAACGCCAAATAACAAACTGAAAGTCCTACTCCAAAAGAAAGTAGGGCAAACGATTTGTACGTCAAGCTCAAGATAAGTCCAGCAATAGTGTTTTGTATGCTATTAATCCAAACTTTAACATGCTCGTTTTCCTTTTATCAAAAGCTAAAATTATCCCCTAAAAATGAGTAATTCATAACTATAAGAAAATCAAGATTATAAATAAAATCAATCCGCTTAGCTCATTCTTCAAAGCAATTATGAGTAAAAACGTACCATTTCTACCTACTGACTTTTGTAATTAGAGAGTGCTAAATCGATACCTTAAATGTTTTTTATTCGCTGGTTGCTAGTTAAAATTATCTTTTCGCTGTATTTCTGTGACAATGGTATTGCTATGGTATTAATGCTCAGTTGCCGATTTTCCCAACCTCAGTATTATGAGAATCAGAACAACTACTGCAGTGGCACATCTATTGGGGCCACTCCTTTATATATTTCGAAAACGAAATTTAGTTTCTGTCGCCATACAATAAAGTTCGAAACTTTACCTAGCTGAAGCCTTGATGTTTACGTTACAACAGATTCATCAAGTAACATTAAAGCTTGAAACTTTCTTAGGCTTAAGCACACCGTTTAATATAAAATACAATAAAAATTGAAGCTCACTTCTGGACAATTCCGAGTTACGATGAACAAGTTCAGCTGAATTTTCTGATAACTTATTCTATGCCAAACACACCAATTGACTACAAAGTCGTGGCCAGTTTTGCTGCACTATAAAGGTATCACTCGGGCTTGTTCAACACTTGGGATAAGGACGCGGCTACGCGCGGCCTATCCTTATCTGTTAGTTGCCTGATGACAAAGCCTATTTTAGTAATGATAGCGACACGAAATTATCGTAATTGCTTGATCATCTACTGCATACACAAGCCTGTTTGTATCATCTATTCGGCGAGACCAAAAACCAGATAGGTTTTCTTTTAGTGGCTCCGGTTTGCCTATCCCTTCAAAAGGAGAACGCCTCACGTCATTAATGAGCTTGTTGATACGTTTAAGGGTTTTCTTATCTTGGGTTTGCCAATATAAATAGTCTCCCCAAGCATCATCTGTCCAAGACAGTAAACGCTGACTACTACTCATCAATCAGCTCACGGGCTGTAGTTTTTCCAGCACGATATTGTGCTATTGAGCGATTTAGATGCTCTGCATTTTTTGGTGAACGGAGTAAATGAACAGTTTCCATAAGACTATTGTAATAGTCTAAAGACATAACCACTGCATCTTCAGAATCACGACGAGTGATAACTGTTGTATCTGCGTCATTTACGACATCATCTAAAACTGCTTTCAGACCATTTCTAGCTTCAGTAAAAGATACGATTCTCATAAGAACCTCCACATGTACATTTAATGGAACAAGTATAAACTTACCGACTTAACTTGTACAGTTAATTGGACATGCGATATTAGCTAGGGCAACTAACGAGCCTGTAGATTTACTCGTTTAAAATCCATTTTGATTAATTAATAAACAATATCTGAGTTTATATTTTGATTCAATGATTTAGTAATGTTTAGATTATTATTTAACATGCAGATTTATTGTTGTTTTTAGAGGGGGTCTAAAGCAGCTTAAGTGAGTTTTTGAGGCGAAAAGGGCTTCCCCTTCTTAATGCATCACGTTCTGCAGCTTCCAATCTAAATTCTGGAGTGAAATTACGTTTTATACGTTTAGTCATACGATCACCTAAATAATAACGAGGCTATAATAACAATCTATAACTAGGTGGCCAAATTAACTATGCCACTACAATATGACAGAACCTGATAATGCAGGGTCGATTTTTAGCTTATCTAAAATTACAGGGATAAAGATACCAGCGAGTGCAGCACTTATTATATTTGTCACAATAGCCAGACCGATGACGCTCCCCAACATCATACTGTCAAACCAAAGGCCCGTGATAACGCCAATGACAATAGCCCAAAGTACACCATTCAGCACACCCACTTTAAACTCTTTTTTAAGTAACGGCTTAAGGTTTGCGCTGGAAATTTGTCCGAGCGCCAAACCTCGCACCATCAGTGTCAGAGTTTGACTACCTGAGATCCCTCCCATTGATGCAACAATCGGCATAAGGACCGCAAGGGCAACAACTTGTTGTAATGTCGCTTCAAACATACTTATAAACCCAGAGGCCAAGAAAGCCGTAAGCAGGTTGATCCCTAACCAAATCGCTCTGTTTTTAGCACTTTTTCTAACCGGGGAAAAAAGATCTTCACTTTCATCAAGACCCGCACTCGCCATCAGTTGTGATTCAGATCTTGCTGATTGCAGTTTATAGGCTGTTCCCATATCTAAACGGCCGATCAGTAGACCACCATCGTCGATGACCGGAAGTGCATACTCTTCACTTTGCGCCACACGATCTGCTGCAACGTAAATATCATCTTTAGCGTTTAATATGGGGAAATTATCTTCAACTAATTCTGAAACTCTTAACATGGGCTCAGCATCAAACAATTTGTTAAGCCGAACTGCACCTGCCCAGTTTCCTCGACTGTCAACCAAAAATACAGCATTACCGTAAGCCGGAATTTTCCTTCGCAGTAAGCGTGTCACCACTCTGATTTTAGTTTTACCTGGCACCACTAATGATTGATGATCACACCAGTGGCCAACCTCTTTATCTTCAAACTGCTGCGCTGTTGAATAATGTTGTTTTTGTTCTTCGTCCATGCGGACCAAAACATCTTCAACGATATAATCAGGTAAAACATCTTGAAGCTCGAGTAAAGTATCTGCATCAATGCCAGTAAATAATGCTAATAATCGCGCATCGTCTAGGGTCTGAATGATCGCTTCACTCGCATCCGAACGCATTTCTACCAGTACAGGTACTTTAGTACTTTCGGAAAATGCCTCCCAAGCTTCTAGACGTTCAACTAGAGGCAATGACTCCAGTAGCAAGGCAAGTTCAACAGGCGAGTTCTCTTGCTCAAATTGTTCTACGGCTATCTGCTGATCCGCAGGAGCAGAACTCTGATCCATGAGTTCACTAACGACGTTATGGAAATCATTTTCTTGCATCTTATTACCTTTATAGAAGCGACTAACGTCAAGGCAAGGCTCAAGTATATATTCAACCTAATTATCGACTTAAGATACGCAGAATCTTAAACATTAGAGTGGATGAAAGAGTGTAATCAAAGTGAAGCCAATGTGGTTTACAAATATCCAAATCGGAGGTGAATTCAATTTTCTGGGAAAGGTTACTTTTATTGAAGTAGAACCCATATACGAGATCAGAAGTTTGCATTGTAAGCCTTTTGAAATGATGAGCAGATTTGCAATTTGCTCAATATATCTTATTCCCCATTAATACACGATTTCTCATTAATATGCATGAAACATGATCATAATGACCTCCTACTTTGTTGACTGGTCACCAGGAGTGTAGTTGGTAGGACACGCCAAAATGAGTAAGTCGAAAGTCTAACTCGGTAGACAAAATATTATATGCGGGCCAAAAAATGCACGTTTTTCTACTCATAAACTATCCGATAAACATTCAACAATTGAACGGCCGTAAAGCTGAAATACAGAGCACATTAATGTAATCAGTGCACTTTCATCAGGTCGGTTGATTATCAAGCACTCATGCAGTGGTCATGTTATTTATCTGTTCTATTCAATATGATCAGACTGTGTTTGAACTGCCTCTTCTAATTGCTGTTCTACTCTGCTTTGTAACGGCTTATTATCAATAGAATCACTTAACTCGCTCTCTTCAATATCGTCTGAATCTTGCAATATTTCTAACATATCCGATGCAACTTCAGGGAAAGAATCCACAAATGTACTCGCTATATCCACCGCATGTTCGGGGATATTATCAGCCATATGATGAATATAACTATTTGCAGCATTTTCAATATTCTCTAACGCATCTGCCGAGAAAATTTGCTTACTTTCATTGTCGCCAGTGCTTTCACTGTCAATTAAATTCTGAACATAGGCTTCGGCAACATCATTTGACGATTCAGGTAGTGATTCTGATACCGTGAAGGCTAGTTCTGCCGACAGTTCAGGAGAAACATCAGTTAAGCGATTATAAAGTTCTGTTGCTGTATTTTCTGAGGCGGCAGCGACCCTGTCGACGGGTCGCATTGCATCTAAAGAATCGGATAGATTAGTCATGTACTCTTCTGTCATTTCCAGTAGTTCACTAGAATGTTCTTCAGCCATATTCTCAGCAGCCAATTCCATTAAATCAATACCGTTATCTGGCATTGAATTAGCAATCGCGACAACAATGTTCGTAAATTGATCGGGATACTCAGTTGTAATCCAATCAACAAGTTGATCGGCTTGCTCAGGAGAAGCATTGGTTAATGCTTGAGCAATATGAATACTCATTTGTGGGGCTGCCGAAGTTATTGCGGCATATAGTTTACTAATGTCTATCGCATCGATGGTACTTAATGCCGCAGCTAAGTTTGAAGCATTTTTGGGGTCTCTTAGCACAAGTGCTTTAACCATATTAACCGCTGCCGATGGGTTTTTACTAGCTAAGCTAATAGCAACTTCCACCTCCGCGGTGGCTTCAAATTGTGCCTCTGCATATTGTGTTCGAGGATCCAATTCTGAAACTACACCACTTGGTGTTTGCATGATAAAGCTTTCTTGATCACCAAGGGGTAAAGCTTGTCGTAGCTTCATCATAATACTGATAAAAAGTAACAAGGTTAAGGCTGTAACGCTCATAAAACTAAACAGAGCGCTACTACCAAAAGCATCCATGACCACAGAGGCAAGGTAAGGTCCTACAATACTGCCTAATGCATAGATCAGTAATAAGGCACTCATAGCCGACAAAATTTGCTCTTTCAGCACGGTTTCAAAGGTTTCAGCCATGCTCATGGGGTAAAGACAGGCAACCAATCCCGTTATTAATGCAATGACTAATAAGGATAATTTAAACATATCGCTGGACATCAGGAGTGATAGTGTCAAACAAAGCCCTATAAGCGTCGCCACCATAAACAGCATGATTTTTCGGCGGTCAAAATTATCCGATAAATAGGCAATAGGGAATTGTAAAATGATGGCCCCTGAGATAGCAGACCCCATAAATATTGATAAATCTAAATCTGTAATGCCTTTTTTACTGGCAAAAATAGGTAACATATTCATTAAGGCTGCATATAGGAGCCCACTATAAAAGCTACTTACTACCCCTAAAGGTGACAATTTGAAAACGGTAATTAAAGACATTGATTGGCTATCTTCAATTTGAGGGCCTTTCTGCCGGCTAATAACGATTGGTGTAATGGACAAGCTAAATAAAATGCCGCAGATAACAAACAGGGTAATATCATCAATCGGAGCAACATTTAATAAGAATTGCCCTGAAAAGAGCGCTGTCATTATCATCATCTGATTTATAGAGAGTATTCTCCCTCTATTTTTTTCGGTGGCACTATCACTCAACCAACTATCGAGTGTTGCGTTGATGCAAGCAATACAAAAACCGGTGAGTACCCTCATACCAGCGAGCATTAACGGATCGGGATAGAGTCCAGAAAGTAAAATAGCAACGGATGTTAAGCTACCACACATAGCAAATATTCTTATGTGGCCAACACTTTGTAATAAGCTACGGCTATAATACGCACCCACCACAAAACCCACGTATAGCATGGATAACACTAAGCCCATGCTATCAAGGCTCACCCCATCACTCTGCATACGCACAGGCAACAGAATATTACTTAGACCGTAACCCAGCATTAATAAAAAGCCACTTATTAGCAGCAACATAAAAGATTTAAGGGTGGTTCTCACAGTGCAATTCTCATTTCTATATAAGGAGTACAGCTTCTACGGTATTCAGTGGAAGTGACAAGATATACTCCTATTTTAAAGGGCTAATGCAAAAATTGATATGCTAGAGACTCAAGATGGGGACTTTGTGAACGGCAGTGTATTTTCCGAGCAAAGCATACTCTGAACAGACATGTTCTTCCGGTCTTTACCATGTCCCGGTTTGAACACTTGATCATCATAAAAGCTATCCGTTTTACAATTAATCGTGAGCACAACTTTGCCGAGAACATTTTATTGCTTATGTCTGCCATTGCATCCGACAGTTAAGGCTATGGCGATATCGAAGAGCTTGGCAATGAGCACATGGGTTCATTGGCTGCATGAAAATCGTCTATTTGAGTCCGAAATTCCTACACAACACTCAATTGTTCGGATGTTCAAAGCTCCTAATGTTGAAGCTTTACTCTTGGTATTGTTTCGTTGGGCTAATTAGGTTATGAGAGAAAACTGGTAGCAACTAATTGCCATTGATGGAGTAATCTTACGTGAAGCCGCAATTCATCTGGGTAGAAAAGACGCACTTCATCTGTTTTAATCATTTTAGACTTAACAAAGTCTAGCTCTTTTTCAGTAAGCAACTGCGGCTAAAGGGAGTGAGTTAGCCATAATTCAAGATATAGTTGATGTTCGTGACACAATACTGACGTTCGACGCATTACACTTTCAATAAAAAAACACTCCAAAAAATAGTCAAAACCGGTGGTGAGGGACACATCATTTCTTGGCCAAATAACTGTCAGTTGTTACACCCAATATCTTAGTTTTTGTATTAGAAAAATTTGGCTAAGTGGCAAATACAGAAAATGTTGCGAGCAACTACTCTAAGAAGGAAAGGGGCAAAAACGTGCTAGCCCTATAACCAGTTTTTGGACAATTTAGAGTTACGAAGAACAAGTGATCCTGAGCTTTCTGATAACTTATTCTATACCAAGCACAACAACTGACTACAAAGTAGTGGACAGTTTTGCTAAAAAAAATAGTATTTAAACCCTGAATTGAATTATACGAAAGACTTAAAGGGTGCTTATTATCATAAAGATAATTTTTTAGTTTGCAGCTTAGACCTCTTAATATCACGAACCCAAATCACAGTGTTGTTTGTAACTTTAGTTTCAAACAAATCAATTGCAGCAAACAGATCACTTAGTTTTTTAAAGCCATAGTTTCGCTGATCAAAAGATGTTTGATTAGATATGTGTGAACCAATTGGACCGAGCATAGCCCACCCATCATCCTCTTCAACAGCTTCAATTGCCTGCCTTAAAAGACTAATCAGTTTATTATCTTTATTCAGGCTTTTATCAAATTTAGGCAAACCTTCGACACTTTGTTCATATTCCTCTAAGTACAAGAAACGGGAGCAACTATTCACAAATGCACTTGGTGCCTTACGTTCACCAAATCCGATTAAGAATTTGCCGTCAGCTAGGGCTCTAGTTACTAGGGGAGTAAAGTCACAATCTGATGACACCAAACATATGATATCGACGTCTTTGGTATAAAGGGTGTCCATAGCATCGATAACCAGTGCTATATCTGTGGCATTCTTGCCTTTAGTGAGATCAAACTGCTGGATAGGTTGTATAGCATACTCATGTAATACATCTTCCCAAGATTTTATGTTAGGGCTTTTCCAGTTGCCATAAGCCCTGCGTATGTTAACGACACCGTATTTTGCCAGCTCTGACAGAACAACATCAATCTTCGCTGCTGGAGCATTATCGGCATCGATAAAAAGAGCTATTTTTTCCTTATCTTTCATTCGCATTCCTTTCTTTAAAATCTAACTACAATCAATACCATAAACACTACCACATCACTAAACCGGCAGGCACCAAATTCAAGTGAGGTAGATTAATACTATTGTAATTACAGTTAATGTTGAATTGAGGTTCTGCTTCACTAGTTAGAAGCAAAGCTTTAAGCTATTTACCGCAATACGTAAATGGACATTTACGAACTACGATCCATAAGCCACTCCGTCTTTTTGTATTACTTCTAGTATCGCAACCATTTTGCCAGCCTACATGTGGCTGGCCAAATTCTCTAATCCTCTTCACAATAAACTTGAGCGCAGACTTAGTATCATCATAGCCTAGACAATGTAATATCTGTCGCAGGCCTAATTAGCTAACAGTTAATGCCATTTGGTTATCCACGGTATAACGCTCACACATTAACACTAACAATAATGGCCGAGTGATGAGTTATTGAGCCGCGAGTTCACTATTGGCAGCAAGCCATAACAATTGATATTGATGCTCAGGAAATGCTTGAGTTTGTTCTAAATACGCTGTGGGAATGTTACTCAGCCAAGAAAGTGCCTTCAAAATCAGCAGAAGATATCACTATAGCAACAATCAACTTATTAACGCCTTACAAGCAGTTCGTTCATACAATAACGGCTGACAATGGTCGTGAATTTGCCGGCCATCAAGATATAGCAAAGGCACTAGATACAAATGTGTACTTTGCTCATCCATACTGTTCCTGGGAACGTGGCGCAAATGAAAATGCCAATGGCCTGTTGAGGCAATATGTTAAAAAAGACACTGATTTAAGAACAGTAAGCGATGAGACAATCTTGTTTGCAATGAACAGAATTAACTACAGGTCAAGGAAATGTTTGAAGTTTAAGCAGCCAACTGTTGTATTTAAGCAACTAGCGGCTTAATTGACCGAGTGTCGCACTTCGGAGTTGAATTCGGGCTTAAGCTCCAGAATATGTGCACATGCTACTGCTAGCATGTTTAATAAATTGGCTGCCAGTGTAAAAGTTCAACAGCTCTAAATTTTTTCTAATTAATTTTCAAACTGGAAAATATTGATTCTAATTGTAAACGTGAAATAGAGGTATCAAATTTTTCAGGTTGAAAAAGATTAATTGTAAACGTACCTTTTTCAATTAAATAGAGTGCTCTAACAAGAGACTATGGCGTCAATAGTTAATTTTAAGCTTTTGGCGCTTCCCACAAAACACCGTCTCTTAGCATCGAATTTAAGATCACAACCATCTTCCTAATGCAGGCAATAATAGC
>PJEL010004597.1_pt1 | contig 11307 bp, 10 predicted proteins | sample 1853271 | NCBI WGS metagenome assembly PJEL01 (sample SAMN08108733, study PRJNA415343) | Invertebrate metagenome, whole genome shotgun sequencing project. | host: Globobulimina | place: Sweden: Gullmar Fjord | collected 2015-08 | reverse complement strand
GATCGCCTCAACGATGAATCATTTACTGCGTATTTTCCTTTCTATCCTGATGCTGCACAAACTTTTACAAACGGGCGATGCCTCCCAATACGATAAACCGAGCGCTGTAGCGTGCTACTTCAACTAATCTTACACCTACAGTGTATGTATTACTTCAAATCCACCATTATTGGATATTACACAAAGAATGAGCGAGAATTTCAAATCAAGTACTCGACTAATATTAGAAACGGAATAGTTTTCCGTACTCCATAGCCTGCAAGAATAGAAATCTCACTGGCTCATAACCTACTATGGTCAGCACAATGGAAATCTTGTGTGCAAAACCTACCGGATGTTACTTTCTACCCCAACAACGAGTCATTATGTAGACGGCGCCAGTAACGTAACGGAGCCCTGACTAGAGAGGTGTCAACACTGAACTGTCATGTCGTCAATCAACTGTCGCCAGTGTCATTGTCATGACCGCGGATTGTCATCTGGAATTTAACTGTCTAACTGTCAAAGAACTGTCAAACACTGTCGAGCAACTGTCAAACAACTTGGTGGCGTTAATACAGCATTGCCTTTGCAGTTTTCTCCTTCTTTCTGTGGCTTTTCTATTGCGGTTCTGGCTAGGGCTTTCTATCTAGGGGGTTGCTGCTGTCAAGCTAGGGTTATTCGCTGCCTCTACTGAGCGGGCGTTCGTCTACTTCATAGGGATTTTTGCAGCGTAGTCAGTAGTAGTTTTGAACTACAGTTCTACTTCTTTCTGTGGCCGTTCTCGCTAGGGCTGCCACCCAAGTTGTTTATCCGCCTGGTGGCTCTTGGCTGCCGCTGCTGCACACACCACCACCGCTGTACCTCGGCTTATATGGGCCATCCACCATGAGAGGCTTCCCGTGGAATTTAATTGGCAAAGGATTGGTTGTTCTTCTGAGTTTGATTGGAAAAACATGGAGTTTGTGCCCCAACTGGTGCTCCCAGCACGGAATATGCTCAGGAACTACAGAAGATGCAACCTGCACTTGCGAATACGGATACACGGGTGACGGTTGCGAAGTAAGGCTCTGTCCTTGGGGGTACGACCCACTCAGTGAAGGGCAGGATTCCAGGGTCATCCGTGTGACTACAACTGCAGTGGCAGGAGAGCTAGAGGGACGGTGGGCATTGTCTTTTCAGGGAGAAACCGTAGAAATTGATGCAAATGCAAAGGAGGTGGATGGAAAAAGGTGCTCTGCGGTGGTGTCTGAGCTACTGAACATAGAGAGTGCGACGTGCATACGGGGGGGTATAGACTCGCATTTGGGGGCGACGTACACTATTTCACTAAAAGAATGGCCTTTGCACCCTAAGATCAACAATATATACACACACGACGGAAATCCACCCATCAAAGCATTCTCCTGCTCCATGCATCACGTTCAAGGTACAGCTTTTAACCCATCTTGTGAAATTGAGGACGTAATAGGGGGGGCGGGAGAGGAGAAAGGAATTGTTCGTGATTACGCGGAATGTTCAAGGAGAGGAAACTGCAATAGAGAAACTGGAACGTGTGAATGCGCCGTTGGTTTCAAAGGTCTTGTCTGTGGAAATATGTCAGATGTAGAAGACGTTGCAGTACACATTGCTGAAGGGCCATTCTTCACAGCTTCTGTCCTTAAACTACAGGCCTCAGCGCGCAAACCATCCCCTGACTTTAGATTCATTGAAGCATTTGCAGGAGAAGAGCCAATCTTTACATTGGATGGATTAGGCCACCTCAAAACGTCAGGGCAACTGTCCACGAGTGGTTCGCTCTCTGTGGACAGGGGTGCTGACATAAGTCAATCACTTACAGTGACTAGAGATGAGCTGTCATACAGCAACAGCAGTAGCCCTGCCCTGAATGTAACAGGTATTTCTTCGTAATGCGTTTTCAGGTGCAATGGCAGTAAACCAACGATTACATTGAATTGTTCCTCTCTTCTTTGCTGTTCAAAATCCAGTTCTCCGAGCTCATAGCCCTGGGCTTGAAGTTGATGATAAGGACACACTAGTCCAGGTTAGGGGGGGGACAACTACTCTATTGTTTCTCTGATAACATGGCCTGATGTCTGACAAAAGAGATTAGATATCAACGGACGTGGGCCCCATCTTTACGATTGGACCAGGGGGTGCCATACTCGATGCTCCAGGGGGTCTTCAAATGCAGGTTCCAAAAGCATCCAATTTTCTTTGTAGTTCATTGTGTCAGCTGATCAAGTTAAGGCCATTATGTCGTCACTTTGTCCATCTCATAGAACGGGGGGTTTGAAATTGACACTGGGGACATCAATATTGCAGAGGGAATTCTCCGAGTAGGGGAGGGGGGTTCGATCATTTCAGGGCCTACAAGGTTTGTGTTGAGTTTTAATCCTGAACTTCACTGGCATTTATTCTTACATGGCTATATTTTACTATCCAGTATCTCTGTAAAGGATACTTCAGTTGCATCGGCACTCTCAGTGAAGGGTGAGTACCCACCATATCTATCCCGCTCTCTTCTTGCTTTTTGAACGTTGCTGCTACGTGAGTGCACTACTCTAGATAATAACATTGTACAATTGTAGGTGGTGTGTCATCGGGGGTCCATCCCCTGCTTGAACTTTCATTAGACAACGAGTCTGAGAGGTGGGGTGGGGGGGGAACTGCGCTGTTTTCTGCATCAGCAGAAGGTGTGGAAAGGCTTACACTTGCAGCATCTGGCCGCACTACAGTGCACACAGGAGGCTTACAAGTTGAAAGTGGGGGTGTTGCAGTCAATGCTGGTGGATTGGTCGTCGAATCGGGTGGAGCAATGGTGACAGCCTACAGATGTCTAGCCACAATTAAACAGCTACAGCTGCTGCCATTTACTTTAGCAACCACCACCTTAAACCTTGCACCATCTCTAATGTATATACACCATCATAGGTGGAAGGAGGTATTACAATAGCATCTGGCCCACTGAGATTACTGGGGGAACAGGGGATGATTGTAGGTAGGTGGTGATTCCAGAATATTATGAAATCTCTGCCCTGGACTGCAAATGCGTGTGTGTGTGCGTGCTCATCTATCTTAAATGTCGTCCTTGCAGAGGCTGGAGGATTTGAAGTGACACATGACTCAACGTCTCGATCAGCTCTGAAAGTGACATCAAGTGCAGATGGGTTTGGTGGATCCGTTGCCCGAATTGAAGCACCAGGAAAGAAGGGTGCAGGAGGGTTCAAACTTTTGGAAGGTAGTGTAGTAACACATAATAGAGTGTGTTGGTTCGCCTTGTCTTTGTACCATGACAATGTCACAAATATATTTCCATCATGACATGCAGGCGTTGCTGGCGATGAAACGGTTTTCTCATTGTCAGGTGAAGGGGATTTATCTTTAGATGGATCTGCCAAGGTCAGGTATGCACTCGGCCAACAATACAACCGTGTGATTTGACGATTTACGCATAATCTCTACATGCTGGAGCACCACTAATTTTTCCTTGTGCAATGAATGTTAGTGGTAAAATATCAGTGGAAGGGGGTTTAAATCTGTCCGGCAGTGCAGTGTTTGTGCCCGGGGAAGTGCCAGCTGGTAACTGACTGTGTCTAACCCTAAGAATAGACTACTGATACATACTTCCAAGTCAAACATTTAGCATTACTGACAATGATGCTGCTGACTTTATTATGGCAGGTGACATGATAGTATTGGATGCTACACGTTCTACATTTTGGAATGTTGTCAGCGATGGGGTGAATGGCCTGAAAAATGAGGTGCAGATAGAAGGAGAACTCCTTCCTGGTCAATTCATGGTTATCATGAATTCTGATGAACAGCATTTGTCTTTGGGATTGGGGGAAGGGGAGGTTGTTAAAATCCCTTCTGGCTTCACAGTGATGGTGGTAAGCAGCCAACAAATGTGATCATTTTGGGTATCATGCTGCATACCTCCTGCTATTATCACAGCCATCCATCACACGCACACGCACACACACACACACATATATATTTCAGGTTTACAACGGAATCCATTGGACTGATCTGCGTTCCCTGCACGCTGAGGTAATCCCCACCCTATCATTTAATTGCTAACCTAGAAACCCACTTCGCCCTCAATATAACACTTGGGTTGTCTATTCTGACCTTGATGTCATAAACATAAAACTGAAACTGATGGGCAGGTGACAGAACTTCGAGGAGTGACAACCCTGGAAGCTGCAAGTGATTTAGACATGGGAAATATCACCCTTTCGGTAACATATTGTGTTGGTTTCTAATGAGCCTGAGTCCCTCACATCACATGGCTGCTCACAGACAAACTCCTATACCTCTATCATTCTAGGTGGGTCGCATCGTCAGCAAGTCTCACACACAACCTGGGGAGAGTACTTCAGAAGGGCAGGTTATGCATATCCATAACAGAGTAGTACTTGCATGAGAAGCTATTAAACCATCCTTCTTCAATGCTTAGTTTTTCTAATTAGCAGTGAAATGAAACTCTCAAGCTACTCAGTTGCCTGATATTACTTACCACACTCATTGTACAACGACGGCCAACATTATTCAAATAGGTGGCTGTATTTTGGCGTGGGGGTCTGCTACATGGAACACCTGCTCTCTCCGTCGACCCCATAACAGTAATTACCTTATTCCCATTTCACTGCTGCCAATCCAGGTTACTAAAACATTTCACTTGTAGGCCACACTCAGCGTTGAACGGCTGAAAGCAAAGAGTGTTACGGGTATGATGGCATGGCTGGCAGTCAAAAGTGGTGTTTCAACTTAATCATCATCATCCCAATCATCCTAATCTGCATTGTCTTCAGGTGGGCTGGATTTTCGAGGATCTCGTGCTTCCAATGTGGCCCTTTATAACGCCACTATTGTTGATGGGGTTCCTTACATTGCAACAGATAGGCTAATATTGCGATCTGTGGCTGAGGATCTCAGCCCAGCAATTGAAAAAACCCCTCGTTTTGCGGTAGTAAACGAACAGGGGAGGTTTTCTGCCCTGGATAGAGACGTAATGGGATTTACAAGTGATGGTGCGTGCTTGTGGTGTTTCATTCATCATTACTCTTCTCATTGTTTACGCGTATGTGCACATTATTAGAACCAGCCAGAACCATTTTCTGTGCTACATTGAGACTGATTACTAGCCACGATGCCTTATTAAGGTGTACCTTCAGTCTCAGCACTGAATGTTGGTGGCCTCAATGCACACCACCTTACAGCCCCTCTGGATGGAAATGGGGAGATGGTAAGGAATATCACTCTACAGGATGTTACAGCTCTGACTGGCCTGAAACACTTGGAGGTATGGAATGACTACAAATATTTTTCAACTATTCTAACACCTGCATTGCTCTGAATTATTGTGCACTGCCCAAATCCCGTGTCATATCCTCACTGCTATCCACATTCTGTTTAGGTAGGAGAACTTAGTGTAAATTCTTTGGCTGCAAAGAATGATGTGACGGGTACGAGGAGTGTATTGGTTGCATCTCAGGGAGGGCTTGTGATGGAGGTACCAAATGGAGCACTACGAGTTTCAAGTTCAGGCCAAGTGGTGGTGGGGCAGGGAGGTATGCGATTTGAGGGGTTTCTCGATCTCACAGGGGTGGAGGTAAGGTTGACTCTTATGTTCTGAAGACTAGAAATTGGAATTGGTTGTTGTCATTCGAGAGTAGTTGTTGTTCCGGAGCGGTGGTGATGGAGATTTCCTTCAATCAAGCGTCAAATAATATTGTAAAATCGTATTCAGCATTGCCTTGCTTGAAAAGCTAGATTACTAGATTAGGATGGTGTTCCGCCCTGCACATATTGAGATGATTGATCACAGGTTCGGTGGCCAGTGGACATGGCAGAGGCTTTGGATGCCATATCCGGCCAAGGCAAAACTCAGAACGGAGCAGGAGGCAAAGAAAATAATATGGATGAGCCCCCTTCTGACATAACAGCCTTAGACATAACCGTAGAGAGAGATGTGAAGCTGCTACGTCGAGCCGATGCCAAGTATGTGTCACTCACCACCTGACAAGCTCAGAATGTGTGCGTGTGTGTATTCATTTCTACCCTCAGAGTATTACTGCTTCCCTGAATGTTTCGCGGGTGACAATTGTTGTAGCAGCAGCCAGTATTAGGTTTTGTGTGGGATCTCAAACTACTCTTTTTCCTCAGAGGTCGTCTGACGGCCTTTGGAACTGATGGATCCCTTGTGCCAGCAGAGATGTTCGCTGATTCCATGGAGGTGAATATAAAACTGCATCCTTTCATTGGTTGCTGCTGAGATAATTCTCCGTTCAGAGCCTTCTCACCATCCATGAACGTAGCATGCATACTACTTACCCATTTGATCCGCCTTCCAAAATGTAACAGGTCAATTGTGCATCAATCTCAGCAGGACGGATGTCTACTTCATCAATGAAGGCAAAAAAATAAATTACTTGAAACTCACTCTCTCTCGCCATGAATTATTTTCTTACTGAACTTGTCATTCCAATTTCGATTTCGACCAGGTTTCCCACTCTATTTCGGCAGAGGAAGTGACTGCCACCTCTGTTCAAGTAACGGGAAGGCTATCCGTCTCAGAGCTCTCCCTTGGTGGCAATATACAGGTAATTACTAGTCTTGGAATGGAAACCACGTCATTTCACGCAAAGGGACTGTATCATATTACTTTGGAAAAAATGGCAGACTCATCAATGACATAAAGCTGAGCTGATATAGAGGCGATATATTTAATGATCATCCTTTGCTGCTTTCAACTCTGGTTGTAATGACGTTCATGTAGGTTGGAGGATTTGCATTGGTAGATGCTGTGGTTGAGAGGGCTCGCAAGATTACAGTGACGGGTGATATCAGGTGTGTGGCTGGCTGGCTGGCTGGCTCAATGCATGTCTGATGTCAGCAGTCATAGACACATTTACTAATGATATATGCGACAAATGAATGTCATAATATGCTGATGGTTATTCTACAATTTTTGGTTCATTGACTGCTCTGCTTCCAATATCCAGAATGGAGTCATTTGATACAGATGAGGGACGAGGCTCATTGCTTGGTGTAGGCCAAGGTGGAAGATTGGAAATGACTGAAGGTAAGTAACTGGTTAGGTTACCAACACGTCATTTTGGGGGGGAAAAAAGAACCTGGTAGTAAAATTTGCTCCCACGCAACCAACCAACAGGTATGAGCTGGAGAAAAGATAAGTGGGGAGGTGCAGAGCTCAGGTAAGCGCAGCGCTGTGCAGCATTTATATACAGCTGCTGTATTCAAATGACGTGCCGCCCTGGCATATTCTTTACACCACAACATAGGGTACGATCACTTTCCGGCCACGCAGTTAATGGAAATGTTGATATGAGAGGTAATCGGCCAGCCCAGCCAGCCACCGGTGCCCTTTGCACGATGTGTAAATATGTTGTTCATCATTCCACTAGGTCACACTATTTTGGCCGGGAGCATCGACCTTGGTACGGGGGGTAAACTAGAGGGAATAGGTGATTTGATGGTGGGGAGAGAACTCAGTGTAAAAGGAGATGCGATATTCTCCTCTTCTTTAGTGGTTGCAGGGTCTGTTACAGGAGGGGGGCCATACATGGACAGTTCAGGTAGGATAGGAAATATATAATATATATCCATTCTTGCAAGGCTAGAACAGTGAAATGGTCGCCGCCGCAATGATATGTGGAAAGAACTATAGCTATAGATATGATGATGATGATTTGGTAGTAATATTCTCGCGGTATTGATGAGCACCTACCTTTATATAATTGCTGTGTCAGATGAACGCCTCAAGGAAGGCATTCGTCAATTGGATTCAAAAGAAGCTTGGCAGCAGGTGCTAGCGCTGAGAGGAGTAAGTTACCAGATGAAGGAAAAGAAGAATAACTTGAAGACTTCTTCATCAGTTGGTGTAGGCGACACCCATATTGGCTTCCTCGCGCAGGAAGTTGCAGAAGTTGTGCCAGAGGTTGTGGACCAGGTGAGGATGTGCTGGTAGCAGTAGCTTTGGTGGGGAGGTTTTGCATTTATTTCAAACAACATAACGCAATAATTCCAATCCAAATAGGGGGTCGATGGTTATCTATCCATAGCCTATGGGCACCTTATCCCCATTGCTGTGGAAGCACTCAAGCATTCAAATGAACTACTGAAACAGGAAGAGTCGAAAAGGCAAGAATCGTTGTTATTTTACACATTCTAGTAGCTAGTCTCAGAACTTGGTGCAGCTCATCGAGGTTAATTATCATTGACTGAGGTCCATAGCTAACCCAAGGGAAATGAACTACTAACTGACTCCTAAAAATGCAACGACATCGTTCTAATGCACAAATACTACATCGTCAGGATTTCAGACATTCAGAAGCTTGTTGAGGAGAATGACAAATTGAAGAAAGATATTGAGGGACTGAGAGACCGAGTTGATGCTCTGGAGAGGCTGCTACTAAAAGTATTAAAACCTCAAGACAGCACAATCACATCACCTAGCTGATTTACACCCAGTGAGGGGCTCATTCATTTCCTTCATATAGAATAAATAATGCCTTTTCCCATAGGGGATAGAGGTGCTTGTTCTTAATGGAAGTTGCTGCTGTATATCTATCCCTGAATGATAAGAAAAAGATGACTATCCTTTAGACCAAACAATACCTCACCCAGCGTATCCTGCAGTTGATCCCTCTTGCATGTCGTAGTCAAGTCAAGCCCATATAACTGGGATAATTTCACCTTCCTTGAAGTACCACGTTACCTCACAAGCACTTGAAAGGGTAAATAATGTCCGTGGAATTCTGGATTTACCCTTTTCCCAGAAGTAGGCACTTTGGCCGTTCACTGCTGCATCATTCCCAATGTATTTTGCACCTTGTAATCAATTCGGAGGAAGAACATTAACGCCAAACATTCATCATGCATGCAGCAGTCATTCATCTCTATCTCCTGTTAGTCCCCTCGGTGGCGAGGTGATCCCCAGGGTTTTTTTTCGTGGATTATATTAACATTATGTGATCCATAAACAGCCCAGCCCAGTCATAATCACGGCTTCGATTCAGGCATAGAAAATCAAATCCTTATCGATTTAAGAAATACTAGCCAGCCAGCCTCACCTTTTCTGTACTACTTACCTGATGTAGTTACGACAGACGGTGGTACTGGGACAGCCCTCTGCTTGCCTGTCTACATATATCCATCCTTATATATTCGTGCGGGACAACGGCAGCTAACCAGGCTTGTCTGCTACATACATCGTAGGAAACAAAGCAGCCAGTAGCACCCACTCACTTCCAGAGCTCCTCCTTTGCCAATCAATGGCATTTCAAAAATTCCAAAGGAAAGTATTGTGGTGCAGGGCAGTCTTCAGCCCTTTTGTCATCTTTCCTAAAACGTCATGTAGATGAGGAACTTCTGGGATGTAGGACAGCAGCTCTTTGACGGGCGGGCGGGCATATGTCAGGCAGGTGTTGTGTAAAGTGGTCTGTCCTGTTGCACATGTGGCATATCAAAGTAATAATAATTCTTTTAAACATTCAGCATTATTAAGTGGTTGCCTTGTACAGTATATGCTTAATTATAATTCTACATGTAAATAAATATATGTATAACAAAATGCAGAGGTATATCCGAGTTATTCACAACTAATTATATAGGTCCTTGTGTAGGCGGGGTTACCCCAAATAGCCTAGCTAGCAAAATTTAAAACGTATGAGTTGTTAAATTGGAACTTTCAATCTCTCGCGTTTCCAAAATTTCAATATTTAGCAATTGTAGTAAAATGAATGGCTCTTTTGGTTCTCTTTCTTGATCCCTTTTGGTGCGTATTATTTTTAAGAGCTTCCTGGCGGGTGCGCTTTCCTGCTATGTATGGCCTGTTAGTTGATCTGCCTACTCCTTCATGTACTGATAGCCACAGTTGCTGAGATGCTGCATTCATCGTACTAACGTTCTGAGGTGCGTCGTAATCTCGTGTCAGATTAGGTAGTGTGGGAAATGTGTTTACTCCTTCATTTACTAATGGCCACAGTTGCTGAGATGTTGCATTCATCATAATAACGTCCTGAGGTAAGTCGTAATCTGACGTCAGATTAGGTAGGGGGGGCAATGTGATTACTACACCACCAACTCACAGAAATAATAGTTTCAAGTAAACCATGAATCTTCATCCTCCTCGTACTCTTCTCACTAAACAATTCTGCTTTTAAAACGTGTGCACTTAGGGCAGCCAGGGAAGGAGGTGTCGATCGCACTTGGAATCTCCATACATCATCATATCGCTCATCGCCATTTGCTCCACTAAAAATATAAAGGCTGGAAGAATGGTAGAGCAGTGTCAAGTGCCTGGAAATGTGACGTAATAAATAGGCATAGGGAGGTGTGCTTAGTTACCTTCCATTGTAAAAGGCAGCACTGTGAAATGCACGGGCTGGTGGACTATCTCCGTCAATCTCTTCCGTTGTACTAGTTCGGCTACTGCTCTGCGCTCCATTTAATACTTTGGCCGGAGCAATAGCAGTAATACGTGTCCATGTGTTGGACGGGACATGATATGCACAGAAATCTTGAAGGCGGCTCAGTTCACTGGTGAATCCCCCCCAGATATAGATGGAGTTTGCATCCTCATCATAGCAGCAGCTGTGTGCCACACGAGCTTGGGGTACGTCACCTCCCATATCCACTATATTTTCCCACTCCAATGTACGTAAGTCCAGGCAGTACATATCAATGTACATTTGTTCAGGCTTAAAGCACCCCCCCCCTAGAACGTACATTTTGTCATCCACTACAACAGCCTGGTGTTTATACCTTGGGCTAGGCTTGCAACCTTTGGTCTGAAGCTTCTTCCAAAGGTTACGACTAACATTGTATGCATACAGATTATTGGTGTAATAAAGTCCCTTAGACCCTCCGAACAGCAGCAGGACATCTTTGTACGCGCACAAACTCTGCCCATAAAAGCTACACGGCATTTCCTCTGAGTCTTTAAGAAATTGTGACCACTGCTGCTTCTTACAGTTAAACTCTACAATATCTGCTCGAAGACTATCCATGTCCACTCCGGTTCCTCCTGCGACAATAACGCTGCCTGGTGTGGGGCCAGCACACATTCCAAAACTGGTACGTGGTAAGGGGACATTACCCTTGACCTTAACTTCATCCCAGTGGTGGAGGTCAAGGTCAAAAGCATAGACATCATTGAGGCATGTGATTTCAGTGGAATTGCTCCCCTCACAGCCACAACCACCGAACAGGTAAGCCTTGTTCCCTATCACTACTACATCGTGGCCTGATCGTGGGCTTGGCGCTTGACCACTTGTTTGCAATTTAAACCACCTGCAC
>PJEL010004596.1_pt1 | contig 11309 bp, 7 predicted proteins | sample 1853271 | NCBI WGS metagenome assembly PJEL01 (sample SAMN08108733, study PRJNA415343) | Invertebrate metagenome, whole genome shotgun sequencing project. | host: Globobulimina | place: Sweden: Gullmar Fjord | collected 2015-08 | reverse complement strand
TGTAGGTGTGGAACCCAATTGACAACAAGTTCTTCGAGACTTTCTCTTTCCTCCCACCTCTCTCTGATGACGAGATCATCAAGCAGGTTGACTACATTGTCCGCAATGGATTCACCCCATGCTTGGAGTTCTCTTCCCCAGAGCAGGCTTACGTTCAGTCCATCAACACTGGACGCATGGGAGGATCCGTCACTTGCAACTACTTCGACAACAGATACTGGACCATGTGGAAGTTGCCAATGTTCGGATGCACTGACGGAGCTCAGGTTGTTGCTGAGATCAAGAACTGCACCAAGGCTTTCCCAGAGGCTTACATCCGCTTGGTTGCTTTCGACAACGTCAAGCAGGTGCAGTGCTCTCTTCTCTTGGTTCACCGCCCAGCCGCCGGTTCTGAGGCTCAGCCAGTTGAGACACGCTCCGTCGCTTAAGATGGACAAGCTCCATGATGGTGTAAAGACATTTTCATGTATTATATGTAGTATTGAGATACTAGTTCTTAACTTCATGAGAAAACTATGAATGCTGTAACTCGATGCCACGCAAATTACTTTACATTTCCTTTCACATACATGTGATCTATAGATAGCTATATAGCATATATGCAATTGCATGAAATAAAATATTTTCTAATATTACATTGGTTGGTACGGTGCAGCAACAACCATAAAATACAATCAAACTGCAAGAGTCTCTTCTGGTGCAGATGAAACTGAAGTCATATTTGATGGTGTGATATCTGGGTACTCTCGAAGCATCACATCATTCACATCATTGTTGAGGTAACACCTCTCTGATTTGTGCACCATGATTGCCTCTTTAAGTTTATTTATTTTACTGATAGAGCACGTCATCTCCCCTACTTTACCACTTGGTCCACGATAAAAGTGGAAGAATGGAAGAACTTTCACTCCCAACCCTTTTGCCATCTTCCTATTATCCTCAAAATTGAGCAATAAGAATTTGACATCCTCGTGCTCTTTACAGAGCTTCTTCATCTTGTGAAACAATGCTTTACATGCACCACACCAGGGAGCGAACACCTCTAACACTACAAGCTGATCATTCCTAGAAGCGTCTGCTAGCTCATCGACGAGCTCTTGCACCGTGGATACCCGAACAATATTATCAGGGACGTTTTTGGTCCACCACCCTTCCTGAGGAACTGGAGTGCTATCTCCCTCCTCGGTTGCAGAATTACACACCAGTGATCTTCTGCCTATTTTAATAGGACGTCTGTATACAGTGATATGGTATCATTTCAACAAGACCGCAACTAGGGTGACAGGACCAGAGGGTCGATGCATGTGGACAGCTAGGCTTCATAAGAAGGACAATGTATCATCCAAAATCATACCTATCTACTATAAAAGATTTTCTATAGGATGTATGGGGGTTGATATAGTCGGCAGATGCCACTTGACTCTGGTGCAAGGGAGGGACACCAGACTGTCGAGAGAAGACTCTTGTATTCATGTTTGTCCAGAGTATATACTACAGTAATAGAAGTATTAGCAAGTAGTAGTAATATTGTACATTATTTAAGGTTGGTTCTTGAAGATATAGTCCTACATAAGAGCCAGTCTCATGGCTATGATGCTGCTGCAGAGCCCAAGGAGCATAATTCCAATAGGTACAAGAATATATGAACATATCTCTGACACCTTGTCCCATGTACTTGTAGCATCTCTCATATTTTGGATGTTTGGGTACCTGAGTATCGGTGGTACAAGGAGGGGAGTATACTCATTGTCATCCATCAGGTGTTGTTGATCCCGCTCATACTCGTTGCCCATGATTTCCTGGATGGATTCTTCAGATACATACCCAAGCCTGTCTTCTTTTGAAAAATATAATGACAGATGGATCAGAACTGGGAATACATAGGCAATCAGACATACTGCGGTTGCTCCAGAGATGGAAAAGAACAACTGGCTCTCCTGAGGAAAGAAACCTACGACAACCATGGGCACGTAGACACATACACTGGTTGTTGCCACGTATCCCATCCTGCGTGGTACCAATGGAAAATCCACAACCAAGTATCTCATTGCTATGACTATGGGACACACACTTACTGCTATATACATAGCAATGAGTATCTCTAGAATGGGCTCATATTCTTCTGGAAGCCACCTATTGAGTAGAATGTCCCCCTTTGTATTGTGACCATACCTCATGCCAGCAAATAGTCCCAGTGCCATATAGACTACGAATGCAATACCAAGGGTGACGTGCCGCAGAGCTTTGCACGTGATTTTGAGTCCATCTTCTCCTGGTGGCATTTCTGATAAAAGAGGCAATAACAGAGGCTGGAGGTAAAAGGCAAAGCTCAAAATGCTGATTGACTCTGGGATATCCTTCCTGAATTCTTTTGGGATCCTAAAAATGGGGAAATCACCGCTACGCAGGGCGGGAAATCCATCTAAAATGCACGTGGTAGCAATAATGAAAAATAAAACGACCACAAGCACTGTTCCAGCTGCAGCTGCATGCTCAAGAGATCTGATTTGCTTCTTCAGACTGAGAGGGAACACAATCGCACTCGTCAGAAGACCCAGACCAATCCAGTTCACGACGACGTCAGAAGGCAATTGGATTCTATCCTGCAGGACTCCTTTGATGAATAATGAACCACAATCCGCCAACAAGGCTGCACTCGCACACTGTGTCCCAAACAGAAGCAAGAACATGGTGCACTGGGAGATGAGCTTGACTATATTTTTCTTGCCACTAACAATGAAGCATAAATCTTCATAGGTATGCGTATTCAACGCATACGAGGCTACTAGAACTATGGTACCTGTATATGAGTTGGCTAATGCTACCGTAAAGGTTGCCAGCGTGCCAAAGAATATACCTAAATTTGACAGAGCAAAAGGCATGGGCAGGCAACTCGACCCTAGTATTCCCAACGTCAGGGCCCACAGGGCTCCCGCATAGAATGAAGACCGATCAACACTCATCTCATTGTAACTATAGAGCCTAAATATGGTATCGAATGGTCTACGAAACCGCACTACGTGACGTAGGAACCCCTACAAGTCTGGCACAGTATCTGGACGCATGTCAGATGTTTACGACGTGAAAGACCAATGCATGGATATCCATGTATCTATGATTACTGTAATGATATAAATATGTATAGTTATGTGATGATATGATAGGAAAATGAAGATTGGATTCATTATTTTGTCTTGCAAGCTTGCACGCATGAGTTGAGCAAAACTGCTCCTTTGCAAGATTGGAATTTAAAATTAGTCAAGTCAAGTTTCATTCAGTTTTTTATTCTTTATATATCATCACGTTCATTAGAACTCTAAACAGGTTTATTTAATGATCTCGTGTGACGTAGTCTTGGTTCTCCACTGACCTTTGGATGCAAATTGTTATTCAATCACCGAACGTCTGCTGTACCTGTTAAAGTCGCCGTATTCCTCAAGAGAATACATATAGAATAGGAAATCGTCACTGACGTGTGGTTGGAGAGCCTTGCTGGGCTTGCTGCACCACGTCGGAAAGGGAAGAGGAAAATAAGAGGAAGAAAAGACATGGCTCACGATTGGGTGTCGTGCGATGCGTGTGGGAAATGGAGACGGATTCCACAGGATATAGCATTAGCATTGGATAATGATGCTGTCTGGTATTGTAAGGATAATCCGGATAACAATTTCAACTCGTGTGAACATGCTCAAGAATTTACAGACCAGGAAATTGATGATATGATTCAGCAGGCTGCTGGTGGCGCGGAGCAACATGTGGCGCATGGTGATGAAGAAAAGGGTTATGTTCGTGGGAAGAAACGGCCAGCTGTCTGGCAGCTGGTGAACTCAAACTTGTATCCTCATAGAAGCAGGAACACCCAAGACGATGATGAAATTATGGTGTGTCAGTGCAGTAGTGCGGTTGGGACGGATGAAGTAGCATGTGGAGAGCATTGCTTAAACAGAATGTTGAATATAGAGTGTGTTGAAAAGTTCTGTCCGAATGGATCGCGATGTACGAATAGACAATTTTCTCAGCGTAAATATGCCTCTCTGGAAATCCAAAGGGCTGGTAAAAAGGGATTTGGTTTGTTTGCTAAAGAAGACTTGAAAGCTGGTCAATTTTTAGTAGAATATGTTGGAGAGGTTCTTGATGAAGAAGAATATATTCGACGAAAACAGTTTTATGAAGGGTCACACCAGCGACATTATTATTTTATGAATATTGGAAATGGGGAAGTGGTTGATGCCACAAGAAAGGGAGGAGTGGGTAGATTCATCAACCACTCGTGCTCACCAAATTGTGAAACTCAAAAATGGGTAGTTCAAGGAGAAATTTCAATAGGCCTTTTTACTTTGAAAGACATTCCAGCAGGGACTGAACTGACATTTGATTACAACTTTGAAAGATATGGTGATAAACCAGTGAAATGCCTCTGTGGAACTCCTGCTTGTAGAGGATTGATTGGAGGTGAACGAGAGACAGCTGATACGGTAGGGGTACAAATTACTGCTACAGAGGAAGAAGAAGATCTGGAGCCCATCATGGTTACTGAAAACGAGGAGGATGATACATTAGGTGATATTCTAGACAGAATCATTGGACTTGGGTGGGAAGATGGTTGGACACCTTCTCTACAGAGAAAGCTTGAAAAACTTGCCCGATCGAGAGGAATAACACTACCAAAAGTTGAAGCATTGGGAACTCAAGGCCCGTCGGTGGATGATGAGTCATTTCTCAAAGCTGCAGCAAAGGCTGCCTTCTCGTCCCTGCCCGACAGTGCAAAAAGAGCAAAGAGCAGATTTTCCTCAAAGACACAGAGGCCAAAATCAGACCCAGATTGGAAAGAACCAGGGTCTGCGAATGAAAAGAAACTTTCGAAGAAGAGGCCGACATTTGCTGCTCCCAAAGAAATATACATCAACAATCGTATATTTATTGCAACATCAGAGGTCCAGCGTCAGGTGAAATCCATGCTGACCCAATCTGGAAGGCTGAAGAATACAACTAAGGAAGGGGTCGTAGACTTTTTAAGGTTATTCAATCTTTGCAATCTAGGTCACACCATTAAAGAAGACAGTAAAGGGGGGGAAGTGGTGAATGGAGATTTCAAGGGCAAGAATGGGGCCACACATCTTCATCCAGAAAGAGAGGAAGCACGGCAGAGAGCCCGATGTGTCGATTTGTCGTTTTTGATGGACATTATTATACGAACTGACGGACTCACAGCAAAGCATACATTTGTTGAAATGGGACTTCTGAGGCAATTATTACTGATCATGGCATCAAGGAAGGATAACATATCTGAACAGATTACAGTGGTGTTCAGAAAAGCTCTTCGGATGATAGAGGCCTTGCCGTTTACATGTGATATCGTTCGGCAGACTAGATCTGCGCATATGTCGTTTGAAGACTTGTTAAAAGGTTTTACGAGTCATTCAGATTACGAACTGAAAAGCAGAGCGTGGACGTTGCTGAAGAAGTGGTCATTATCTCTCCCAGATTCACAAAAGAACTCCAGACAGGAGTTCTCAAGGCCTGAGAGGTTTGGAGGATCCTCTGGAAGTTACCCAGGGACCCATAACAAAACACCATCTATGACTAAGGAAATGCATGGTGTACAGACCTCGCAACAGCAATATTCAAATACTGAGTCTAGGCGATCATATGAGCATGGTAATTATCACAATGATAGATCTCCATCGATCTCGAGACCCTATGACAGCAGATATAAGAGAGAAGGATCTCATTATGATCAACACTATTCTGCTAAACGCAGTAGATGGGATTCCATCAAAGAAGAATCCCCTCCGCTTCCTCCTCCCGACGCGCCTACTAGACCAGAATTTTCACCAATGACAGATGATGAGCAAGAAGAAGAAGGGGCCTTGCATGAAGAGAAGAAGGGGACAGTATCCAAGAAAGACGACATATTGGACCATGTAGAACATAAAGAGCTCATTCGTGATCCATTTGATGATACTTCTAATGGAGAAAAACCCACCATTGTGTATGTCTCTGGAAAAACGTGGTCCTATCCAGATGGAGATTTTGAAAAATTTGTCATACAAACAGTACGCAAGCAATTGGGCAAATACGAGTCTCCAAAGCATCCTATGCATCTTGAGAGGGATCAAGCTGCTGGATTATTCAGTAAAATACGCAAGGATATAATGCACGGAGAAAAAGAGGCGTATAACAGGAGGAAATCAAATGGCCAGGCAACTGTTATTGAGCAGGGGAAATCAGAGGCTAGGATTAAGCAATTCATAAAGGAAAAAGTTCATAGATTTTTATCGCAGAAAAAAAATGAAACCTCTATATGATTACTTCCTATAATAAGGATTTAATAGATTCTAAACACAATAATACTATCAGCCATTATAGGGCAGCCTTTGCAAAACAATCTCACACTGATGCCACAGAGCTCCAAATTCTGAACCCAACTCTTGGAGTGCAAATGTCAACGTTGACCATTCCGGCGGATACATAATGTTTTCATCCTGCTCTGTATCTAGTACATCGGCAGTTTCTTCCTCTTGAGCATGTGGATCAAAGGAGCCGAAATCATATGCATGCCTCATGGACAAGGAAAATGAAGCCTGCTGCTCCAAATGTCGGAGGCTGTTACGTATTGTGATAGCCTTGGATGGGGTTATTTGATCCTTCTTGTCTCTACCCAGGCTTTCCCATTTATTAATATTCTTTATCATTGTCAAAAGCAATTGAGGGTCCATTGAATCTTTTAGGGGGAAGCAGTCTTGTATTTCATCTGACACCTCCTTTATGCTTCTACGTATTGTTTCAAGATTCCTGGTACTTTCGTCATCGCTTGTCTGGTCCCAAACCTCATTCCAGTCTTCCAATGCTTTTTCTAGTGTAAACAATGCTCGAGCCACCTTCCGTACTGCATCAGCCATGTCATTCAGTTCAACTACGGGCAAGTGTGAAGCAGGAGATTGTGATTCGCCGATTGAAAGCCTGGGAATCACAATAAGAGAATTACTCGAAGACTTCATCACAAGAGTCTCCGACGCAGCCGCATTCATATTTTCCTCCATATTGAATAAGCTCTCGTATAATTTCGTTAGAGCATTCTCCATGTTTCTGTCACGCTTCTCTTCCAAAAGGGGTTCTTCCATTCCACCGTTTGTTACCTCCTCCTCCTGTGGGTATCCCTTCCATACCACGAGAGTTAGGTACGACAAACTCTCCAGTGCATCATCCATATTATGCAGAGCCTCAACAGTCGCACTCTTTGGAAATACCACTATGGATAACAACAACATCAGACAAACACCAAGTAAAATACCACACACCCTTGCAACAGCATATCCTTCAATATCCCCATATTCCCCGGCAAATGTTACCAACAACAGTGTCACCACAAAAAGTTTGGCCGACGTGTTCAATTTGAGCCTCTTTTCTCCTACGAGAACACTTAATGAAGCAAGGGCCCCAGCTGCTAGACTTTTGAATATACCATCCATGGCTTCCCCAAAGATCAGTAAGCCCAACTGATGTACTACATATCCAACCAATCCACCGATGAGGGTCCCTAAAAGTCTTTCAAGTCCAACCTGACTTGCTTTACCGATGAGAGGCTGGGCCACAATAGCTGCTGTAATTGCAGCCCATTTACAAGCACTAGACACATCATTACTATATCGCACGTGTTCGGGACCAATCACCCCGAACCCTACTAAACAAGGAATACTAACCCCAAGAAATAAGCGAATAGAACGACGAGTGTGTTCTGGCAGCCTCTCGCGTATTGGAAGCATTGTTCCTGAGAGAACAATGAGCCAGAAGGGTTGATACTGACTATCGCATCGTTCTGATGATGAAAAACATATTTTTTTTATTTATTTAATGATGGTGATGTATATCAGAACATTATCTGATTGAAATGACCTAATGTGCATCTGGGTCAACCAGCTTCAATTTTGCAACTGCCATACAGGCAGTTTACAGGTATAAGCCTCACTATCATCAGGTTCGATATATTTATCATTCATAATTTATGTATTTCATAGATTGATGAAATACTACCTACCTACAGAATGGTATAGATTCGAAGCACACACATACACACATTTGGACAATCATGGTCATGGAACGGAAACGTGGTCGAGGATTGGAGGATGAACCTGGTCCTTCTAAAAACGTGCAAAATGAAACAGATAAAATCGTAGCTGCTGCTTTGAAAGATGAACGGCGTGAGAGGCGACAGAAAATGGAAAAGACAAAAGGGGATGCCAAGGGTGACTATTTGTCTGATAGTGATGTTGGGGAGAGTGATGATGAAGGGGAGCAAGATGTAGAGATGCGGAAGAATGATGATCCTATCCAGGAAGATATGGTGGATGTGGCTCATGCGAAAAGGCAAGCGATGCGCAAGGGCAAGGGAATGAATGAGGAGGATATTGGTCTGGTGGCAGATATTCAGCGAGCTGAGGAAGGATATGAGATACGCAAGGAAGTGGAAAAAGAACACGGAATTGCATTAGAAGCTTTCAACTTAGTTGAGGAAAGGGAGCGAGGGTATTTTGATAAAGAAGGGAACTATGTGGAAAAGGCACCTGAAGAGGAAGAGGGAGAGGAGGAGGATGCATGGCTTGCAGATGGGCAGGACAAGGATATTGTTGACGACACCACGAGGAGGAAGATCGAAGATCGTATGAGGCAAGAAGTAGGAGAAGACACTGAAGATATGAGTGCTGTAGATATTGCAAGAATACAGTACAAAATTTCAAACATCTTGCAGCATGGAGAGAGTGTGGCTGTGGCGTTGAAAAGACTCGCTGGTCCACTGCAAAGAAGAAAGGGTGGAAATAAAGGTGCACCGTTAACCCAAGACAAAGTAGATTTTGATTCACTGACAGAGTATGCCACCATACTCCTTGATGCTGGAGAGACAGATGTGTATAGTAAAGACAAGGCGTATTTTCAACGAGCTGCCAGTGTATATATTGACATTGACGATGATGATAAAAAGAGATTCGGACAAACACAATTTCCTCTATCCGAGGAGGAAAGTGAAGATATGTTTGCTAGTGACTCAGAAGCTCCTCTGGAGAAGGAAAAGAAGAAGCAGAAGAAGGAGGGAACTGACTTTAGCGATTGGCCCATCAAGGAAATCAAGAGATTTTGTGAGGAACACGGCAAGACATGTACAGGGATCACAGAAAAAGATGAACTTGTTCGATTTGCTAGTGAAGTAGAACGAGATCTGGCTGAACGTGTTCAAAAGGCAGCTTCTTCGTCTGCCAATGGTGCCATCTTTGATGCAAAGTCTGGGCATTGGATGAGTCAAGATCGTCTCTTTTTCTGGGATGATACAAAACAATGCTGGCAACCTACGAATCAATAGCTTAATTTAAATAATGTAAAATGTCACAACAACATGGGCTCTCCTCGTGAAGATTGTGAACGCGGGGAGGAGGCAGGCATGTCCAGTGCCTCACCTGTCAGAGAGAATGATACTAGACGTTTATCCACAGATTCTGGACATTTGAATCATCATGAATCTCAATTATCCGCCTTTAGTGACGGTATTTTGTCCCAAGTTGGCACTGTCGTGGATTTCGAGAATGCATATGACATGCTTAAACATAATTCTCTTATTGTTCAGATGGAAAATAGGGAAATCATGCAAGAGAAAGTAGAAGCAGAGGAAGAAAAGGATAATCAAAAGACTGGAAACTTGTTAGTGGACTCTATCATCACTGGGAAAAAGAGCTTGCCAGGAGGGCAGCACTATGCTGCAATAAAGAAACCCTACACATTTTGGGTGGATAGTGGACTCATCATTCTTATGGGGGCATTCATAGGGATTGTGAATTTAGGATACAAATATGCTATCCTTAAAGCTCCGATGAAGTACTTGACTGCAGGGAACCCTAACTACCCGAATTCTGGTGTTGGTTTTGCCCAGGGTGAATTGTGGTGGATTGGACTAGGTGCAGGAACTGGCCTCGTAAATGGTTTGGCCAAAGTCTTGCTTCGGTTAGAAAGTCATATGGGATTCATGGGAGCAATACAAATGCAAGAAAGTAATCCACTTGAAGGTGTAAAAGTCGTCATCTGTACAATAATTAGCCTTGTTGGAGGGAGCAGTATCGGCCCAGAGGCAGGGCTTGCTGCCATCGGTGGAGGCATTGCATCTTTTTTCAATGATTACGTCCTCAAGTTCAGTGTGGATAGAGCCATTCGTCATAAATATTTTGTGTTAGCAGGAATGGCTTCGGGTTTCACCGGATTCTTGCCCTCACCAATACTTGCAGTTATTATGACATGGGAGCTTGGAATTAGCCCTGCCTTGTGGGGTCTGAATCAGGTACATTTCCTCACTCTTCTGATCATGGGGGCAGTTCCTGCCGCTGCAGCATTCTTTGCCATAGAAGATACCACAATCTATGATCCGCTTTTACTCGCTATTCCAGACGCTGCGGATTACAATCCGTCAAAGTATGCATTTGCAGTGGGTATAGTATTTGGAGTCATGGGTGCAGGACTTGCGATAGCCTATTATTTCATTTCCGTGTCGGTTCGCCTGGCATTCGTATATCCTAAAATGTTTGCACAGAAATGGTTTGGGAAGCGAATAGGCTCAATTGTCATCAACGTCATTGGGGGCATTCTTTACGGGGTGCTCGGATACCTTTTCCCTCTTACCATGGGTGATGGGTCATTCCAACTCCAGGGCATTATCTCCTCTTCTAAGGAAATCGGATCTGATGTCTTGGCAGTTTCTTGCTTTGCAAACATGCTTACTTTCTGGATTAGTATGGAATCTGGCTTTGTTGGGGGTATTTTCACACCACTCTTGGCGACTGGCAACCTGCTTGGAGCAGTGTTTTCCAATATCACTGATGTAGATCCAGTGGTGGCAACTTCGTGTTCGTTCATTGCTTTAGCAGCTGCTGTCATTCCTGCTCCTTTGTTCCTTGTATTCTTTTCTGCTGCACTCTTTGGCTTGGGTGCCAAGGGTATCATTCCAATAACTACATGCTGTTTCACATCACATTTGCTGATTGATGGGATTGGTGCTATTCCAGTGATTTCTGATTGGGCAGTTGCTAGAATAATAGTTTCAAAGAAGAAGAGATAGTTAGAGATCTCGATCGTCCTCTAGGGGTTCTCCTATGCATGACAGTTGCAATGCTGAGGTCCAGATGAGACTTTAGCTGTTACAGAATACGTGTCTCAATAAATTGATACTTTACATATAGATTTCAAAATTAAAATAATTATTATTGTACCATATAATCACATCAGAGATGATGAAAGAATTCGAGAGTCCTTGCTGTTTTATTGTAACCGAA
>PJEL010004594.1_pt1 | contig 11310 bp, 9 predicted proteins | sample 1853271 | NCBI WGS metagenome assembly PJEL01 (sample SAMN08108733, study PRJNA415343) | Invertebrate metagenome, whole genome shotgun sequencing project. | host: Globobulimina | place: Sweden: Gullmar Fjord | collected 2015-08 | reverse complement strand
CAGAATCAGTTTTCAATAAATTTTGAACAACCTGACTTGACTCTAAATGAGCAATTTCCTATCATCCCAACTAATGTTCTAATAAAGTGTCATTGTCTTCATCAATTTATGGAGTTGGAGTTAAGAATGAATCGAGTCTTCAGGCGGGTTTTCCTCTTCGCTTTGTTTTTCATAGCTATTGGACAAACCACAAACTGTGTGTACGCTGAAAAACCCGGCACTGCAAATTCTCAAAACGACCATTTCTATTTTATTCAGATCACAGATACTCATTTTGATGATGCTGACCATTATCAAAGGACCAGGTGGATTGTCGATGACATTAACAAGTTGCCGATGAAAATTGAGTTTGTCATACATACCGGCGACATTACCATGGATCTGGTTGATGAGAAGGAGGTGGTTGTTGAAGGCAAAGCAATATTGAACACGCTGAAAGCCCCGCTTTATTATATACCGGGGAATCATGACATTTTAGCCTATGATGTTAAAAATACCAGACATGCTTACAATCAGCAGTATGGCAAATTGATCCAGCAGGTTCAGATTCATGGGGTGACCTTTATTTTCATGTATACAGAACCATTGGCAAAATCTATTGTTGTTCCCGGGTACGATCCCTTGGAACAACTTCAGGCAATATTGCAGGAAAACAAAAACAGCCCGGTTGTCATTTGTCACCATAGACCATCTATTGGAAATTTTTATGAGAATACCATGCATTCAGGCTGGCCAGAAAAGAATCACGGAAAATGGGTAACCATGCTGAATGACTTTAAGGTTAAAGCCGTCATTGCGGGTCATTTTCACCAGGATCAACATCACTGGTTGGGAGATGTCCCGTTGTATATTTCGGCACCTGTAGCTGGATATTGGGGCAGGCAGGCCAGTTACCGCATCTATGAATACAACCATGGAAAAATCAGTTATCGAACCCAATATAAATGAGATGAGAGGTTATTTGATCTTTTACCCGGCTTCCGATAGGCTGTTAAAAAAAAGGGGTTTAGCCAATTAATGATTACAAGATATTAAAAGTCCGTTTTTCCCAGGTTTTTTTATTCAAGATAAACCGTTTCTATCTTTAATAAACGAGGCAGAACAAAAAGGTTCCTACAATGAGATTCTTAATTGCGGAAGATAATGAACAAGACCGGGGGCTGCTGGAAAAAATGCTCTCCGGGTACGGGGAGTACGACATTGCCGGAAATGGTCAGCAGGCATTTCAAATGTTTGAGACGGCTTATCAAGAGGGAGATCCGTATGATCTCATTTTTCTTGATATCATGATGCCGGAAATCGCAGGGGATCAGGTATTGGTCATGATCAGAGAGTGGGAAAAAAAATACCTTGAAGAAGGCAATCCAGTCCAGATTGTTATGGCGACGTCCAAAACAGATGCCGATACCATTTTTGACAGTTATGAGCAGGACTGTCAGCATTTTATCATGAAACCATACGTAAAGTTTGACCTTGAGGAAGTAATGGCAAAAATGGGATTCAATTTGTCTTAGAATCTATAATTATCTGGTGTCAGACTTGGGAGGCAGGTTTCCATTTGACTTTTGATGAGCAAAAAATTGGGTATCCAAAGCACCCCTGAGAGTTTCCTCCCTTCGTTTTCCCCGTTCCGTATTAATTCCTAATCCCTGATCCAAGGCTTCGATCAACAAGTCTGCTGTCAATCCAAAAATGATCGAATCTTGATAACTGATTGCCTTAGTATCAAAAACAATTCCCTGCCTCTCAACGGTTTTTTCCTCTCGATTGTTTTCATCCAGGAGTTCATCAATACTGGGGATGAGGATTTTTTCAACTTCGTCGGAGCTTGCTTTAAATTCAGGTATCCCATCATACCAGCCGACAAATGAAAACAGGTGATAGGCTGCCCCACTCCATGCATCCCCCAGCCTGCCGATGATTCTCACCTTATTGGGATCAATACCAATCTCTTCTTTCGCTTCCCTGAGCGCAGTCTGTTCAAGACTTTCGCCTTCTTCCATGCGCCCCCCTGGAAAACTGATTTCGCCTTTATGATTTTTTAATTTAGAGGAGCGCTCTGTCAAAACAACCTTAATGGTGTCTGCTTCATCCCAGAAGAGGATCAAGACAGCCGCTTTCTCAAACCAGGATGGAATAAGATCTGGTTCGAATTGATAGCGCTTCTGCCCTGCCAATTGCTGGATATTACTTTTAAACTTTTCTTTCTTAATCATTTTAGTATTGTCATAAGCGTGTATGGATGACTGGTAGCGGCGTATCAGGGATCCTGTACGAATGAGAAACGTACAGCGTATATCCCATTTGTCTTCTAAGCATAAAATACTGTTCACAAATCACGCAACTCAAAGCTCAGATCTGTTTAATAGAATCAAATCCGGCAACTAAAGGTCGGCTACCCAAATTTAATCAGATGCTGTAAGCTCAACAAATCATTTTTAAAGTACTCTGAAATTAACAAAGGCTCAAAGGCAGAATTTTGGATCAGAACGAAACCGAACCGAAAAGCAGAACACAGAAAAAGAGAGAGGCTCAGGAACTTCAGATACTGGGAGAAAAACTGGTATCCCTATCAAAAGAAGCGCTCAAAGAGCTCGAGCTGACGGAGAAGTTGCATAGCGCTATTCTGGAGGCGAAGGATATTACCCGACATGAGGCGCTTCGCAGGCAGCTGCAACATATCGGTGCGCTGATGCGCAAGGTTGATCCGGAACCAATCAAAGAAGCAATTGGCGCCTCATCACTCAAACAGTACCGGAAAGCCCAGGAACACAAACGAGTTGAGGATTTACGCGATGGGCTGATCTCAGGAAAAAACAATCTTCAGAAAGACGTTCTGGACAGCTATCCGGATGCAGATCGACAACACCTCTCTCAGTTAATACGTAATGCCCGCAAAGAGGCCGAAATAAAAAAGCCTCCCAAATCAGCCAGACTGCTGTTCCGCTATCTCAGGGACCTTTTCGAGAAATGAACCCACTGGCCACAAGGTCTTCAATCTTCAACCGCCTGTACCATTGCCAGGATGTTTTCTGCTGGGACATCGTTCATGATGGTGTGTACAGAAGTCAGGATATATCCACCGCCCTCTCCAAGGATTTCAGAGACTCTTCTGACCTCTTTTTTGACATCCTCCGGGGTGCCGAAAGGTAGAATTTTCTGGGTGTCTATGCCGCCGCAGAATACGATCCGGCCCCCATATTTTTCCTTCAACCGAGAAAGGTCCGACATCTTACCCGCGGAAGTCTGTATGGGATTGAGTATGTCGACCCCGATTTCGATAAAGTCCTCGATAAGATTAAATATATCTCCGTCTGAATGAAAAAGTACCTTGGCCTTTGTTCGCTGCTTGATGAATGCGATCAACTCTGCATGTATGGGCTTGAGCATCTCTCGATACATGGTCGGGGAGATCAGTAAGCTTTTGTTGGTTCCCAGATCATCCCCAATTTTGATGATATCGACGTTGTCGCCAAGCTCATCGAGAAAATGTCCCATCAAGGTTTTACAAAGCTCGAGATGCTTCTGTAGCAGGGCCTGGGCAAACTCAGGAAACATCGCCATATTAATCAAAAATTTATCCATGCCCTGCATGGCAAAGGCTCGTTCAAAGGGAAAGAGTAACCAGGGCGTTCCCATAACCGGGAAGTTGGAGTTGTTTTTTATTTCAGCCGCAGCCTTTTTGACATGAGACACCCTGTAGGGATCGTCCATATCTGGCCATCCGCCATAAGCTTCCAACTCCTGGATGGTTGTGGCGTCGGCCAGGGGATGAATCCCGGGAAACCAATCGCCGGGGGATATTTCCTTGGCACCACTACCCCAGTCATCGATATAGTTGCTATGGGCGTCACGATTCGTATTTCTCCGGTAAACGGCTTGTGGAAATCGGTCCCATACGCCTCTGACATCACAATTCAGATGTCCCAGCACCTCTTCATCGGGAAGTGCCGTGCCCAGTTCCGGCCAGTCATAAAGATATCGATCTTCTGTCTCAATTTCTAAAAGTGCCTTCAGTCTTCGATAGGCACCCATTTTGATGCCAGTCGCATTACTGACTCCCACAATCACAGGCACGCGGTCCGGTTCTCTAAAATTCAGAGCCGCTGTAAGTCTCTCCTTTGACGTCAATGGTCTGTTCTCCACCAGGTTTTGGTTTATTTCTATTTGCAAGGAACTGATTTACATTATGAGTCCCCGTTTGATATTTTGTCCATCCGGATGTCCCTATATTTGATGCTCTCTATTATTATATTCCTGTAAAGTTTTTTTTGCGAAGAGGGAAACATCATTTTCTGAGAGGGGTTAAAAAAAGGTTTCCTCAGATTTTTCAATATTGACCTTTTCAAAACCTTACCTTAATCTGGTTGGCGGAAGGGTCAATACACCTGAAAACCATAGATCATAAATCACACATGATAGAAGAGATAACAAAACTGGCTACATCGCTCATTCAGATCCCAACGGTTCATTCCAGGCCGAATGAGATCAATCGCTGTGCTGAATTTATCGAGGACTATCTCAACGAATTAGGAATCCAATACCAAAGCTTCCATCATAAAAACACCCCCTCCATTTTGGTTCAGCCAAAAACGGGCAAAGTTCCCATCCTGTTAATGTCTCACTTCGATGTGGTAGAAGGGGTTGAGGAGCAGTTTCTTCCCCATGTAGAGAATGATTGTCTCTTTGGCAGGGGCAGCCTGGATGATAAGTATGCGGTTGCTCTCTCTCTGGTCTTATTAAAAAACTTTTTTATCGAATATCAGAAAAAGGGGATGAACCAGGATGATCTGCCATTTGGAATCCTCATGACCGGAGATGAAGAAGCCGGCGGTATGAATGGCGCCAACCACGTGCTTTCGTTTATCAAAACTGAATTCTGTCTCACCCTGGATGGCGGCAGTGTTAATAATATTATCACCAAAGAAAAAGGAATCCTTCAAATCAAACTCATCAGCAAAGGTAAGGCGTCACATAGCGCAAGACCATGGACTGGGATCAACGCCATTGAAATACTGATTGAGGATTATCATAAAATCAAGGATTTGTTTAATTGTTCAAATTCGGATAACTGGCATCGAACTCTTAATTTTTCCAAAATCGAAGCTGGTAGCTCTTTCAATAATGTTCCCGATCTTGCAGAAGCAATCTTCGATATCCGGTACACTGAAGATGATGACATTGACGGACTGCTGGATCAGATAGTCAATTCAACCCAAAGCGAAATTGTACTTATCCGAAAAGAACCGCTTTTTATAGCCAAACAGTCTCGATATCTGGACCTTTTGCTTGAGCTCAATCCTGAAGTGCAGCTTTGTGCTGAGCATGGGTCCAGTGATGCCCGTTTTCTCTCCAAATTTGGCATTGATGGTATTGTCTGGGGGGCCAATGGCAACCGCAGTCATCATTCAATTAAAGAACATGTCAATCTTCAAAGCGTCCAATCTCTCTACTCAAAAATTGATCATTTCATCAGAAAGAGCATTGAAACAAGCAAAGTGTAACTGTCAACCCCTCCAGGTGGCGCAAAAAAATCATCTCCAGACGACACAACAGAGATCATCCATTTCATCGCATTTGTTAAAATCTGCTTCACATCTGAGTTATTATTTGACATCCAAAACAATGCTTGATATCAAACGGAAAGCCGAATCAAGTTTGTCGAGGTTCCTTTCTTTTTTTTGAAAATTTAGTGTTTCGGATAATTGAAAGGCCCATTTCTAAGGGTCGGCTCAAAAATTAGTCAAGTGTTTCTCATTTACGTAAAAGAAACACGTTGCCTACACATTCTGTTTGTAAAATGACCATTAAGTCCGGGGCTTTTGCAAATAGGCTATGTGAAGTTATTTTTGAACGATCCCTAAGCAACACGCTTTTTTTATTTTTTTTTGTTCATAGAGTGTTTTTTTCGCAACTGAATATGCAATTTATGAGGAGAGAGCAAATGAAAAAATTTACGATTTTATTGACCGTATTTGTACTGATGTTTATCGGGCCGGCCATGGCAGCCAAAAAAGGCGGCACCCTGGTTTTTGGTAGGGGTGGTGATTCCGTGGGTCTCGATCCTGCGTATGAAACGGATGGAAACTCTTTCATGATCTGTGACAATATTTTTGAAGCGCTAGTCTTCTACTCTGACGAATCGACAGCCCTGGAACCAGGTCTGGCAAAATCCTGGAAAATCTCAGGGGACGGAAAAACCTACACCTTTAAATTGAGGAAAGGGGTTAAATTCCATGATGGTACAAGTTTTAATGCCGACACCGTTGTCTTTTCGATCGGCCGCATGATGAAAAACAGAAAGCTGAAGTTTTACAGTAAGAAGTGGAAAATCCCTGCCCAGAAAAGAACGCCGGAATATTGGGCTTCCATGGAAATGGATGATACCATCGATTCCATCACAGCAACTGATAACTATACGGTTGTTTTCAAACTGAAGCGTGTTGAAGCACCTTTCCTGGCCAACATGGGAATGGACTTTGCGGACATCATCAGCCCGACTGCTTTTCTGAAGAATCCGACTGAATTTATCCGCAAGCCTGTCGGAACTGGTCCCTTCGCATTCGTCAGCTGGACAAAGGATGTCAAAATTGTACTTAAGAAAAATAAAAATTATTGGGGTGACAAAGGACCCTACCTGGATAGAGTGATTTTCCGTGCGATTCCTGAAAATTCCGTCCGCTTCCTCGAACTGAAAACCGGAAACATTCATATCCTTCAATTTCCTAGCCCACCGGATGTTGCTTTGGCTGAGGCAGATAAAAATCTCAAGCTTTTCAAACAACCGGGCATGAATATTGGCTACCTGTCTTTTAACCACACCAAAGAGCCCTGGAAAAGCAATCTGAAGTTAAGAAAGGCTATAGCTCATGCCATCAATAGACCAGCCATTGTCGACAACATCTATCAGGGTATGGGACAAGTTGCTAAGAATCCGATTCCGCCTACGATGTGGGGATACAATCAAAACGTGCCCGGGTTCGATTTTAATGTGGCAAAAGCCAAAAAACTGTTGGCAGAAGCCGGATATCCAGGTGGAAAAGGCCTGGGCAGAATCACGCTCTGGTCCATGCCGGTGCCGAGACCTTATAACCCTGAAGGTGTAAAAATTGGTGTGGCCATGTCTTCAGACCTGGCTAAAATAGGAATTGAAGCCCAGATCGTTACCTATGACTGGGGAACCTATCTGAAACGCCAGAGAGAACAACCGGAAGATATGGACCTGTTCCAGCTCGGTTGGACCGGTGACAATGGTGATCCGGACAACTTCCTGGCAGTATTGTTTGACGGTCTTGCTTCTTCATCCATTAGAACCCAATGGCACAATGCCCAGTACCATAAATATATGACACAGGGTAAAACAACCATTAGCCAGAAAAAACGGACGAAGATCTATGAAAATGCGCTGCAACTAATTTATGATGAAGTCAGCGTTATTCCTATCGCCCATTCGACGGTAGTTTGGCCTGCACAAAAAAATGTCATGAACTTCAAGCTCCATCCTACCGGATCCGTCCGGATGAAAAATGTCTGGCTGAAGTAATGATGTTTGGTGATTAACAGTGTGAAAGAGGGAGAAGATCAACCCCTCCCTCTTTCACATGACTTATGTTTTTTGATCGCTCCAACGATTCGATCCGGAAAAGAATTATTTGGCCCACTGTACTCCATTTAATCCGACCACCTAGTTACAAATCATGCTTGCTTACATCATTCGGCGTATTCTTATTTTAATACCGACTCTGCTGGGCGTATCTATCATTGTTTTTTTAATGCTACGCCTGACTCCTGGAGATCCCGCAGAGCTTTTACTTGGAGAAAGGGCATCCGAAGAAGCGCTATTTGAAATACGCGAGCACTTGGGATTAAACGAACCCTTACATATTCAGTACGGACTTTTTTTACAGCGTCTTTCCAGGGGAGACCTGGGGGAAACCATTTTCACCCGGCAAAAAGTCTGGATAGAGATCAAGGAACGCTTTCCCGCCACCATTGAGCTTTCCTTACTTGCGTTATTGATCAGCTGTTGTCTGGGGATTTTTTTAGGTATCGTCTCAGCCACCAAACAATACTCCATATTTGATTACGCCAGTATGGTTGGGGCTCTTATAGGGGTCAGTATGCCCATTTTCTGGTTGGGCCTGATCTTTATGATAATTTTTTCTTTGAATCTGGGGTGGTTACCCATCTCCGGCCGTTTAAGTGTTCATATCGACCTGGAAGTAATCACAAATTTTTATATCCTTGATTCCATATTGACACAAAACTGGGCCGCCTTAAAAGATACATTATGGCATATTATTATGCCGGCAGTTACACTCAGCACCATTCCCACGGCAATTGTGGCCAGAATGACGAGATCTGCCATGCTGGATGTCTTGAGACAGGATTATATCAAAACAGCAAAAGCCAAAGGACTCTCAAGCTTTAAAGTCACTTACAAACACGCTTTGAGAAATGCCTTGATTCCGGTTGTAACAACCATCGGCCTTCAGTTTGGCGTCATGTTGGGAGGAGCCATCCTGACCGAGACCATCTTTGCCTGGCCCGGAGTTGGTAAATGGATGTTTCACGGTATTGAGCAACGGGATTATATGGTAATACAGGGAGGCACACTGTTTATCGCCACGATTTTTGTCCTGATCAATCTGATCGTTGACGTTTTATATGCGGTTGTCAATCCCAGGATAAGTGTACAGTAGTTTAGAGATTTCAATGTTTGACCAAAAAATCGATTCTTGGTTTTCTTTTATCCGAACATGTTCAATGTCTACTGACCGTTTGAAGTAGCTTTATGAAAGAAGAGAATAAAAATAAAGATCCACATGATCGACATCCCATGCTGGAGCAGTTGAGCCAGCTTTGGAAAAATAAGCCGGCAATTGTCGGGTTGATCATTATTACCACTTTTATTCTAGCTGCGATATTCGCACCCTGGATCAGCCCACATGATCCCTTGGAAGTATCGTTGTACGATCAGATAAAACCTCCCGTCTGGCATGAGACCGGCGCCTGGAAAAACATCCTGGGTACCGATGACCTGGGACGAGATACCCTGAGCCGTATTATCTGGGGATCTCGAGTTTCCTTGCAGGTTGCTGTGTTCGCCGTCGGACTTGCTTTCGCGATCGGCACTTTCCTGGGTGCTATAGCAGGCTACTTCAAAGGAAAAATCGACAGCGTCGTCATGAGAATCATGGATATGATCCTGGCGTTTCCTTATCTGTTGCTCGCCATTGTAGTTGTGGCATATCTGGGCCCCAGCCTGGAGAATGCCATGATGGCAATTGCCATTACCTACGTCCCCCGGTTTGCCCGTATTGTCCGGGGTAGCGTTCTGGAGGAGGCAGAAAAAGATTATGTCATGGCTGAACATGCCTTAGGTGCAAAAAATCGCCGCATTATCTTCCTGGCTATTTTACCAAATTGTTTGGGCCCTTTGATTGTATTGACAACCTTGAGCATGGCTTCAGCAATTCTGGATTCTGCCGCTCTCAGTTTTTTGGGCCTCGGTGCCCAGCCACCGATACCGGAATGGGGAGCTATGATAGCTAGAAGTAGGGGCTTGATACTCAGGGCCTCGTGGGTCATGACTTTTCCCGGGGTTGCCATTTTACTGGCTGTTCTCGGTTTTAATCTTTTTGGTGATGGCCTGCGAGACGCACTTGATCCACGGTTGAGAGACTGATGAATACTAATACCTTACTAGATATAATAGATCTCCAAACTCATTTTTTCATGCGTAAGCAGACGGCCAAGGCTGTGGACCATGTCAACTTGACAATTGAATCGGGGAAGACCCTCGGTCTGGTAGGAGAATCCGGCTGCGGAAAAAGCGTTACCGCCCATTCAATCATTCAACTTATTCCGGATCCACCTGGGAAAATTGTTGGAGGAAAGATTTTCTTCAACGGCGAAGACCTTCTCAGGAAATCAGAAAAACAGATGCGAAAGATTCGCGGCTGCCAGATATCGATGATTTTTCAGGAACCGATGACATCTCTCAACCCGATTTTTTCAGTTGGGGATCAAGTCGCTGAAGTGATACAACTTCACGAAAAACTCTCCAAAACCGAAACACGGGACCGTGTACTTGAAATGTTCAGATTGGTCGGTATTCCGGACCCTCTGTCACGATTGAAGGACTACCCCCACCAGATGAGCGGAGGGATGCGGCAACGAATAATGATTGCCATGGCATTGTCTTGTAACCCGAAATTGATGATAGCCGACGAGCCGACAACCGCTCTCGATGTCACCATCCAAGCGCAAATTCTGGACCTGATGAACAAGTTGAAGGATGAAACCGGTGCCTCCATTCTTTTTATTACCCACGACCTGGGCGTGATTGCGGAAATGGCCCAAAATGTTGCGGTCATGTATGCCGGAAAAGTAGTGGAATATGCCGATGTCGACACATTGTTTACAAGCCCGAAACACCCATACACTATGGGTTTGATGAGCTCAATCCCGGTTTTAGGTAAAAAAACCAAGGACGGAAAACTCAGTACCATTAAGGGTGTGGTTCCTTCCCTGTTTAATCTTCCCCAGGGGTGTCATTTTTGCGACCGATGTCCTGACGTTTTTGACGATTGCCATCAAATAGAACCCAAAATGGTCAAGGTTGGTGAAAACCATATTGCAAAGTGTTTGAAATATGCCTGAAATCAACAAAAACAGAGAACTGATTAGAGCCGAAAATGTTGTCAAACATTACCCGATTCTTGGTGGTGTCTTTCTTAAGGAAATAGCTTCTGTAAAGGCCGTGGATAATGTCAGTCTGAGCATACGGGAAGGAGAAACCCTTGGACTGGTTGGGGAATCCGGTTGTGGAAAGACGACCTTTGGCAGAGCTATCCTCAGGTTGGAAGAACCTACTGCCGGGAAAGTACTATTTGAAGGTGAAAATATCCTGGAATATAACCCAAAGCAGATGCGGGCTTTGCGAAAAGAAATGCAGATCATTTTTCAAGATCCCTTTTCTTCCTTAAACCCCAGGAAATCGGTCGGTCATATCGTCGGGGAACCCCTGTTGATTCATGGCATGAAGAGCAGAAAGAAGAGAAATCAAAGAGTTCAGGAGCTTTTAGAGGTTGTGGGTCTGAAAAAAGATCATATGAAAAGATACCCTCATATGTTCTCCGGGGGTCAAAGACAGCGAATTGGCGTTGCCAGAGCTCTGGCACTTAATCCAAAATTAATTGTCTGTGATGAAGCGGTTTCTGCTCTCGACGTTTCTATTCAAGCCCAGGTATTGAATCTCCTCAAAGACCTGCAGTCAGAATTCAATCTTACCTACCTGTTTATTTC